>ERZ773083.233-NODE-233-length-49827-cov-3.588584_pt1 | contig 49827 bp, 51 predicted proteins | sample MGYA00511465_ERZ773083 | MGnify/ENA primary metagenome ERZ773083 (study PRJEB29015, sample SAMEA2738001) | human oral metagenome | biome: human oral; feature: human-associated habitat; material: dental | place: China | collected 2060 ... | reverse complement strand
CCATTACCTATTACCCATCAAAATGATGAGAGGTTGTTTCGGTTCGGTTAGCTGTGCGGGTCGGAGATGATTTCCGTTAGTACGGCATTCTTTCCCTGCACTCGTACACGGACATATTCGCCGCCGTGTAAATTACGCTCCTGTAAAGAATCCCGTATTAAAGGCAGCGAAAGATAGTTTTCCGTGATAACGGTTTGCTGTCCGTTGCGCGGCGTTTCGACAACCCCGCATATCAGTTTTCCATCCCATGCCTGTAAATATGATGCGGATTGCGTTTCCGCCAGTTCGTTCAGCTTTTTTATCCGTTGACCTGCAATCCGTTCAGGTACTTTTGGCTGCATTTTCCACGCCTCTGTTCCCGGGCGGGCGGAAAAGGGAAACGCATGTATTCCGGCAAACTCAAGTTCACGGCACATCCGGTAGGTTTCCTCAAAATCAGCTTCCGTTTCACCGGGGAAACCGGCGATGATATCCGCACCGATAAACGGATTGTCCTTTACGTGGCGGAGTTCGGAAACGGCTTGGTATATGGTTGCTTTCCTGTAGCCTCGGTGCATCGCTTTAAGGACAGTATCGCTGCCCGATTGTACGGAAAGGTGGAAGTGGGGGCAAATCTGCGGATATGCCAGCAGCGGAACAAGTGTCTCATCTATCCTGTCGGGATAGAGGCTCGAAATGCGGATACGCATTGCAGTGTTTTCCAGTATGAGTTTGAGCATATCGGCAAAGTCTCCGACTTCGCTCCGGTACTGCGATAGGTTCACGCCCGTCAGTGTTACTTCATGAGCACCGGTTTCTTCTATACAGCGAAGCCGTTCAAGGACTTCGGCAGCGGGCAGCGACACGGATTTCCCCCGTGCAAGCCGTATCCTGCAATAAGCACAGGCATCGTTACAGCCGTCCTGAATTTTCAGCAGTGCGCGTGAGTGAAATAAAAAATGCGGGGAGCTGAGTGCGAATAGCCGGTTCTCCCGTATGTCGTGTATGGATGTATTTTGTACTGATGAGTTTTGTACCGGTTTATTCTGTATATGCTGCGGCGCTTTGTCCGTCAAACCGGTAAGGTAGGCACGTAATGCGCTTAGAAAAAAGGCTGTGTCAAAGTAAGCGCTGTCGGCTACCAATTTTGCAAGGTATGCCGGTATTTCGGTTAATAAATCTTTCTGTTGTCCGGGAAACGCGAGTATGTGGGGGTGCAGCGCTTCTATTGCTGCGGCTTCCAGTTGCGCATAGCAGCCTGTTACCAGAATAACGGCATAGGGATGTGTCTTCACCAATAATCTGATCAGCCGGCGCGCCTTTTGTTCTGCTTTGCCGGTTACCGTGCATGTATTGACAAAACAGAGAACCGTCTGTTCGGGCGGCAGCGCGGAAGATAATCGGATGGGAGCCGTGGATTCCGGGGCTGTTATCGTTGGAGTGTCGGCAGGCGTTGTACCGGCGTATCCGGCATAATCGGCATGGCCGGTATAGAAGGAAAATCCCGCATCGGTACACAGCGCGGCAAAGGACTCAGCCTCCGTTTGATTAAGCCTGCATCCGAGCGTTTCAATTCGTATTGAACATAATTGGACATTCATAATACTAATGAAGAAAACCTATAATCAGAAGTTAAGAAAGAGGAGAACGTTGCGGCGGATTAAAAACGGGGCAGTACGCGTTCATAACCTTTTTGAGCATCGGTTGAATTTTTGTTCAGCTGCAATGCAGACGAATATGCCTCCAATGCTGCCCGGTATTCCTTTGCCTGTTCCCGCGAGTACGCAAGCCTCGTCCACCACACGCTATTGAGCGGTTCCAACCTGATAGCGGTAGAAAAGGCTATATCGGCATGACGGTATTTTGCCATGCGCAAATACAATTCTCCGATATGATAATACACACCGCTTACCTTCGTACCGTTAGGCGCATAGGCAATATAATCTTCAAAAAGATGCAGGCTCTCTTCGTTCCTTCCAAGGTGATAGAGCGCTTGCGCATGGCTTTCAATAAGCCGCGGATCATATTGCGAAACTTCCCGTCCTTTAACTGTCCAGTCGACCGCTTCCTGATAGCGCTCGTCGGCAAGTAGCGCCCATGTCAGTACAACATAGCTGTCGATATTGCGGGGCATCCGTTCTATTTCGTTTAAACATACCGATGCGGATTCTTTATAGCGGCCTTCACGATATAATACCAGCGCATCATCACCCTTTTGTGCATAAATACAATAGGGAAAAAAGAGCGTTAAAAAAACTAATGCGATTCCTGCCGGAAATCTTTTGCGAAAAGCAAACACGTTCTTACAACCTCTAGTGCCGATTCATCGTACAAATTCCGCTGAAAAAACAACCGCTATCCAGTATTACTTCGGGAGCTGTTACGTCGCCGGTTAATTTACCTGAGGCAAATACATGTACGGAGGTTGTAGCAGTAACATTACCGATGACCTCGCCTTTAATAATAACGCGGTCTGCGTTTATCTTTGCCTTTACTTTTGCATATTCACTGATCATTAAATCGCTTGAAGATTGAATGGTTCCTTGTACGGCACCCTTTATCATAAAGGGCTTTTCAAACTTAATGATCCCGTCAAAGACAATATCCTCAGCTAAAACCGTATCGTAATCTTCTTCATCCAAATCTATCAACGCTATTTTATCCGTTTCTGTCATAGCACATAGAATAACAATGATTAACCGTCGAGGTCAAGAGGCTTTCCGGCAGGGCATTGTGCTTTTGTATCCAGTTCCGACAGCGCATCGATTAAAAAGCGGTTGAGAAAAAGCAGGCCTTCTTCAGTAAGGTAGACCCGATCGGCTCCGATGCGGCACTGCCTGCGTTTTTCCCAGAGGCGGAGGGTATTGCCGATAAAGGCAGTAATATCCGCGCCGAACCGCCGTGCAAATGCCGGCCGGTTAATCCCTTCCGAAAGTCGGAAACCCATCAGCAGAACCTCTTCCAAAAAGATATTCCGGTCGATATGTTCACACGGATATACCGAAGTACGGTCGGCTGCGGTCATCCATTTGCCGATATCTTTGATTCCTTCAAAACGCTCCGCTGCGATAAATTTTCCGCCGCTATCTTCATGTATCAGAGTTCCGCATGCAGCAGGGCCGATTCCGACGTATGGTTCCATATTCCAATAAATTTGGTTATGCAGGGAACGGTGCTTATCCCGATACGAAAAATTCGACACCTCATACCGGATGTACCCGTTTTCAGCTAAAAGCTCGGTGTTCTCCCGTAAAAGCTCGGAAATAAAATCTTCACGGGTATCGGGGAGCGGTTCTTCGCTGCAAAGCCCGTAGAGGGAGATGTGCTCGATGCGGTAATCGATGAGTCGCTGCACATCGTCGGAAAGGCTCTGCGCGGTTTGACCTGTCAGACCTGCGATTAAATCACAGGAAAGTTCGCCGTGCCATCGGCTTTTTATCGTATTCAACGCTGTTATCGTTTTTTCTTTTGACCCGCGGCGTCCATTTACGGTCAATACATCGTTATCAAAAGTCTGTACGCCGATGGAAAGCCGGTTGATACCGCCTTCGCTGCAAGCTGCAAGCCATTCGGGATGAATATCCTCGGGATTTGCCTCTATCGTAAATTCTTGAACCGGCAGATACTGCTCTTTACGGATACCGGCCGCAAGGGTGCTAATATCATCGGGGTGCAGCAGCGAAGGTGTACCGCCGCCGATATAGACGGTTTCCCATGTTTCAATAGCATAGCGTTCTTTAAAAGAACGGACGTCTTGCAGGAGTCGCTCGATAAATTGGGGATTAGGATGATAAGGGAAAAAGTCCGCCTTTTGCGTTATCGAATAAAAATCGCAATAGCGGCATTTTTGTGTGCAGAATGGGATATGAATGTAAAGACCGGACGGCTTCACGGGTATGGTTTCGGGCTAGAAAATTGAAATGCGGGAAAACGGCCAATATCGCATTAGGATGCGTCCCTTAATCTGTGTTGTCGCTTGTAATGGCCCCCAGAGGCGTGAATCGCTTGATGCAATTCGATTGTCGCAGAGTACAAAATATTCCCCCTCTTTGAGCGTAATTTCGGGATAAGAGCCCGAGAATGGCAGTGACGTATCCCAATTCTCCGGTAGGTTTTCGCTTTTGACGTTATAGTCGTTTTTTGTTACTTCAAATTCAGTTAAGAAATGCTCGCCGTCTTTTGTTTTGATATGCAGCACAAAATCTTCCATATATAGTGTATCACCGGGAATGCCGACAACGCGCCGAACAAAAGGTTTTGCTTGCGACGGCTGATTAGCTGAAAAGGGATTGACCAGCTGGAAGGTAAAAAAGGCAACGACTTTTTGCACCATTTTTTCAAAAAAATTTTGATGGGGTCGTTCAATCGGTTCGACCGTTACGAGTGTACCCCGTTCAATATCTTTTTGAGGGGAATAAAAGGGGGTTGTGATAATCATATCACCGGAGGAAAAAGTCGGCTGCATCGTATCCGCTTGAATTCGGTATGCGGCGATAATATACGAACTGATAAGCTGATACAGTATAAAAATTAAGAAAATAATAAAGGCAGTGCGGAAAATTCTAAACCGTTTTGCTCGTCGTTCAGTATATGAAGTAAATTTGTACCGTTGAAAAAACATAAAAAACCTATTTTACCGGTGATGCTGACACATCCGAGTGAAGGCGGCCAGTGAGAACCTCTAAAAAGCTAACCGACTCTTTAAAGATGCCTCCAATACAGTACCATTTTGCTTCCACGTTGACAAGTATTTTCAGATGAATATAATAAGCTTAATGGATGGAGAGTCGATAAAAATTATCGCAAAAAATAAAAAAGCGCATTTTGACTATTCTATCGAAGAAACAATAGAGTGCGGAATTGCGTTGCAAGGTACCGAAATAAAATCGGTACGGGACGGGCGCATTTCGTTCCCCGACTCGTTTGCCGAAATTATACGAAATGAGGTATGGTTAAAGAATTTTCACATTTCGGAATATGTATATTCTTCAATATTTAACCATGATCCTGACCGTCCTAAGAAACTGCTGCTGCATAAGGATGAAATTAAACGATTAACTCGAAAAACGGAAGAAAAAGGCTATACGCTCATCCCGCTTGAATTTTACTTAAAGCGAGGTCGAATTAAGGTTATGCTGGGAATTTGTAAAGGGAAAAAGCAGTTTGATAAACGCGCTGACATAAAAGAACGGGATATTAAGCGGGATGTACAACGGGAATTGCAGCTAAAGAACAGGTAATAACGAGCAATGAAATATAGAGAAACAAAGAAACTTTACATAATGCTTCTCCTTCTGCTTATTAGCCTGCCACCGGTGCTTTCGGCGCTCCCGGGCGTTGCCGTATATCAATTACAGGCTCCTACTATGAACGAACAGATTGCCCAAACGGTTGATAATCTTGTTTTCTCTTTTATTAAAGAACTTAAAACCTATACTATCTTTGATTTGCGTAATGAGTCCGCGCCGGTTGATTTTCCTAAAAATCCGGCTATTGAATATATTTTCTTCGGGGCATTGGAAGAGGTTCCGGAGGGGATTAAGCTTGAACTTATTTTAAAGGGACGAAAAGATCAGTTTACCCGCATCATTTCAAAAGTATACGATAATATTAACAAGATTCTCCTTGATTCCCGACTGTTAGTGTTCAACCTCTTTGACTTTTCGGTTCCGCTGGAGCAACTTGCGCATTCCCTGCCACAAACTGAGCAGAATACGGAGTTCGGATACATCGACACTGTTGATTCGCTTGCTGGTTCATGGAAGGGGGAGCCGGGGCTCGACCGTGTGATGATCTTGCGCGGCGGTCGCGGAATGGCGGTATTTTCAAGCGGTGTGTCCGTCTCACTCGATTTAAAAATCGATAACGGATACTTGCTGGTAACGCAAAAAGGCAGTTTGCAGCCCCGCCAATTTCTCAATTTACCCGATGAAATTGCCCGCCAAGCGGTTCAAAAAACCAATCCTCCACAGTGGCGCTTTTTGGTATCCCCCGATAAAAAAATTCTTTCAGGCACAAAGGTCGATGCTCAGATTCAATACAATGAAACGGCTATTATCAGTGTTAAATACGATACCGCAACGGTAGAATGGCTGCGCGATTAAGCCTTTATGCACTACGAAGATGAAGCGGAGGAACGTGTATACCACCGCCTTAATGCCGATACAATAGCAGGCTATCTTGAAGAAACCGGCAGCTTTGCGTCTTTTTTTGACCGCTATGAAGAACGCCCGTCACAGCTCGATCTTATCCGCGCAATAACACATTGTTTTAACGACAGCGCAATCGGTGTTTTTGAAGCAGGAACCGGCGTCGGGAAGAGTTTAGCCTACTTGCTACCTGCCTTTGAATGGGCGCTTGCAAACAAAGTTCGTATTGTCATCTCCACCGGTACCATCAATTTACAGCATCAGCTCATCGATAAGGACGTCCCTGACGCCTTAAAAATACTCGGTGTATGCGGCGAACAATCGGAACAGCCGCAGGCGGTGCTCATTAAGGGGCGGCAGAATTACCTCTGTTTGCGGCGGCTCATGCAAACGATACAGGAACCTGATCTTTTTAGTCATGAGGCGGAAGAGCTGGCAGCCATTCAAAAATGGGTGCAAACATGCCAAGACGGCGCCCGCTCTTCACTCCCGTTTATGCCCGCGGCAGGATTGTGGTCAAAGATTTGCTCCGAATCGGATAACTGCCTCGGCCAGCGCTGCCCTTTTTATACCGACTGTTTTGTGATGAAGCTGCGTAAAAAAGCGGAAAAGGCAGCGCTCTTAATTGTTAATCACCATCTGCTCTTTGCCGATCTCGCCAGCAGAAAAGAAGGCGCCGGTTATGATTCAACTGCCGTTCTGCCGCCCTTTAACGCAATCATCTTTGACGAAGCTCACACGATTGAAGAGGCGGCAAGCGGATTTTTTTCGCGTACCTTTTCCCGCTATGATTTAACCCGCTGTATTACAACGCTTTCCCGTACTAAAAAGGGAAAAGCCGCCGGCTGTATCGAAAAAATCACTGCGGTTTCTACTAAAGCCGAGTTGATGCCTGCTATTATCGCCGCTCTTGCAAAAACGCAAACGGCTTACTCCGTATTGGAGGCGCGGGCGCTCTCGTTTTGCGGGAATGTGAGCAGTCTCGGTTTTACACAAGTACCGGCATCGAAGACGGCGGCGCTGCTTGCCGCGTGCAAGGATTTTTACGCGGAGCTGAATATCCTTAATGTCAAGCTTGCGGTGCTGATTACCAATGCCGAACCGGATGAAGGTTCTCCGTATGAAGAAGCAGTGCGGGAAGGCTCGCTTGCGTTGCACCGGCTGCAAGACATTTCCGAAACGCTCGAAAATTTTTTCCGTTGGAAAGAACTGCCCGAGTATGTCTTCTGGATAGAAAAATACCAAAGCCCTGCGGGGGAAGTTCCGTACTTTAATCAAACGCCGGTGGATATGTCGGGTTTGCTGCGGCAGGCGGTATTCATCCCCTTCGATACCGTCATTGCCCTTTCCGCAACCCTGAAAATCGGCACGAGCTTTTCGTATTGGCTGGGTAGGGTCGGCTTGCATCCTTTTTCCGACAAGCCGGTGCGCACCGGTACCTTTGAATCGCCTTTCCCGTACGACAAAAATGTGCTCTTAAACATCCCGACCGATGCACCTGCCCCTGATGATGAGCAGTTTCAGCAATTCGTGAACACCGCTGTTACCAAATTGATTGAGATGACCGGAGGAAAAACGCTCGTCCTGTTTACTTCTTACGAGTCGTTAAAACAAACTTGTGCGTACGCCCGCACTCAGCTGCCCGATATGGAGCTTTTACAGCAGGGAGAGGACGACCGCAGCCGCCTCTTGCAAACCTTTAAGGAACATATCGAAAGCAGCTTATTCGCGACCGCATCGTTTTGGGCAGGCATCGACGTACCGGGAGAGGCGCTCAGCCATGTCATTTTGGTAAAACTCCCTTTTGCCGTGCCGAGTGCACCTCTTTTTCGTGCCCGTGCCGATGCCATCGAAAAAAGAGGCGGCAGCTCGTTTATGCAGCTGAGCGTCCCCGAAGCAGTCGTACAATTCCGGCAGGGCTTCGGTCGCCTGATGCGCTCGCAAACCGACCGCGGCATTGTAACGCTGCTCGACAAGCGGGCGCTTGTTAAACAGTACGGGAGAATTTTTATCGACAGTATTCCTAAAACCAAGCAATGCTTTGCATCTTTAGAAGAAATAGTTTATACTGTCGAAAACTTTTTGTATTGACAGGGACTTTATGCTTGGTGTTTTTTGTATTATATGCTGTATCGGCACTTTGGCCGGATGGGCGTTATTAAACCGTATTGCTTATGCTATTCACCGCTCGTGGTGTAAAAAAATCAATGCACATATTTCGACCGTTGTCGCGCACCGTATCTTTTCGATTTTTTCTGCTTATCTTAATTTCCATTTCAGAGGGGATTATTCTCTTGTGCCGCAGCTGCCGGAACAGTATTTGCTGATTTCCAACCACCAAAGCATCTTAGATATTGTGGTGTTTATGAACTATCTCGGTGGAAAGCGTGTTCGTTTTGTTGCGAAGAAGGAACTGGCAGACTATGTGCCGTTAGTTTCCGTTATGCTGAAAAGTGACGAACACTGTATCGTGCAGCGTACCGGTAGTCCCAGTCAGGCCATGCAGGCAATGGATGCATTCGCGCGACGGGTGATGCTCAACAATTGGATACCGATACTCTTTCCTGAGGGAACCCGCTCAAAGAATGGCGAAGTCGGAACTTTTCATTCGGCCGGTTTCCGGCGGTTTTTATCCAAGGCTCCGATGCCGGTAGTTGTTGCCGCGGTTGACGGCGGATGGAATATCTCTTCGATAACACGGCTTGCAACCAATCTACGTGGAGGCGCATATCGGGTAAAAGTTCTTAAAATATATCCGACACCCACTACAAAAGAAGCCCAGTTAAAAGTTTTGGAAGAAGGGAAGGCTTTGATACAAGAACAGCTTAAAGTTTGGCGACAGCTGAGTAAGTAATGGGTAATGGATAATTTGTAGTAATTGGTTTCCGATTACTTTGAACAAGATAAAGTGCTTGTTTTGCTTCTCCTTTTTAAAGTTTGCATTTTATATTCCGATACAAGTATAGGAACGTAATCCACGGATTTTCACGCGCAGGAGTTGTTATGCGAAAATTTTATACCATAATTGTTATGGCAGTCTTTGCGGCTGCCGTTTATGCCGGCGATCTCGCGAACTTTGTTAATTTAGGCTTTTCCGCCGACGGAACTAAGTTTGCTTTCGGCCAATACGGTTTACAGGATAAAACCTATCGCGCGTATGCCGAAATTTACACTGTCGATGTCGTTGCCAATACTTTTCTCCCCAACGGTATTTTCAGAACATCTCCTTCAAAGCAAACGGAAGGAAAAGAAAGTAAATCGACTTTCCTTGCACTACAGAATAGGGCTCAAGCTTCACTGAGCAAGTGGGGTATTTCCGAAACACGGCAGGGACGTGTTCTTTATGCGCAAACAGAAGCAACTGAAGGGAATCAAACACTATTTTTCCGCGACTTCCAGACAAGCGACGAATATACGGTTGTGCTTAATACGACACAAAAATCAAAAACGGAAAGTTCATTCTATTTAACGGTAGAAAAAACAAAGCCGAATGGTACCAAGATAAAAAAAGAAGTCGGCCGCCCCGATTATGTGCGAAGTGGTGTTAAAAATTATGCCGTTAAGAAAATACTGATGGACGATACCTCCCGCGCTCTGATTTTCATCATAGAAAAAAAAGAACGCTCTGTGGCAGGTGATTCGTTCCGTTATATGGTTGAAGCGACTTTAATCGACTAGCTATTTAAATTTTTATTTATTCGGTATATACTAGTAACTATGAGTACTGATATACTGATAACAGACGATCGTTTAAATTTTTCGTTAAGTTTAGCTGATTTCCTACGAGTACAGGGTCAACGCGTAATTGTTATTTCCGATGCCGAACGAACAAAAGATAAAAAAGCGGAGAATGCGATAGGCCCTGTGCTATTATGGAATCGCCAATCCGTATTCTCTCTTCAATCTTTACCACTCCAATTTAAAAATTTACAGTTGAATATTGAAACTGCTCTGCTGATCTTTGATGGACCGGCGTATACCGAATTATATTCCAATACCGGTGTATTGCATGCCGATAAGATTGTTACCGAATTGATTACTGCAAATATACAGTTAGCCTACACTTTCATGCGGTATTTTATTCATAAAAAATCGGGGAAGTTAATATTTGTACATCGAGATGTCTCTCCTTCATGCGGGAATATACCGGTTGCCGCTGCTTCCGGGGCCTTTGTGAGGATGGCGGAGGCAAGTTCGGCAACGATTGCACAGGAAGAAAACGCTCTTTTGCAAACAATGCTTGTTCGTCTTGAAGGAGAAGATAATGCTCTCTATACCGAATGGTTGGCTGCACAAATAAACCAGTCAGCATTATCGCGCATACCCGGTAAATGGATAAAAGCAGGACAACGCGGATTATTTGGAAAATAGGATTCTTCTTTTAGGCATTCTTTAATTATCATTTGTTATTGAGGAGAGAAATGATGGATACTAGAAAAAGGAATATATCCCTGCGCGCTAAAATTTTGCTTGCCGGCGTCGTTATACTGTGTATTTTAATAATATGCGCTTGCGCTATAATCGGTTTTCAAGTATATCAGGTTAATATAAAACAATACGACCGAACCTCATCCCAGCAGTTCTCGCTGATAGAACAAACGATCATGCTGTTTATGCAAAATAATAAAAATACGGCAAAAGTGCTTGCAGAGCATCCTATCGTGCAAGTTGCTGATACCAGCCTCAATAATTATACGACTACAAAGCAGAACATGATACTGAAAAATGTATCGAAAGGAGAGATAGAGCAAGATATGGTAACGCTGTTTAAGCGTGTCTATAACGGATATTCCGATATCGCGGAAGTTTTTTTCGGATCAAAATGGGGCGGGTTTGCCAGTTCGTGGGATGATACCGTCAGCGCGGGATTTGATCCGCGAAAGCGTATATGGTATCAACAAGCGGAAGCTGCCGGTGGCGATACCGTTGTGACCCCTGCGTATATGTCGACGATAGGGGCACCTGTTATCTGTTTTTCCAGACAAGTATTATCGCCGGAAGGGCGTTTTATCGGAAATCTGGGACTTGAGGTAAAACTTGAGCAACTTACTTCATTTATTGATTCGATAAAAGTCGGCAAGGCAGGATATGTAATGTTGTTTCAAAATGACGGGACTATTTTAGCCGATCCGATGCATCGAGATTTAGTGTTTACAAAGCTGGATAGTACCGGTAATCAATACCTTAAACATTTTCAAGATATCGGTATCGAAACGAAAGTTGTTACGATCGATAATATTCAGTGGCGGATACGGGTTTTTGCTATTGATGAATTAGGATGGAAAATAGCGATATTGATGCAAAATAGTGAGATATTGGAAAGTTTTTACCGAATCGTTGTCAGTATGGCAGCAGTCGGAACGGGGATGCTGATTGTATTCTTCTGGCTTATTTTCTGGTTCTCCAAACGGGTAAAAGGATATTTCCGAAAGTTGCAGCTTATCTTTGCAAAAATGGCATCCGGCGATCTGACCGGACGATTTTACATTAAGAAAAATGATGAAATCGGTCGTCTGATGATCGATTTTAATACGACAATGGATAAGGTTGCCGGTATGATTAATTCGCTTATCCATGAATCGAAGGCGATGCAGCATGTGGGAGATGATCTCTATAATAATATGGCCGAAACGGCAAGTGCAATAAACGAAATCAGTGCAAATGTGGAAAGTATTAAAAGGCAAGCAAAAACCCAGGCTTCGAGTGTTCAAAAAACCGGCAATGTAGTTGAAAATATTATTGCGCAAATTCAAGAACTGGACAAAGAGATTACAGTACAAGCAAATTCAGTTGCGCACTCTTCTTCTGCAGTTGAAGAAATGGCTGCAAATATTGTTACTATTACGCAAACGCTTGAAAAAAATAATGATTTGATAAAAGAGATGTATTCGATGACTCGTGAGGGGAAAAACGGCGCTAATACGGCAAACTCGGTAGTTAAGCAAATAGCAGAACGATCCGATGCACTTTTGGAAGCGAGTCTGATTATTCAGAATATTGCAAGCCAGACAAACTTGCTCGCTATGAATGCCGCTATCGAAGCCGCCCATGCGGGAGAAACCGGAAAAGGTTTTGCGGTTGTTGCAGATGAGATCCGTAAACTTGCGGAAGAATCAAATGCACAGGGAAAGCAAATCGGCGGTGTTCTAAAAGAATCTATTGAAATTATTCGTACGCTGATAGCTGCCGGTAACGGTGCCGAACAGACCTTTGATAAGGTATATGAACTTGCGACCCGAATTTCCGATCAGGAAGACTTTATTACGCGTTCCATGCAAGATCAGATGAATGCGAATAAAGAAGTATTGGCAGCGATTAAAGATATCAATATTACTACGAATACGGTACAAGCCGGTTCATCGGGAATGCTTTCGGGCAGCGGAGAAGTTGCGCAGGAGATGAATAAACTGGATGGATTGACTCAGGTTATTACCAACAGCATGGACGAAATGTCTGCCGGTGCTATTCAAATAAATAATGCCGTTGTAGAGGTAAATGATCTGGTTCAAAAAAATAAAGAAAGTATCGAAATATTGGCGAATAAGGTAAAAGAATTTACGATATGATAAAAGAAGCGGAAAAATTTGCGGGTACTGTGATCTATGATATTTTGACGGCAGTTGATTCGTTGTATAATGATATAGACGTAGATCAAAAAATATGGAAGGCAAAGAGCCCCATGCAATGCCCTGGCGGCTGCGGTAGTTGTTGTGTTCATTTTGAACCTGAAGTATATGAGGTTGAAGCGCTGTATCTCGCAGCATGGATGCTGGAAAATCAGAGCGAGCGAGCGGAACGTATTGCCGAAGCGGACAGCGGTGCTTCTATCGGAGGCGACGGTTGCGTTCTGTTTGACCCCGAAAGCCCGTATCACTGCACGGTGTATGGCGGACGGTGTCTGATATGCCGGTTATTCGGTTTTTCGGGAGATCATGGTAAAGACAGGCGTATCCGCTGGAAGCCGTGCCGGTATATGGAACCTTCCGTAGTTGCCGGTAATGCAGCAGGCGGAATTTCCGGTACCCCTATCAACGGGACAGGTACGGTGCAAGATGTTCAAACGGGGCGGCAATATGGAGAAGAGGAGATGATGCGGTTATTCGGTGCTGTTCCGCCGTATATGGGCGCCGCTTCGTCAAGCCTTTTGGCTCTGAATCCCGATGATACACACCCCCTCCCGCTGCGGATTGCGCTCCCTGCTGCGATTAAAAAGCTGAAAATGCTGTTGCACTTTATCACACCGCCCGAACCCGATTGTCCTTCACCGCATCCGTTAAGTGCCTAGCACTGCCGCTATCGTGAACTTCATGATACTTTTAGGCTTGAGCCGTTCGGGAAAGACTTCCGTAGGGAGACTCCTTGCTGAACGGCTCGGCTGCTCCTTTTACGACACTGATGAGCTTATCCGTATCCGTACCGGTTTAACGCCGCGGGAGCTTTGCCGTCAAGGAGGGGTATCCGCATTACATGCTGCGGAAGCCGCTGCCCTGCGTGAATGTTGCGCTCTACATGACTGCGGCGGGGATGCCTTTGCAGCCGAGCCGTTGCTGTCTTCCGTATCTCTGTCCCTGCCAACCGACGGCTCCGCTGAGAATCGGCAGGGGGCAGCCGTAGAAAACTGCGCTGTCATTGCGGCGGGCGGCGGCATCTGCGATAACACGGAAGCGTCTGCCATCGTTGCAGCAATACCGCTGCGGGTATTCCTCTATGCAACGGAAGCGGCGCTTTTTGAACGCTTGACGCACGATGCGCTGCAAACAGGGTATTATCCGGCATTTCTACGCTTTCTGCCTGTTGCTCAAAAAGCGGAAGCGCGGCATCTGTTTACCGAATTGTATACGCGCCGCACCGAACTGTACCGCAGGAACTGCAACCTTATCATCGACACGGCCGGCTTGGATTGTGCTGCCGCCGCTCAGAAGATAGCGGAGCAATCCTCTCACTTTCCGCGAACCTGATACACAAGCTTAATATCGTAATACGGCTTTTCATTTTTTACCGAAACTTCCAATTTGCCGGAGTGTACCTTTCCGATACCGTCTCGCTTAAAACTGACATATACGCCGCCGCCATACACGGGGTTTTGCAGGTATATAAGGCGTTCATTTTCGGTTTCTTCCTTTCGTACTGCTTGGGAAAACGAACCGGCGATACCGCAAAAAACGCCGTCGGTAATGCAGAAATGACCGTTTATATGGATAGCATACTTTTTTAAGATAAACGGATTGGCAGTTTTATCCTGTAATTCAACGGAAGCTCCGGCAGTCGCTTTTTGGAACCATTGAACGCCGTTAAACCATTTCGGTTTGCTTATGCATATCAGTTCCGTTTTAATAGTATGCAGTTCATTGCGGTAATCCCAGCTTGCCTTCCAACGGATTACTTCATGTTTTACCTGTGTAATAAGCCCGCCGTTATGCAGCATTGTTTTATCTTCCATACTGAATCCATAGAGCGCGGACAGCGAGAAAATGCCCACCTTAAAGTGCGGCTGAATAAAAGCGGTAACCTGTTCGTTTTGCTGCTTTCCATCCCAGTTGACGGCGCGCGCTCCGGTATAGCTGCCGCCGGTTCGTATACCCGCATACCGGTACCAAGCATCGATTTCGGCTTGTACCGCACCGGAAACTGTTTTGTCTGCCGCATAGCTGCAAAAACCGGTTGTCGAAAACGAGACAATCGGATGAGTAAAAACGGCGTTTAAACCGAAAAGCGTGTGGTAACGCTGCCGGATATCTCCACCATATATGCCTGCGGATTCTGCAGAAGATGTTTTTACCTCTCTGATCAATTCCGGCATAAAAGCGGTAAGATATTGAATGGCAAAGTTGATGTCCGCTTTTTTCTGATTCATACGCCAACCGCCAATAAGGCCGTAGCGTATCCGCTGCTTCTTTGGTTCGGGGCTTGCAAAAAAAGCGCTGTTCCATCCGCTGCCGTATACTTCAACCCCATATTGAATAGCCTTTTGCGCATTCCCGATACCGATGAACTGTTCTCGCGGAAATTTGACTCCGCCGTAGCTTGCTTTTGTTTTCGAAAAGCCGGAAAACTGCGCCGTTTTTAAGAAACTATCAAAGGTAAGGCTTCCTGCACCGAGGAAAAGCGTTGGGATATTTTTTTCAGGAAAAGAAGGTTGCAGTGCTGCAAGCGGATACAGCCCGACACCGAAATTCCTCACCGAAAGTTCAAAGTAGGGTACGGGCATCGGCGATTCAAGCTGCAAATAACCGATGTAACCGCGACCGCTGACTCCGGCAGAAATCCGGGCGCCTTTATGAACACTGTGTACATATCGGAAAAAATAGTCGCGTTCCGGGGCTGTGTGTTTTGCATCAGCCTTATCATTCTGTTGTATGTCCGATGAGGAATCCGCTTTGTCTATTTGTTGTTTGACCGATTCGTCTGTCTGTTGGGTAAGCGCTTTATCCGTTTGCTGCTCAGTTGATTCGCCCGTCTGTTGTCCGCCGCCTGTTTCCGATCCGGTTTCGGAAGCTTTATCGAAATTGTATTCATCCGTCTCGGTGCCGGAATCCTCATCGGAATCTTCATTGGAGTATTCATCGATATCGTATTCCTCGCCGTTTTGTAGACCGAATATAAAACGGTCATTGGTTAGACGGTCAAAAAGCGATTGTTGCCCGTAGACTTGCGTAGAAACGCATCCGAAGAGGGTAACAAACATACACAATAGGGTTGGCATACACTTGATGCCGTAATAAAATTTTATAAGGTTCATGCCCCTTTTATGCGACATCAACGGCGTTTCGGCTAATAATTTTTATGTTTTTGGAAAAAAAGTGAAGAAATACGTGGAAAGATAGCGATGTCTTTCCTCCTACTTTTGTGTAAACTTAATCTTGTACCATACCCTATTCAGTTTGCTGAAATAAACGCCGAGCGTAAAGTACAGCAATAATACAGTACACGCGAAGCTTGTATTTCCTCACAGATAATAATACACACCGATGTTCCAAAGCTCGTGGACTGTACCGGCTACAAAAATATTCTCTGCGCAGTAGAAAAGCCATAATTGCAGAACCTTTAAAACTTTGAACAGTTGAAAAAGGCAGGAGCTAAGGTTCGGTTTGAGTGTGGGGGCTAAAGATTCGAAAATTTAATGGGTAATTTGTGATTGATAATGCGTAATCAATTTGTAATTAAATTACCAATTACCCATTATTTCCTTGCCGGAATGCAGGGCTTTCGATTATTCGACTTAAGCTTCGGTATCCGCTGGCGATGCAGTTTATAAATTATTATATTGTAATTTATAAACGATACATCTCAAATAAATCTAAGGGAAATCTCTACAGTCTAAAAATAGGCCCTATTTTAACGGTAAAGGCATTTGTTAAAAAAGACGGAAACCCGATTCCAACCATATCCGTTGCTGTTATGTTTAAGCCGCTTTTTTTACTAAAAAAACAAAAAAGACCTATATTAACCGGCATACCTACTTGCAGCACCTGCGGATATCCCCAGGTTAATCCGAGCCCTGTTAAAAGATTAATATACAAGTTCTGTGTAGGCTTGAACGTATATCCTAGCAAAGAGCGGGATATAAAAAAGAAAGAAGGAACACGCATTTGGCTATCCGTAACATACGCGGGGCCGGCTGCAAATCCGGCATCTTCAATAAAAGTAAAGCCGTTGTCCAAAATAACTCCAACCGTAAATTCAAGGTAACCGTTGTGAGCTTTAAAATAATCGATATTCTCCGATGAAGGATTGATAGGATTTTTCACCGTAAAGGCATTGGTATATGTATACCCCACGGAGGGAGCTAAAATTATATCATGATCTGCAAACAAGCTTGAAAGAATAGCGACAGCAAAGAAACAGAATACTATATTTTTTTTCATGTGTATTTCTCCTTAAGGAAGCAGCGCTGACTAATTCCGACACGGAATAATCAGTGCTGCTTTAAATAAGCAATGGACACCGCTTAGCAGTTAATCAGTCCGAAAACCATAACGAACAACGCGACGGTTTCGCAAAGACCGACAACGGTAATGTACTGACCGAAACCTTTACCGGTTTCCGCCAACGCATCAGAACCTGCTGCGGAAGCCTTACCCTGTGCAATAGCGGAAGCTGCAATACCGAGACCGCACGCAACACCGACACCTAACAGGAACCACGGATCCGCTTTTGAAGTAAGCATTTTGTTCATCAGCAAGAAGCCGTAAATGGTCTGCGTGAGCGGGGCACCTGCAAATGCGAGGAGGATGAAGGGAGCCGGTTTATTATTCAAATAACACCGCTTCCACGCCCCGATTGTGCCCTGTCCTGCGATAGCAAGCCCTAATGCCGATCCGAATGCCGAAATACCGAGTGCAGCTGCTGCACCAAACATACCAAAACTCATTGAAATCCTCCAAATTGATAATCTACACGATAAGAAGTTGTTCTTCTTATTTAATTATTCCGCAAAAGGTTCGTATTTGAACCCTGCCCACGTTAACCCGACATGGTTTGAAAACTCTAATGTATTAAGCCGCACTCCGTGTACAATGACTGAAAGTACGTTCATAATATAGTTCAACCCGTGTCCGAAGAATAACAGCAGCACGCCCAAAAAGATGAGGAAGCTGCCGAGTGCCGGCCCCGCCATCTGGTTGACTGTCGCGCTGATTGCAGAACCTGCAAGCCCGACTGCCCAAAGGCGGATATAGCTCATGATATCGGCAAAGACGTTTACCACCCCTAAGAACATCGTGATGATATTTTTAAGGCTGTCAACAATACTCTGCCCGATACCGGTTTGATAATTTGAAAAAATAAAGTTAAGCGCAAAGCCGCCGCCTACCGCAATCAGTACCGGTTGGTTAATCTGGTACCGCTCGGCGCTGACGACAAGGCTTAACACTACAACATACATTCCGCAGAGCATCGCAATGGAACCAATGTGTCCCAGTATCTGTGGAGAACGGATATTCCGCACAATCGAGATGATATGCCCGATTGTCAGCTGAATAAGCCCGAGCGTAAAGCAGAACTGCATCAAGTTAGCATTCCTGATACTCTCCTCGGTCACATTCGAGATAGCCGGTATGGAGAGATTTTTCATCCATGCGGGGATGTACTCCACCGAGATGCCGAACCAGTTGCAGGTTGCAGTTCCCCAGATAACAGTTAGAACACCGAGGTAGAGGAACATCTGCATAGCGAGCGGAGCGGGCTGCTCCTTCGCTTTTGCTTTGACGATTCCGATAAGCGACAAGATCACGAGGATACCGCCGTAGCCTGCGTCCCCGAAAATCATCGCAAAGAAGATACCGAAAAAGAGCAGGAACCACAGCGAAATATCGGGTTCGCGGTAGCCCGGCACGGTACCGAGGAAGTCCGTCAGCGGGGTAAGCAGCTGTACGAACCGGTTATGCCGCATTGCCGTCGGAACGGCGTCTTCTTCTGCCGGGTCATCGGAGATAAACGCCCAGCCGTTTGCCTTTGCAAGACCGGCAAAATCAGCTTGTTTTTCAGCAAGGATATAACCGGAAAGCCGTGCAAGCCGTATCGGCTCTTTTGAGGCATTCCCGGCAGCATCGTTTGCAGAATTACCGGAACCGCCCGCCGCAGTAGCTGCGCTGCCGGATGCGGCAAGCGTTACCGAGCTATCGGCACCGGAAGCAGCTGCCGTATCTTCCTCAAGCGGAATGACTTCCATACCGGCACGGACGCTTTCAAACTCAATCTCTTTTGCAAGCTTTTTTGCCTCTGCCTTTAACGGCGCAAGCAATTCAGTCCGTGCCCCAATCTTTGCTTTGAATGAGGGCAGCTGTTTTTGCAGCCGTTCCCTTTCGGTATGCATTGCAGAAAGCCGCATCTCCGGTAAAATAAGCGGAGTAAAATCGGACGGCAGGTCTGTAGGCACGTCAGCAGTTTCAGAAACAATTGCAAAGCGTACCGTTTTTTTGCCGCCTACAAGTCTCACCGTTTTAACCGTTTCGGGCAAGGCTGTATATGACTTTTCCGGAAGCTCGCCCATCGTCAAATAGATGCTGTTTTCTTCAAAGCTGCGTATATCTTCGGGATCAAAATCCCCCCAAGCATTGTATGCTTCGATGTCGCCGGTCAGCTTATTGATTGCAGCTCGTGTATTTGATTCTTGGTCTTTGAGGTCAAGAATCTCATCAACTGCCTGCAATAGGTCATTCCGGTTCAATGTGAGCGGTTCAGTCTTTGCTTTTTCAGCTTTTTTCGGCTGCGATTCGGTAATCAATGCTTCCGCTTGCTGTACTCTCGCGTATGTGTTCTGCAGCTCCGTCAAGGTATCGCTTGAAGCGGCTTCCTTTTCGATATGCACCGCACCGAAGTTCCGCAGTGTTTTTAAAGCCGCCTTTTTCTGAGAATCCAGCACAAGGAGCGTCAGTTTTTTCATCGGTAAAATCATGCTGTTTCCTCCTCATCCGGAGCGTTCTTTTCCAAGTTTTTCTTGGAAATCTTCCCGCGCACAACCGCCGCTACCTGCTGATCTCCCAGATACACGGAAATTTTTTTGATGTTCCGCTTTGTTTCCGGTATCTTTACCTTTTCAAACAAGTTAACCCGCTGCGTTGTGGTACGCAGTTCGTTGTTGAGCCGTGCAACCTGTTCGTCGAGGATTTGGGCTTCAAGATCGAGCGATAAAACCCGCTCCATCCGGTCACAGGCAATGTCGAGCCACAGCGGCGTTGTAAAAAGATCGTAGCTACTGCGTTCAAAGTCCGCCCCGGAAAACACCGGTATCGAAACACCGGCAATATTTCCCGTCGAAGTACGCACTTCTTTCACCTTGAGGATTTCAGGCGTAAAGACTCCCGCTTCACCGAAGACGGCAATCCACTGCTCAAACTCCTTGTGCAGCGCGTCTCGGTTCAGCCGAACCTCTTTTGCATGCGTCTCAATCGTGCGGATCTCGGTTTGCAGCTGCTGTTTTTTAAGCTGAAGCGTCGGCAAGTACCGCTGGAACATCTTAAGCGATTCTTTTTGATTTTTCAGCTCGTTTTTCGTCAGTTTAATAGCCATCGCTATTCCTTATAATATAGAAGGAAACGCATTAATCCGCGGAGGGATTGTTCTGCGCATCCTTGGGCCAGAAGGTTTTGATCAAATCGGACTTAATACCGGTTTCCTCGGGAGTAAAGCAGGACGAAAGAATCTTCCATCCGTTATCGAGCGCTTCCTCAAGCGGAATGTTTACCGACAAATCCATCATGCGGGATTCAAAAAGCTCACCGTATTTCAGCAGCTTGCCGTCCCATTCACTCATCATAAAGCCCATCGACTTTTTCTCAAGCGTGTCCTTGTAGGACGCATAGAGCTTGATCATATTGTCCATGAGCGCACGGTGATCTTCACGGGTCTTGCCGTTAACGTTCTGCTTGAGACGGGAAAGACTTCCGAACGGTTCGATGCGTCCGTGTTTAAGATAGAACTGACCTTCGGTGATGTATCCGGTGTTATCGGGAACGGGGTGCGTTACGTCGTCGCCGGGCATGGTGGTAACGGCAAGAACGGTAACCGAACCTGCGTCGTCAAAGTCAACCGCCTTTTCGTAGCGGGCGGCAAGCTGGCTGTAAAGATCGCCGGGATAACCGCGGTTTGACGGAACCTGCTCCTGTATAATGGCAATTTCCTTCATCGCGTCGGCGAAGTTGGTCATATCGGTTAAAAGGACGAGGACATCCTTGCCTTTGAGTGCGAATTGCTCACCGACTGCAAGACACATATCGGGGATCATCAAACATTCTACCGTCGGGTCGGCGGCAGTGTGTACGAACATCACCGTGCGGCTCAGTGCGCCCGCTTCTTCCAGCGTATCCTTAAAATAGAGGTAGTCGTCGTATTTCAGTCCCATACCGCCGAGTACGATGACGTCAACCTCAGCCTGCATTGCGATACGTGCGAGTAGTTCGTTGTAGGGTTCACCGGAGCTTGAGAAAATCGGCAGCTTCTGCGAAACCACGAGGGTGTTGAATACGTCAATCATCGGAATACCGGTTCTGATCATGCGCTTTGCCATAATACGCTTGGACGGGTTTACGGACGGGCCGCCGATTTCTACCATATTATCCTTGAGCATCGGGCCTTGGTCGCGCGGCTCACCCGAACCGTTAAAGATACGTCCGAGTAAGTCATCGGAAAAGCTTACCTGCATTTCCCGACCGAGGAAGCGTACTTCATCACCGGTGGAAACGCCGCGTCCGCCTGCAAATACCTGTAGCGAAACAAGCCCTCTATCCAGCTTATTGACCTGTGCAAGCGAGGCGCCAAAGCTTGTCTGTACCTGTGCAAGCTCCCCGTAGGACACATCTTCAGCCTTGACGGTTATAACCGAACCGTTAATGGATTCAATCTTACTGTACACTTTCTTCATGATGTGCCTCCGCTTCTTTTATGAGTTTTGCCGCTTTTTCATCCAGCCCTGTTGCCTTATCGGAAAGCGCTCCGGTAATAGCTGCTTCGTGCTGCTTAAATTCCGGCGATTCCCACGGCGAATAGTTATAGTCGATAAAGGACTGGCGCAGCTTGTTAAAGTATGCGCGGGCTTCATCCTTGGTATTAAAGGAGAACTGAGAGCCCAATATGCGCAGGATCAGTTTGTAAATATAGCGCTGGCGCTCTACGGAAACGGCATCGTCAACCTTATCGAAGGAGTTTTGCTGTAAATAAACCGCGTCGAGGAAGTCTCCCTTCAAGTAGACAATAAAGTCTTCCATACTGGTACCTTCTTCACCGACAACCTTCATCATCTGTTCGACCTCGGTACCGCGGCGGAGCATCCTTCTGCCGTATTCCACCTGCGCCGTGCCGAGTACGCTCGGGTATTTCGACCATGAATCGAGCGGGTGGATGGCGGGATATTTACGGGCATCGGAGCGTTCGCGGGAAAGTCCGTGGAAAGCGCCGACAACTTTGAGCGTTGCCTGCGTAACCGGCTCTTCAAAGTTACCGCCTGCGGGGGAAACCGTGCCGCCGATCGTTACGGAGCCTTTGCTGCCGTCCTTTAAGCGGACAATACCGGCGCGCTCATAGAATGCTGCAATGTAGGATTCCAAGTAGGCGGGGAAGGCTTCTTCACCGGGGATTTCTTCCAAGCGTCCGGACATTTCGCGTAAAGCCTGCGCCCAGCGGCTGGTGGAGTCTGCAAGGAGCAGAACGTCAAGCCCCATCTGGCGGTAGTATTCGGCAAGGGTTACGCCGGTATAAACCGAAGCCTCGCGCGCCGCAACCGGCATCGACGATGTATTACAAATGATAACCGTCCGCTCCATCAGGGTGCGTCCCGTGCGGGGGTCGGTTAATTCAGGGAATTCTTTTAAGGTTTCTACAACTTCACCGGCGCGCTCACCGCAGGCGGCGATGATTACGATATCAACCTCTGCGTTACGGCTGGTTGCGTGCTGTAAAACGGTTTTACCGGCGCCGAACGGCCCCGGAATACAGTAGGTTCCGCCCTTTGCTACCGGGAAGAAGGTATCTACGGTGCGGATTTTGGTAACAAGCGTTTCGGAGGGCTTGAGCCGTTCGGCATAGCAGTCGATTGCACGCTTTACCGGCCAGCGGAAGCTCATCGTAAGCGGGTACTTTTTTCCGCGTTCATCGATTACTTCCGCAATGGTTTCGTGTACGGTGTACTGTCCCGCCGGATTAATGGAAGAAAGCGTGTATGTGCCGTACATACCGAAGGGAAGCATAATCCGGTGGGTAAAGTTCCCCTCCGGCACGGTTCCCAGCACATCGCCGCGCACGAGCGTATCGCCGACCTGTGCAACCGGCGTAAAATCCCACTGTGCTTCGGTAGGAAGCGCATTTAAATAGATACCGCGCTCCAAAAAGTAGCCCGCCTTTTCTGCAAGGTCGGGGAGCGGGTTCTGCAAACCGTCATACACTCTGCCGAGCAGTCCCGGCCCAAGTTCAACCGACAAGAGATCTCCGGTAAACTCAACTTCATCACCGACGCGGATACCCTTGGTAATTTCGAATACCTGCATCTGAGCAACGGAGCCGCGTATACGGATGATCTCGCTCTTCAATTTGGTGTCGCCGATATGGACGTAGCCAACTTCGTTTAACGTAACCAGACCGTCAAACTCAACGCTGACCATATTCCCGTTAATACCGACTACCTTTCCTTTCGTTCCTCTCATATCTTTTCTCCGAGAATTTGTGTATAAATTGAGTGATATTCTGTGCGGCCGGTTTCCATCTTAAATTTTGAAGCCCGTTCGCTCAACAGTAATACAATTCCATAGCCGAAAACCGCTTCGCTATCAAAAAAATGCAGTTTCCGCAGCTGATCCGCTGCCGCAAGCCGCGCATTCAGCAAATACCGTTCCGCCGCTAAGGGGTCATCGATGTTGGAAACCCCGCGCACGATAGCGCCGATATCAAAGGCGGAAGCAGGTGTTTCTGCAGGAGCAATCCGCTCATCCCGTTTCAGCTTTGCAGCGCGCATTTGTTCAAGCGCAAACCGCAGTTCTTGTTCAAACGCATACCATTCGTTCACCACAGCAGAAGCCGTATGGACAGCCTCGCGGGGCGGAACGAGCGTTAAAGATTCCAGCACGGCGGCATCTTTTTCAGTTAAAAACCGCAGGGCAAGCTCTTTAAATTGCGCGTAAGAAAGCGGAGGGTCGGTGTGCGGCATAATTGACGGCAGCTGAGCCATCAAATAATAGTATGAAGCCACTCCTTATAACTCCTTTACCGCATCCTTCAACAGGCGTGCAGCGCGTGAGCTGATATAGGCGGAAAACAAATCGGCAACCGCTTCTGCAGAAAAATCATAGTATGCCGAACCGTCCTTTACCCCAATTCTAAAGCCGCCTGCAAGCTGTGCATCGGATTTAACCTCGATGCCTTTTTCAACCTCTTTCTTAAACGCAGCGAGCAAAGCACTTTCCAGCTTTTTAGCATCTTCAGGGGACAGAATAATGGAAATATCGGCTTCGTTTGTTTTAATCCAACCCTTTACCGCTTCGGGAATCAGCGTTTTGAGTACATCGCTGTTATATGCCGCTGCGGTTTCCGCTTTGATGAGGGCATCGAGAGAAGCGGTAACTCCTTCTCTAAAGGCGATGAGCGCATTGCGGCAAGCCTGTTTAACGGCAGCCTCCGAAGCGTTTGTAAACCGTTGGGATTCGACTTCAGTCTTCTTCAACAAGGTTTCAGCCTCTTTTTCCGCATCCGCAACGATAGCCTTTGCCTTTTTCTCCGCTTCGGCAATGATACCCGCAGCTTGCTGTTCAGCAGAAGCAATACCGTCCTGCTTGATCTTTTCAACAAGATCCTGTAACTGAACTTCCATAATCAACTCACCTCTCTTATATCGTATATATCGATTCGATCAATTTCTATTCTATCAGTCCTCTACTAAACCGTAAAGCGCCACTGCGTTTCGTGCCGATACACTTCGTCGGGATGCACCCATACGGAAGGGAATTCAGGACGATTGGGCGAATCCGGTATATGCTGAGTTTCAAAGCACACGCCGGAATGCTTGTTGTACACATCACCGTTTTTGCCCTGCTCTCCGCTTAAAAAGTTTCCGGTATACATCGTAATTGCCGGCTGTGTTGAATAAATACGCAGCGCTCTGCCTGTCGCCGGCTCAGTTACAACCGCAGCAAGCGGAACATCGTCCGCACCATCCGCATCGAGCAGCCATGTATCGTCATAGCCGTTTTTCAATTGAGCAAAATCCTGTGATAACAACTTCGGCGTACGGAAATCGAACGGCGTCCCTGCTACGGGCACCAGCGTGCCGGTCGGTATAAGCAAAGCGTCAACCTCTGCATAGCGACTTGCCAAAAGCTGAACTTGATGATTCAACACTGAAACATAACTTCCATCATCCTGCATCCCCGCAGGGTTCAGATTAAAATACGTATGATTTGTCAGACTGATTGGAGTTGTCTTTGTTGTATGAGCTTCGTACCGAAGCGTGATAGTATTGTTTTTGTTGAGGGTATACGAAACGGTAAGCTGAACTTCGCCGGGAAAGCCTTGCTCTCCGTTAGGACTTATTCTGGAAAAACGGATACCCGCCTCATCACTGCCGGAAATAGGTTCCGCTTGCCACAACTGCTTGCCATACAGAGGATAACCGCCATGCAAACAATGTCTTCCGCCGTCATTGCGGGTCAGTGTATAGCATTTTTCTTCTATAGAAAAGCGGGCATTTGAAATACGACCTGCACATCGCCCGACAATGGAACCGAAATGAGGTTTATTGCAGATATACCCTTCGAGCGTTGAATAGCCGAGCACGATATCGTCATATCCGCCCTTGGCAGCAGGTAATAAAATCGCGGTAATACAGCAGCCGTAATCGATTGCCGAAAACGACATTGTGCCATTAGAAACCGTAAAAATCGATACCGCATTTCCCGATGACAGCATCCCGAACCGCTCTTTCTTTACTTCCATACTACCTGCCCAAAGTTACCTGCAAAAAAGTAAACGCTGGTATTTATTGTACAAGCATTTCCACAAATTTACAAGGATACTTTTGAAAATATGCATACCGTCTACGGCGTTACTGCACAAAAATAAATGCTCAACGTATCATAGATACGCCTCCGCTTTATTTTTGTTCGTGCCTTGTATCCGGTATCACTATTTTCAAAAGCGCTGGAGATGCAGAACCGCCATGGATGGTGGGGAAGTTAAGCAGTAGCGATGTTTTTGCGTGAGCAAAAACTCGCGTCCAGCAGTGTACACGGATGTACACTGCTGGACAGGCTATTTTCAAAAGCGCTGGAGGCGGCGCATCTGCGTTTTAAAAGGAGGGCTGTGCGATTGCTGTTTCGTATCTTAACGGCAGAGAGCCGATGCGGCTTTGGCAAGCTGCTCACCGGTTAGTCCGGCGCATTCAAGAACATCCTGCCGCGAGCCCTGCATAAAGACGGTGTCGGGAAAAGCGCGTACTGCGGTTTTTATGCCTGAAAGTTGTTTTTGAACCAGACCTTCCAGATAATGCCCGACACCGCCGATATATGCGCCGTCTTCGATAAAGAGTACCGCAGGGTATTTTTTTGCTTTTTCCAAGAAAAAAGCTTCGTCGATGGGTTTTAAGGAGCGGAGATTGTATATATCAGCGGATATCCCTTTTTGTCTAAGCAGCGCTGCCGCTTCGGCTGTTTCCGGGTATATACCGCCGGTACATACCAGCAGTACATCGCTGTGTTCTGCCGTTACGGTGAACACGCCGCGACCGGTTTCCATCGGCAGCGAAAATGCGGGGCATTCCGCTGCGCATGTATTTTTAGGATACCGTATTGCAACCGGTGCATCCAACTGCAATGCCCATTCAAACATCGCCCGCATTTCCGCTGCCGAGGCGGGAGCGAGCACCGTCATATTGGGAATACTGCGTAAAAAGCAGATGTCATAGAGACCTTGATGGGTTTCGCCGTCATAGGGAACCGCTCCCGCACGGTCTATCGCAAAGATAACCGGCAGTTTTTGCAGTGCAACGTCATGGATGATTTGATCGATTGCCCGCTGCAAAAACGTACTGTAAATGGCTGCGATAGGCCGTAAACCGGCCGCGGCAAGCCCGGCGGCAAAAGTTACCGCATGCTGTTCGGCAATACCGACATCAAAAAAACGATCGGGAAACTGCTGCTGGAACTGTTGGAGTCCTGTCCCCTGCGCCATTGCAGCGGTAATTGCGGCGATATCGTCCCGTTTTGCCGCCTCGTCAGTGATAATATGAGAAAATGCTTCGGTAAAAGAGTTAGTACTCGCCTTTTCAATTTTCCCATCGGCAATATTAAACGGTCCGATACCGTGGAAAGCGGAGGGATTATCTTCCGCGAGCGGGTAACCTTTCCCTTTCTTTGTTTCAACATGAATAAGCACCGGTGCATCGATATTTTTGACATTACGGAATACTTTTTCAAGTTCTTTTTCGTTATGCCCGTTCAGCGGCCCGACATATTCAAATCCGAGATCGGCAAAAAGATTGTTCCTGTAAAAAATCCCCTTGGCGCCCCGCTTTAACCGGTGAATCAAAAAGTTAATACGCCTGCCTAAAAACGGAATTTTGCCGACAGCGGTATCAAAGATGTATTTAAACTGCTGGTATCCTTTCCGCACGGTTAAACGGCTGAGGTATTCGGAAACTGTCCGTATGTTCGGAGAGATAGACATCTTATTATCGTTGAGGATAACAACCAAATTCTTTGTATATGGGGTAACATTTAGGAGCGCTTCAAAGGCCATGCCTCCGCTTAAAGCCCCATCACCGATAACAGCGATAACCTTTCCGTTTTGGTGCTGCAGCTTTCGCCCGATAAGAATCCCCTCGGCGGCCGAAATTGAGGTGGAGGCATGCCCTGTATTGAATGTATCATGGGGGCTTTCTTCCCGTTTGGGGAATCCTGCGAGGCCGTCCTTTAAGCGGAGTGTCGAAAAATTATCATACCTTCCGGTTAGGAGCTTATGAGGATAGGATTGATGCCCCACATCCCAGATGATTGCGTCTTTCGGACTCGAAAATACTCGATGCAGCGCAATAGTCAATTCAATAACACCGAGATTGCTGGCAAGATGTCCACCGTTTGCGCCTACAGTCTCCAAAATAACGCTGCGCATCTCATGCGCTAATATACGAAGTTCCTCTCTTGAAAGAGATTGCAGGTCTTTCGGTTCTCGTATTGATAAGAGTACGTTTTTATCCATGTATATGTTCAGTGAACTGCCGGGTACATAAAAAAAGGGCTGTGAAGATATTCAACAAAGCCCTTTCTTACCGTAGTAAAAGCGATAGAACAATACGCCTATAATAATCTTACAAAATCACAAAACATCCCTCTTATATACTTTATACACCGGTATGCCGGTATAATCGAGAGGGATACAAGATTATTGAAACCTCTAAAAAGCGTAATGATATTTTTAGAGGTTACTTGTTCTTATGTCTATTCTTTCGAAGCTTCTTCTTCCGTTTATGCGTTGCTATTTTCTGTCGCTTCCGTTTTTTTCCGCAGGGCACGTGAACACACTCCTTATTTATAAAGATAGGAGATAATAGCCGAACAGCAGTAAAAAGTCAAGGCAGCCGTTTTTTCTTGAAAATGCGGTTGCACAAATGATTACGGCAACAGGACGTGAACTGTACTATCACACATGGAAAAAGCTCGGAAGTACCCATTACTACGAAGTTGATTTTTTAATTTCAAATGGCAATAAAATAGCAGTGTTTGAAGTAAAGTCGTCCGGAACGGGTAGGCACGAATCAATCGGTGCATTTGCAAAAAAGTTCTCGACAAATATCGGCGCTCTGTATGTATTGTCTCAAAAAGATGTGAGTACGGAAGGAGCCTTGCAAAAGAAGCCGGTATATTTGACACCGTTTCTTGTTCAGTAAACGGTAGCTATCTTGTATTTTGTGCAAGTAGATGTACAGTATCAACAGAATAAGTATACGTGATTGCCCCAATGACAATTACGGAAGTCGAAAATGAAAATTGGTTCGACGCCTACGGTGTGGGCAACTGACATTATGAATAAAGGAAGGAAACAACCGGTTGTACAGGAATCCTGCTGTGCAGTAAAACTTGACTGTACAGCAGGAACGCATAGATGGGGATCCGGATGGGATATCTGTTACTCAAGTATGGCAGGCAGAACCGTGTCTTTCGGAATAAAGATTTCAAATTCGCCGGAAATGAAATTGTTTGAAGTATCGTATTTATAAATTTTCTTGTAATACACGTTGGCAGCGGTTCTGTTTGCGAATAGCTGCGACGATCCCTTCCACGTTTTCGTAGTTATTTTACCCCCGGTATTGGTGCTTTCTTGAGTCTGACAATCCGTAAAGGTTTCGACTTCCTCTGCTCCCCACGTAGTCTTCAAAGAACCGAGTTTAATGCTGTTAAAAAATATCGCAGTGTATGTCGGCATACCGGTAGAAGATATCATTTCTGCCGGACCGTTTGCCTGCGTGAATTTCCCTTTTATCTTCAAATCTTCCGGGAATTTAATCCCTTCTTCGACCGATAACCCGGGCTGAACCGTACAGTGGCCGTCGCTTTTAAGCGTAATCGTAATGTATCGGAAGCCTTTCCCGTTCAAATAAAAAATACCCTTCCAGACACCGCCGTCTATATTTTTTGCATCAAGACTGTATTCTCCGCTTGTAAGGTATTCGCTACTGCTTACGCTTTCTTTTTTAAGTGTAACGCTGTGTACCCCAGCCCCTGCAAAGTGCCTTTGAAAATTGCTTTCAGAGCTGGTAATAGTCAGGTTATCTCCTACCCATATGTATGTTCCGTAGGAACCCGTAAGAAATTGTTCGGCGATCCTTGACCCGTCTGGACAGGCGGTACAAAACAAAGCCGCTGCAATAATGGCTGTCGCTACTGTGATAAATTTTAATTTCTTCATTTATCTTTCCTCCTATCAGTATGTACAATGATAGTTGATTTATCCGATTTAATCTACCGGTAAGGTATCGCCTTAAACAGCGCTTGATACTCATCTTATTTTCCCCACTGTCCCTCTTCGTCCTGCTGTATTGCTGCCAGCCGCGAAACATAGTGTGCAACATGAGTTTGCACAATGTCTGTGATTGGGGCGGTGTAAAAGCCATCGTTATTACAGTCAGCAGTAAGTATTCTTTCTGCGGCGGCTGAGAGCGGCAGAAACCACACTTCGCCGATAGCGGTGTCGTCGTACTTTTCGCCCTTATACACGCCTCGAACAGTCATGCGGTAACTGCCTTTTGGAAGGATGAGCGGATTTTTCACGGCGTTCAGCGCTATCCATTGGTCTGAAAAATCGTTCATAGTGGCGGGGAACATGTCTGCAAGTTCGAGCGCAATCGGCTTTTGAAGCGCGGAGGAAGTGAGCATCATCGACTTTACGCGGTTATTCTCTTTCCATGTAGCCCCTGCATAGCCCGATTTCGTGAAGACGGTAAAATCCGGGGAGCCGGAGCCATAATCGCTGTATAGTCTCCCCGCGAATCGGGCGAGTCCGTTTGAGGCGAAAGGACCAAGCGCGGCTTTTATTAGTGTAAACTCAATCCACTCGCCGATCCCGTCACCTGCACGCCCCTCGACCCAGCCGTTGAAAAGGATTCCATCGAACGAAGTTTCCACACCATAACCTGATGTGCGAAGGTAAGCGTCTTCGTTTTGATAGGAGAAGTTGATGTGTCCGCCATCTCCCGCGATTTTGTAGGAACCTTTGTAAGCGGAAGACGAGCGGACTTCCTTGACGAATGTCTGCCTGCCATCTTGCCGTTCCCACACTATGGAAAGACCGTCGCGGTACGGCGTTTTGGCCTTGAACACAAGGTGTTCGCCTTTCTGAGGTTTGTAGTTCTCTACTGTATATAGATTAAAGTTCACCCCATTTATCGAAAGCTCTCCGAATTCCGTTTCTTCGAAATTTGCCTGAGAGCCGTGCGCAGTCATTGTGCCGTCGGAAAGCACCACAAAGCTTTTCATCGCCCCTTTCCATGTGCCTCCTGTGGAGATGTCGTAGGTTAGCGCATAGGTGTCCCCACGGTAACTTTTCTTTACCGAATCGATGTCATATTTGACCGAAAGTTTTGACCGTGCCGCCGGTGCAAAGTGCAGCTCATGATAGAAGTGAAGTACGAGCGTGAGTGTGTAGAGTTCTTTTACATCATGCCAGTCATTTTCCGAAATGTAGTTCGTACCTTCCTCGTCCTTTTCCACCGTTGTTTCGATTCCCACTGTCAGGATCGGAACACTGTTCCCATCCTGTTCTATGGAGCACGGTCTCATGACTGAATCGGAACGCTCCGTGCGTGAAAGCTCTGCGAGGTAGTCTTTTGCCGAAAGTGTACGGAGTTTTTTGTCGAGCGAGAGAAGTGCCTCCTTTGCTGTGCCCTCGATGCCACTTTTTCCGAACGCAATAGCTATCACCGTCTCGTTCGCCATGTAGCCATTTCCTACAGGCACTTCGGCGGAAACAGTGCCATCTTTTTTTACGCTGACTTGTGTCTTTACCACCACAGGGAATGCACACGGCACGGTGACGCGCTCCCGCGTGGTATTCAGAAAATCAAAGCGTGCGGTTACTTCGCGCCCGCTGGTTTTATGAAACGTGTCGCTCTTCCTGTCATATTCACCGATATACGTATGCTCCACAACCAGAAGCTCTCGCTCCAGCGCGATTTTGTCGTTCGGCTCCTTGACATAGATGTTCCCGTAAGTCCAGTCCTCCGGCTTGTATGAACCGCCGTCGTCAGTAAATGCCGTGAATGAGGTGAACAAAAGTGCTATGATTAAAAGTGATTTTTTCATTTTATCTCCAAGCGGTTCAGTAAGCTATCCGTTGAACGGACATATTAGATTTCTTTTATAAATTGATTGGATTATATCATAGGAATGCTGCCATTTCAATTAAAAATGCCATCGTGGTTTTGGGAAGAAGAACCGGTGGAATACAATAAACTTTTTGCAATCCGTGCAGGAGTTAAGTTCTTCTTGCTTGGTCTTAAATTGGAAGTTGATGAAACTGATTTAGTGTATTAAAATATTTAGTTGCTAAAACATATTGACATCGACTGCATTTTAATGTATTTTTATTTTAGTAGCTAAAATAAAAAGGGCAATGCAATGAATGATGTAGAAAATCTCATAAAACGGACGGTAAAAATTCAGTACAAAATAAACGCTAATGATAAAAGACCAAGGACTTTCGGTACACAGCATACTTTGTACCAAAGTGAAATTCATTTTATAGAAGCGATAGGTTTGGATGGCGGACACAGCGCTTCCGAGCTTTCGGAAAAACTCGGTATTACAAATGGCGCTGTAACACAAGTCGCCGATAAGCTGATCAAGAAAAAATTGATAGAAAAATATAAAAAAGCGGATAACAAAAAAACCGTTTATTTTAAGCTGACGAAAGAAGGAATCGTTGCGTATAACAATCACGAAAAATTTCATGCCGGTTTTAACGAGAAACTTGCAGCGTATTTAAATTCACTCTCAAAAAAAGAATTTGACGCAATTGCTCGTTTAGCGGAATTGGTAGATAACAATATTCCCGATTTAAGCTCAAATGAAGGCGTATGGGAGGGTTTACTATGAAAGCTGCTATCATTGTATTTAGTCCTTCGGGACACACATTGGCTGCTGCACGCATGATTCAGAGGAGTATCGAAGAGAAAGGCGGCACAGCGGATATCATAAATATTACAAAAGATGATAACCTGTTGTTTGCCTCAAAATCCGAAAGGCAAAAAATCTTGGAAGAACGCTTACAAGAATTCGATGCTCTTTTTGCAGGCGCGCCGGTATACGCAGGCCATGCGGAAACTCATGTATTGCGCATCCTTGAAGCGCTGCCTGAACCGGATCAAAAGCGTTCAAAAATTGCCGTTCCGTTTATCACGTACGGAGGTGCTCATTCATTTATTGCATTGGAAGAGATGGGGCGTGCATTAAAAAAGAAAAAATATGTGCCGGTTTTGGGAATAAAACTTGCCTCCTTTCATACACTGAGCAGATTTTTTCGTACCAAAATACTGGAGCACAAGCCCGGCGATGCGGAAGAACGCTTAATAGAGAAGGTCATAAGTACTATTTTTGATTTATGTTTGCATACGGAACATATACAAGACAATAGCAGTTCTTTTGCGTATACCAAAGTCCCTATGCGTCTTATGCTGAACATACTTTCGCAAGAAAAAATACATGCAAAGTTTAAAACCGTATCGATTATACGAGAAAACTGCCATGCATGTAAAAAATGTATTTCAGTGTGTCCTGTTAACAATTTTATTTTTGCAGATGGTAAGGTATCGATAAAAGATCAAAAAAATTGTATCTTATGCGGAGAATGTTTTTATCATTGTAAAAGCAACGCAATCGATTTTGCATATCGAACGGTTGCGCAAAAAAGATTAAATGATGGAAATATTATTTTGGAAAAAGACCTCTCGGCCGTATACCCCAAACGATACGGCTACATAAATAATGAAGGAGAATTATGCTATGAGTAATGTATGCATTGTATACAGTTCAACACACCACGGGAACACTGAAAAAGTGCTGTATAAAATAAAAGAGAAGTACCCCGAAACGGTTCTGATCAAAGCTGTCGATTTTAATCCCGATGATTTTAAGCGATACGATACGGTCGGTTTCGCTTCGGGAATTTTTTACTTTAAATTTGCGAAACCGGTCGATACACTATTTGAACAAGCGCTTGCGAGCGGCGTACAAAAGCTGTTTTTTATTTACACCGCTGGAGCGGTTAATGCAGGGTTTGAAAAAATGCTCCGTAAAAGAACCGAACAAAACGGAAAGATCTGTCTGGGTATATTCGGCTGTAAAGGTTTCGATACCTTCGGCCCCTTAAAACTCATCGGCGGTTTAAACAAAGGTCGACCGAACGAAAACGATTTTAAAAATGCAATCGATTTTTTTGAGAAAAATATTATAAACGCGTAACATTTTTTCATGCTTTCAAAAATAGAAGAGAAGGGTAGGTGAAATATGGATAAGATTTTTCAACAGGATTTAACCAAAGAAGAAAAAGTCGGCGGCATTTTTATTGTAAAGCTCTTGTTTAAAGCGCCGGTAACAATGCCGGCTCGAGAGCAGATGGAAGCGGTGATGCAAAAGCGCTTGGGAGATGCCGAATGTTTTTCGTACGATTCCGACACTGCTGGAGCACAATTTGCCGCCACTCGATATCGGGCGGAATTTAAGGATGGGGCGTATCCGCCTATGCTAATGATTGCTCCCGCCGCCTTTGACGGAAATACCATTGACGATTTTACCAAAAGCCAGATGTGGGACTGCGGAGACGATAAAGATGCCATTTTGTCCGAATGCCGATATGCACTCATCGGTACCGATATGCTGGCGGCGGCGCTTCCCGCATCGGAGCGTGCAGCACTCGATATGGATTTTACAGAAGCGCTGGTCGAGCTTTTTCCTGGCTGTACTGCTGTTTATTTTGAAAATTCGGGAAAGCTTTTTACTGCAGAAACTATCCGCAACCATACGCTTCCCCGTGAAAACCGTTTTATTCAATTTGCCGTGAACGTCCGCTTTTTTACTATTCAAGGCGGCGAAGATATGCTTGTCGATACGCTCGGCATGAGCTTGTTATTCTTGCCCGACTTACAATATCATTTTCACGGACTTGATCCGAACCGAATTGTAAACCACGCGTATAATACAGCTTTTTATCTTTTAATAAATGATAACCCCATAGAAACCGGCGACACTATCGGCGGTATACCGGACAGTTCAGCGCAGCCTGAACGATGGATATGCCGCTACGAAGAATCGCTTATCCAGCCTGTGCGCGAAGTCCTCGATATAGATACCGGTGCCTACGCTGCGGGTAACAGACAGTATGAATAAACACAACAATGATAGTATCCGGTACACTTTTTGCTGTTATGCTGTTAATGCGATAATATAATATATTGTGAAAAGAGCTGATTTACTTATGATCGAAATCAAAAGGGCAAGTGATTGTGTCAACGATATTAGGAGTCAAATGACGGAATTGTTTATTGAAGGTTTCTGGCATTTGCTACAGCTTCTTTCAAAAGATCGGAATAAATTGAAGACTGTGTTTTATCATACATTCCTGTTGGATAAGTTTTTTGTTGCTGTTGAAAACGGTAAGATGATCGGAATGGTAGGATATGCCGAATCGACAAAATCTTCTCTGCATCTTGATAAGCATGAATTTATTCTGGAAACAACGGATACTAATATCCCTGCAATTACGGCATATAAAAAAATAGGTTTTAAGGAGTATGATCGACTAAAACAAAAATATGCCAAACAAAGCGGAATAAATTATTTTATATATTTGAAGTACACAAAATCTACAGATGATACAGGTGTAACATAATAAAACGCAAAAAGCAACTATTGTGATTTTTGAAATAAAATAACTGAGGCTATACAATGAAACTCTTAATCTACGGTGCAGGAACAATAGGCACGGCATATGGCTGGCTGGTGTCTTGTAATAACGAAGTGGACTTTTACGGAAAATCCGACACGGAAAAAGAAATTACAATCAGCTATAAAGATTTAAGAAAACGATCGACTATTTACCAAATAATGAAATTCGAGCGCAGAATTATTACCCATATTGAAGATCACTACGACGCTATTATAGTTGCCGTAAATCGTTTTCAATTATGTAGCGTCTTACCGCATTTAAAAGAATTGAAAAATAAAACAAAGTATTTTGTGTTTATGCAGAATAACTGGAATATAAAGAACGAAATTGATCCCTATCTTTCTCAAGACGATTATCTTATTGCATTCCCTTCATCAATAGGCGGCGGAAGAGACGAAAAAGGCTTACACATTATCATATTTGATGAAGCAACCCGTTTAGGCGGTTCATCGATTTACTTGCCGCATTTCTCATCATTATTACAAAATTCCAGTATAAACATAACGGTTGATAAAAATATCTTTGAGTGGTTGAAAGTTCATTATTTGCAGCAAGCAATTACAGCTGGTGTGATTGCAGAATACGGTAGTTTTGAAAATGTTATTACGAATCCCAATGCAATTAAGAAAATGGTGCTTGCTTTTAGAGAAGGAATACAGGTGTGCAGATTACTGGGCGTAAGAATGTATCGAATATTTCCGGCATATTTATTTAATCTTCCGGTTTTTTTAATTGCCCGTATATTGCAACAAATGTTTTCCGAACAAAACACATTGGATATGATAATCAACCACATGAAAAAAGGATACAGCGAATGGGTGGTTGGATACAGAGAAGTCTTGAATGCCGGCAGGTCATTGGGGCTCCCCATGAGTGTGTGGGGATCGTATGAAAAATATATTGATTTGACATGAGCTTTACTTGTTGTTTCACACTACTTGCCGTATAGTATGTATGGAGGCATTTAGTTACACCTTTATAGTTCTTTTCGCCTTAAACAGTGCTTGATACGCCCTTGCGTTTTCCGAACTCGGGAAGCTTTTGTTTATGGGTATCTTACCGAACGATAAACGCATGGGAATATGACTTATCAGTCCCTTATTTTTAGTGATTATTTTACGGTCATTTTGTGGTGATACATGGAAGGCACACGGTTATCATCTGAACATATTTTATGACCATTTTGCAATGCTTTTCAACTCCACTTTTGATTTCTCTTTGTGAATAGACGGTTTATGTAAGATCGGTTAAAATATCGTGCATAATCATTGAGAAGTGAGGCGGTATATGCGAAAATCGAAAACTATTATCAGTATTTTTTGTATGTTTGTATTTGCCGTAATCTGTGGGACGCATGCTGTCGCACAAGAATACGGAAGCGTCGATGACCGAATAATGGATTTTTATAAAACGAAAGACTACCAAAAAGCGCCGGAATTATTGGAATCTTTTTTTAACGACCATCACCCTGACAGAGAAGCCTCGTGGTATTATCCGACGGTATTCTTTTTTTCGAAAATCTTTCCTACGGAACAATCTTTCAATCAGCTTATGACCATATATGGCAAAAGCGATAGCGAAGAGCGGCGATTCCTTATTCTGGTTGTCAGCCTCAAAGATAAACAGCTTTTGAATAAGCTTTATGAAAAAGAAAACGATGCTTATTTAAAAGGCTTTATCAAAGGTATTATCGATGATAAGACCAAGTATGATCCGCTGACAGCCGATATCACTAATTCAACGGAGCTCGATATACTCTGGAGTATTTTTTTTGCAACAGGCGATTCCGCACCTATTCGAAAAATTGCCTCGGTGTTAGCATGGGAAGATATTTTTAAGCATAAGATTACGACGTTTACGGGCACTAAAGAACAAAAAAAAGAGCTTATAAAACTTCTTTCCGATTTTAATATTAAATATAACAATGAGGAGCCGGATGCCCCCATGGAAGACTGCGATATTTCCGTGTTAGATAGCTATACGGAACATCTTGAAAGTTTTAAAAAACTCATTAAAACACTGGATATAACAGGTGAAGAATTGTACCGTGCATCTATAAAAAATGCAGCCTTTTGGTCGCTCGCCGCTAATTTAAATCGTCATTCTCTGGTAAGAACCGAATGTATGAAAATTGCCGATGACAAAGCTGCGCCTGAGAGGAATTTAATACTTTTTATTTTGGTTAAATCTGTTATGTACTAGATTTGAGAAAATATAAACTACAATAATCTCAAAGAAAATTAGTAAAATGAACGTCCACTTCTTTACTATTTAAGGCGGCGAAGACATGCTTGTCGATATGCTCGGTATGAGCTTGTTGTTCTTGCCCGACATACAATATCATTTTCACGGACTTGATCCGAACCTGATGGTAAATCATGCATACAACATCGTGTTGTATCTTTTAATAAATGATAACACCAAGCAAAGTAGCGTATACAGTCCTGCCCTCGTATTCAAAATCAACAATGGTTTCTCATCACCTCACGAAAACATAGTGTTCTGTAATCGCTCAAATCCCGACGTATTCAATACGTACTGCGATTCAATGCGGCCGTTTTTCACTTCAACGGCGATATCACAGGCCGCCGCAATCAATTCATAATCGTGCGTAATGACAAATATATAGGTGTCATCGGCTTTCAGTGTTTTAATGAGTTCTGCCGTTTGCATCATGTGAAAGAAGTCAAGACCACTTGTCGGTTCATCAAAGATCAAAATTTTCTTTTTGCAAAAGACCGCTGCCGCAATCGCGACACGTTGTTTTTGTCCGCCGGATAACGTCATAGGATGGCGATCTTTTAAACGCTCTATATCCATCTTGGTCAAAACGGTATGCAATGCCTCCTCGTCCGGATTTTTAACGCCAAGCACAATTTCTTCCTTTACACTGTCCGTAAACAACTGATGATTTACTTCCTGCATCACCATATAGCTCACGAATAAGCGTTCTTTTGCCGATTGAATGTTGCCGTTTATTCGAATAGTGCCTTTCTTGTTTTTTAATAATCCGCCTATCATTGAAACCAACGTCGATTTTCCCGCCCCATTGTTTCCGGTAACCGCAATGACGGTTCCTGCCGGAAAACAAGCATCCGGTATAGTGAGCGAAGGCTGTCCCTTATATTTCGTATAAGAAAAATAAACGTCTTTCATCTGTATCGATGCATTACCGCCGATATCTCCGCTGCTTTCGCTCTGCTCTTTTATAATAGAAGAAAAACTGCCTAACGAAACCGGCCGTATACCGGTTTCTATCCGTTCTGCAATCGACATAGAATCCAATTCTTGCATGGTGTATTCTTTTTCAATTTGTCCTTCTTTCATATATACCGCACGATCCGCCAATTCTTTGAGATACCGGATTCGGTGTTCCGCGATGACGATGGTTTTTCCGTGCGCTTTTAAAAACTGCAAAATCGATTGCAATTCATTGATAGCGTGATTGTCCAAATTGGAAGAAGGTTCATCCAAGACGTAAATATCGGGATTAACGGCATAAATACTCGCGAATGCGATTTTTTGTTTTTCTCCGCCTGAAAGTTGAAAAATGTTTCGGTCAAGGAGTGAGTTTATATGCAGCGCATCGGCGGTTTCATATACTCTATCTCGAATGAGTTTCGGCTCCATTCCGAAATTTTCACATCCGAATGCAATTTCACTTGTCGTATTAACGGTGTAAAACTGTGTACGCGGATTTTGAAAAACGGTACCGACCGTTTTTGCAATCTCATACATCGGTGCGGTAACGGGATCAATTCCTTTCACCGACACACTGCCTGTAAAAACTCCGTTATAAAAGTCAGGCAGCATACCGCAGAGGAGCCGTATCAGTGTGGTTTTTCCGCATCCGCTTTTTCCGCAGAGCAAGACGCATTCGCCTGTTTTAACAGAGAGGTTGATATTTTTGAGGCTTGGCGTATCCGCTTGTTCATACGTAAAAGAAACATTTTGAATATGGATCATAGCCTCACTCCCAGTATTCTAACAACGCACATACCGGCAAAAATACCTGTAACAAGAATCAAAAGTACTACGTCTTGCAGCTTGAAACCTATCTCCGTCATACAGGTATGTGTGCCCGGATTATCAAGCCCTCTGCATAATGCTGCGGCTGCCAGTTCATCGCTGATGTTCAAGATTGAAATAAAAAGGGGAATCAATATATACGTAATCGTTTCCGACGGTTTGAATAAAAGACTCCGCGCATTACATTCAATTCCCCGCATACGCATCGCGGATTGAATTGCAGTCCATTCTTCCCGAATGGTAGGGAAGCAGCGAAAAATTACGGAGCCGGTTATAATCATATTTTTTGGAAGGCGCATCTTCCACAGTGCCGCTACAAAAGCGCTCACCTTTGTTGTTTCAACAGACCACTTTGTTAAAATAAAAATCGGTAAAACCTTGCGTACAAGTGCAACGGCAAAGTAAACCAGCGAAATCAAAAAATGAGACATATAGGGGTGTATCAGTTGTTCGATAGCGGCGCAGAGTGCAAAGATGCCGATGCACTTGATTGCGTTTCTCCGGTGTCCTCCGACCGCAAGAATGAGGGAACACAGTAAGAACACGCCCATTTCATAGAATAGCGAGCGGCCTAAAAACATCAGAATATCAAATTCAATCAGTAATATCAATTTAGTTCTGGGATCAAACACTAATCCGTTATTCTGCCGTTTTGTTGTATAGAGTCCGCCCGCAGAATGCTTCATACAATACCTGCTTTTTCCAAACGTTTATGCAATACTTTTTTTGTGAACAAAGAACCGAGCAGTGAAAAGAGCGCCGTTGCAATCATCATAACAAGAAGCCCCCACCATGGGGTAAGCAAGCGGACAGTATCGACAAACGCTTGGCTCATGCCTCCTTTAAGCGTACGCTGAAAAAAATACTCCCGCATAAACCAAATAGGGAGAAAACCTCCGAATACATTTAAAGAAAAAACCATGTGGCTGATTGTGTTCCACTTAAAGCTTTTGTATTGGCCTTTCTTTGATAACAGTACGGCAATAAGACCGGCCGGAACGGAAACCAACGGCGCAATGGGGATATGCCCGGTGGCAATTAAAACCAGACTGGGAATGACCGCCGCAAGAAAGATCGAAATCCACCCGGGCGCCTTTGTCAGCATCGTATGGTAGACCGGCGCTGCAAAGAAAGCCAGCAGTTCGGGCATCAGCAAGAAAAGTACTGCAATAGGCATACAAATCACGCCGATGATAACGAAGATTACCAAATAGAGCGCGATAAAAAGACCTGCGGCAATCGCCCCTCTGGAAGACTTTGTGTTTTTTTGATTGTCCATAAAAAACTCCTTATATATAATTATAGATATTCACCCTTATTATTTATTGCAATAGTTTGTCGGTAACTGCTATTACATCCTCCATCGTGAAGTTTTGAGCGCTCTTGGTAAACTTTCCGTTATAGATAGTTCCCCACGAACCGTAGAGTATAAATGTCGCAAACAGTTCCGCATTTTCTTCCGTTAGTTTTAACCTATCGGATAAATGGCCGTCATTATATGCCTGCAAAAGAAACTTGGCATACGGTTTAATCATGCGGTTTAACATTTGGAGAAAATCCCAAATTTTATACGAAGCATCTGAAATGGACACATCGCCGTTTGGTATAAACCGCTCCGTATACCCGCTGATATCTTCCCGAATCATACTACGGAACGCAGCGAGTTTTTTAGAAAACGGAACGGTATCGTCTTCCAGTATCCGGCACTTTCGTTCCAAGCGTTCGGAAATGTATTGCTCCATAGCTGCAACGTAAATATCTTGCTTTGACTTAAAATAGTAATAAAACATACCGGGAGCGCCGTCAACGACATCAAGAATATCTCGTACGGATACCGCCTCATATCCTTTTTCTGCAAAGAGCTTTGCCGCAATTTCAATCAATTCCTGTTTACGGACTTCAGGTTTTTTGCTGTTACGCTTCAAAAATCAGCTCCTTCGGTTTTGTTTTGCATGTTAGATGAGGCTAACCGTACAAAGAAAAAAAACACTCACAGAACGAGTGTCTGTCTATAATGCACCGAACGAGAGAAAAAGTCAAGAAGTCCCATTTGTTTTTGTCAGATAATAGCTTGAAAAACAAATCATGAGCTTTGCTTGTTTTTTCATACTGCTTGCCGTATAGTAGATATGGAGGCATAGTATGGCAATGTTACAAGTCCGACGGCAATTTACAATGATTTGACTTTAGTAACGAATAATACAAAGCATTTTAAAAATATTCCATTATTAGAATTAGAAAACTGGAAAACATAATTAGGCAATGGAATTGGAAATTTCTGATACGACACGGGATTTTTAAGATAAATTATGAAAGCTAAACTTACAATGTATAACCAGATCGGGAAACTGTAGGACTGTTAGACAGGATTTATAAATGAAACTCTATGAAGCTTCTTTGGAGTCAAGAATGCGAGTATATCGTTTTTCGTCCATCTTCATACTACTTCAAAGCAGAAACTCTTTTATCAACTAATGCTATAAAGGCTTTTTTCATATCATCAGGTATTAAAGAATTACGGCACATTTCAATAAAAACAGGCGTCATCAATATCAATTGTTCTATCATTTTCTCCGTTGCAAGTTTCGCTATTCCACAACCGGCTGCAAAGATAAGAAAATCTTTACGATGGATGTTTCTCTTCTTTCCATTCATCGGCAGAGCAAATTCTTCTTTGTCTTCCGGCATAATGACATTTACCGGAAGCAAATCATACGCAGGGGAAAAATGATACGCTCCCGAACCCGATTGTGTTTCAATCAAGGAAAAATTTTTTAAATGCATATCGGAATTTCCAACAATAAATGAAAAGACGAGTCGATAAAACAGTTCGGTCATATCAAGACCGGAACGATAAGAGTACTTCTTAATGATATTCCCGCATCGCTCGTAAGAACCTTTATATTTATCTTGAGTCAATCTTAAATCAAGTTGACAAAAATCTTCCATAGCGATCAGCTTTACATGAGTAATGTTCTTTACATTCGAATCTTTTGAAAAAATACGATCGATTCTTTTTGTAATATACGCATAAGTGTCTTTGCTTTTTACAAGCGCATGAGGGACGGTTATAATCTTAGCTTTATCTGCCATAGACATAACAAGATGTTCACACTCCGGCAAGGCACGGAATTCTTTTACTTGAGGTTTCAAAATATATCCTGTGGGGGAATTCACAACAGTCAATCTGGGATACGTTTCATTTGAAAGATGTAATGAAAGTTTTTTCTGAACACCCGGAATAGTATAGCCTTTATTGGTGCTTTCTTTTGCCAGCTCTTTCAGTACCGAGTCTGTTATTTCAATTTTCGGAATAGCATTTGTCATGAAAAATTTCTTTATACATGGCTTATGCCAGCCGCTACTTTCATTATTGTCTTTTATCGGCTTTCCGCAACACAGACAGTTCATATCTTTTCCTCTCTTATACTGACATTTCCGATAGGATCTTTACAAGCAACTAACAGTAAGGCAAATCGGTCTTTAAGGTTTATCTTCCAATTACGGCTTACAACCTCAAGAAGCCATCCTTCGGGAATCAATCCGTCGAAAAAAGAAAACAATGTTTTTGATGTATAAGGTTCTTTACGTATTGGAAGCGTCAATGAAACAGGATGATTATCTTCTGTTGCGATATAGGCTTCATCGTAAGAAAAAGAATATCCCTCATCGGTTTCGCACAACGTTCCGGCAAAGTTATTATATACATAGACGTATGCGGTTCTGAATATATTTGTCATTTATATGCTGCCGAAGTTACACCTTTTTTACCCGGAATGGCTTCCATGCCGAACATTGCCAATGCAACATTCACTTTATCCATGCGTACGGTTTCTTTTCCTTGCTCCAGTTCACGGACAAAACGAAGTCCAAGACCCGACCGCATCGCAAAATCTTCCTGCGTCAAACCGGCGGCTTTTCTACTTATCTTAATGAATTCTGCTATTCTATTCATATACACATTGACCCCTGTTAAGCTGTTGAATATATAATATACACCCTTTAGGGTATAATGTCAAAGAAAGAACAGTAAAACATACCCTAGCGGGTATATAACAGCATTTGAAGTAAGTAATTATACCCGATAGGGTACAGTTTACAGATAATCAGTATCACTTAGATAAGATTTATAATTCTGATGATTGAGATAATCAGTTTAAAGTATAGAATTCTTATGTGACTGTATTTTCGTTGTTTATCCGTGCGGAGCGTTTTCAATACTCCTGCCGATGGCAAAAATTAGTTGTTTTTGCCATCGGTAATACAGCTCCGTTTTAATTAATGCATAGAACCTTTTAAAAAGCTCCGGCAGCTATCAAGGATATGCTGCACCATTTCTTCTTCAGATACATCAGCACGTATACAGGTAGGAGCGCTCTTCATTTTTGCGGCTTCTTCGACGGAAGTCCCGTACCAGAAATGCATGTGAGGTGGGACAGCGTGGGGAATGGTAATTGCAAAATGAGCCAACTTGCCTTTAAATGAAGGATCAGTAGCGGAAAATGCACGATATGCCGGATGTGCGGCATGTGCACTATCTTGTATATATGAACTGCGGCTGACTTCTTTATTGCCTTTCCATACGATAATCTCATTTTTACCATTTCCTGCAACAAATTCAATATGAGTAAAATCATCGGCGGTACCGAATGCCTTGTACACCAGTGCCATAATATCTTCTTTTGTATAATCACCGCCCTTCGGATTTTGTCCGGCAAATTCTTTAATCAATTGCGTGTAAACATTTTGAATAGCGGGGCGCGGATCTTCGCAAACGGTAACTGAATTTACCCATTTGCCATTATATAACGCAAGCGGCTCTTTGGGTAATTTTTCTGCTGCCACTGTATTGATAACAGCCGTAAACTGTTTAAGTACCTCTTCTTTTGGAAGATTTGCTTCTACAAAAGGAGCTCGCTTCAAAGGATCCCCATGTACCAGCGATCGAATGCCCCATTTGCCGAAGCGAGCATCAAATGATTTTATTCCGGTTTTTTTATCAACTTGAGGAGCCGTAACAACAAAATAGCGCAGATTCTTTAATTCTTGAATTGGTTTTACCGCTTCAAATGTGAGCCAATTGCGAGTCGAATCTTCAGCCATAGGGCGTGTACCTTTAAAGGTATATTCACACAAAACCTCTTTCTTAGAACCGTCGGCAGTACGTACAGTAAACGCTACCGTATTTGAACCGTCAAAAACAGCTTTTATCACGGGCGCCGCCACCGCATAATGTACCGCTGCTTTTAATCCGCCTTCACTATAGTACGGCATTGCAGCAGCATTTTTAGCGTATACATCCTGCAAAACAGCATCATCTTCAAAACGGCTGAGGGGTTGCCATGAACCTTTCATAACAGCAAGTTCTGAAGCTGCTGCAGTATCCGATACCACGGTAGCAGGAACACTGACACAGCCTGCAAGCAGACACACCGACAACAGAGCAGCACCTATCGCTGCCTGTAAACACTTTTTAGATGTCATAAAAACCTCCGTAAAATACAAGGGTAGGGATAATGGCGCAAACAATCAAAAATGTCAATGGTATCGCAACCGAATAATCGGAATGGTAGAATATGCCGAATCGATAAAATCTTCCGTATGCATAACGGAATGATTAAGATGATTGCGGGAATTAGAAGATGCGTTTATGATACATGCGGCTCATCGCTTTGATGCAAAGGGAAGAAAATATATCGGTACTCCGATAAAATATTATTTTGAAGATGTAGGACTTCGAAATGCACGGATCAGATTTATGCATTGGGGGGGCGTCGGGGTAGGTTGATATTGAATTGGTAAGTGATATAGGTTTTCGTAAATATGAAATCTGCATTGTGTATCGTGATGATACGCAAGTGCCGGAAACAATTGCATTTTAATATTCTTGAAAATACATTGAAGAATTGATTATCGGATAGAAAGAACGAGGGAATTGAATATGAATGAAAAAGAAATAATTACATTTTTAAAAATGAATATCGAACCGGTAGTGGATGATATAATGGATGTATATATCGAGCGTCTGTGGTTTTAAGAGACAATGTGATTATTCCATGCGTAAAATTTTCGTGTGCGGATACATATATAGATTTAGCGATAAGAAGATTCGAAGAAGAAAAAGAAAATAAAATTTTTCTCAATAATGAGGAGAATCCTTACAGGAAAATCGTAAGTCATTTTTGTATAGAACATAATATCATAGACTCTAAAAAAATAGTAAGAATAGAAAGAAGCCGGTATTCTTTTCCGATAGAAATATTAAAGCAAATAAGAGGCGAAACGCTAATGAGCTGGACGGGGTTTGTTGTGAAAATGCGTGACGGAAATTATTTTAATTTCGGCACAGCCTTTTCATTCGCTTTTTTTGATCTTCCCGAAAATTATAATTTTTCAGATATTACCGAAGTGATAAATCACAGCTACATAGATAGTAGCGGCAAAATACAAAATTACCGAAAGACCGGGTTAAAAAATTTTTCGAGTGTAAAAATCTATAGAGAAAAAGATTATTTCAATTGTTACTTAAAGGGACTTTAAATACAAAACAATAAGTATTTTTGCGGTGTTTTAAAGAAGCCCACTAATCGGCGAAAATCTGAAGAACTTATACAGTTATTCGGAAAAATTGAATATCATCCTTCTTATAATTATAAGAAGATGCGATCACGATGAAGTTTGTATTAGTTGATACGTCCGTATGGTCGCTTGCCTTTAGAAAAAAGCGTCCGGATAGTCATGACAAAAAATTGATAGAATATCTTACATTTCTCATCCGTAATCATTATGCGATTATGATCGGTCCAATACGGCAGGAAATCTTGAGCGGTATATCTGATGAGCATAAATTTAGAAAATTACAGGAAGCCTTAAAAGCATTTCCCGATTTTGAAATTACTATCGAAGATTATGAGCAAGCGGCGGCATATTATAATATATGTAGAAGTAACGGCATCCGAGGTTCACATATCGATCATTTGATATGCAGCGTTGCTCATAATAATGATTTCTTGATATTTACATTAGATAAAGACTTTGAGCAGTATCGGAAATATATCGATATTGAATTGGTAAATGATATAGGAGGTAGGTTGCCATAAATAAGAAATCGGCATCGTTTATCGTGATGATACGGAGGTAACAGAAATGATTATGTTTTGATATTATTTAAAATACAATAAAGATGTGTATATGATACAATCATTACAGCAGCTTGCTGACATTCCCGGTTTTGAAATGTGGATATTTTGGAATGATAGAAATTCCATACCGCTAGAGAAAGAAGACTCAGGATGCCCTAAATATTAATTCTCTTCAAAATAATCCGAATCAATCCGTTTTATTGTATAAACATCTTGTGTACTTACGCCAAGATTATTTTCTATCATTAATTCGGTCAATTGTTTTCCGTCAAGCAGTATTATTTTTGCATCAATATCGGTAACATATTTCTTTGCTTCGTTTGTAAATGTTGAGGTAGTAATAAATATCCCCTTTTTCGCTTTTTTCCCCAACAATGCCCCTGCAAACTTTTGTATTTCGGGGCGTCCGATAGTACCGCTATCCCATTTTTTTGCTTGAATGTAAATAACATCAAGACCTAACTTATCTTCTTTAATGATGCCATCAATTCCTTCATCGCCGGACTTTCCAACTACCGTGGCAGCTTCTTTGATTGAACCGCCGTATCCCATCTTAACCAATAAATCAATCACTAATTTTTCAAATTTTGAAGGGCTGATATTTTTAATGGTAGACAATAACTCATCTGCCAATTCATCTTTTATACTGAGATAACCGCTTTCAAGCAATTCATGTGGGGTAATGCTTTGTTGAATATTATGTTCAGTTTTATTATTTTCAGAATTATCAGGCTCTTTTGTCGTCTGGAATTCATTAAAAGCATCATATTCTTTGAGCATTTTGGTATTGATAAATGCAGGCTTCTTTTGCAAGAGTTTTTTTCCTTCTTCTGATATACGAAAATAACCTCTCTTCGTTTTGAGTAACAAACCTGCTTTTGTTAAATATGTTCTTGCCCATCCAATTCTATTATTAATAACAAATGCTGAGCCGCTTGGTAATAATTCTTGTTTTTCTTTCTCAGTTAAATTAAATTGATTTATCAATGCGTCAGTAGCTTCTCTAAATAAATGCTCTTTACCATCTTCTGCAATTTTCATAAGCGGTAACATGCACTCTTCATACGTTGGAATTGCCATTGTTTCCCTCCTAATGTAGTCGATATTAAGAAACACTTTACGCTTGTTGCAGTGCATTCAACCAAGCTAAATAGTCCCTTGCGCTCTGTTCTACCTCTTGCCGTGCAGCTTCGCTATATCCCGCGTTACTGTCTATCGTATGGAAGATGAACGGCGGGCGGTAGTCTGCATTGCAGTATTTCGCTGTCAGTTCAAACGGACGCAGTACTTCGGCAACGCTGTACCCGACAGCACCGTCAGCGCGGTAGTCTACGGCCGGCGCACCGAGCGAGACGGCAAGTGCAATTTTTCTGCCCGTAAGCGCTTTGCCTTTCGAGCCATAAGCCCAGCCATGAGTCAGCACTTCATCAAACCACTGTTTCAGTAGCGGCGGACAATTAAACCAGTATACGGGAAATTGCCACACCAGTGCATCGTGAGTTTCTATCAATTTTTGTTCAGCCGCTACATCAATCTTACCTTGAGGATAGGCAGTGTACAGTTCGTGGACAGTAAAGCGATCGGTGTGTTGCCGCACTGCAGCCGCCCAGTGTTTATGAACGGTAGATTGAGAAATAGTAGGGTGAGCAAGAATAATGAGGGTTTTTGGCATGGTAAGTTCCTTGAATGAGTTGTGCCGAGAGCATACCATCAAAGATAAAAATGTTCTATACTGACGATAGGAAACTGAAAACTGTATGGCTATTAGACAGGTAGTAAAATGAAACTTTTAATCTACGGTGCAGGTGTAATCGGCAGTTTGTATGCCGCTGCATTTGCTGAAGCAGGATATAACACCACGGTGTACGCGCGAGGGGAAAGGCTTAAAGCACTGAGAACCCTCGGTCTACAGTATGAGAAAAACGGCAACATCCACAGAGCAAATGTTACCGTTATCGGTACATTGGAAAATGATGATTGGTATGATTTTATTTTTCTAACGGTAAAGGAAAATCAAGTACATACGGCGTTACAAGAGTTGAAGCACAATATCAGTCCGAATATTGTTACAATGGTCAACACGCTTGAACGGTACGGTAATTGGGAACGTATTTGCGGAACAGGACGTATTATACCGGCATTTCCGGGTGCAGGCGGCAGTTATGAAAACGGCATCCTTAATGCGGACTTTACGCCGCGTATTATTCAAGTTACGACCTTTGCCGAAATCAATGGGAATAAATCCGAACGTTTGAAAAAACTTGCCGCTCTTTTTACCGCATCGAACATACCGCATGGGATTGTAAAAGATATGCACTGCTGGCAGCTCTGTCATCTGGCGATGGTTGTTCCGATTGCCGATGCGTATTACAAAGCAAAAAATCCGGAAACGGTTTGGAAAGAATCGGACATTATGAATGAAACTGTACGGCAAATCAAAAAGAACCTTCAAACGCTGTACTGTTCCGGCATAAAACTTTCACCGCCGAAAATGCATCTTTTAAGACTACTGCCAATTCGGATGCTGCAGCTCATTTTTACATTTATTTTTAAGAGCCGTTTCGGATATATGTTTATGTACCGGCATTCGATGAAAGCTCCCGATGAAATGAATCGGCTGCATGTACAATTTTATCGATATCTTTCTGCGCGATAATGTTATACACTGCATCATGGATAACCGAGTTGGTGATTAATAAATCATCGATTTCTTGTCGCGGCTTATTCGATAAATTGGTTACCTTACCGCCCGCTTCGCTGACAATCAACTTACCGGCGCAGGAACTTAAGCCCATTGACGGCTTGACGTTGATCATCGCTTCGCTTTTGCCGGTTGCAAGCCAGATAAGCTCATAGACCGTACAAACAATTATCCGTATGCCGCGTACATGCGGCTGCAATTTTTGTATAAGGGCGAGTACTTTTCCGCTGTATTCGGTATTATAACTCGATGTTAAACAAATACTGACAATCGATTCGTCAAGCCGCGAGCGCTGCGACACCCGCAGTTTCATAGTGCCGCAGTATGCTCCCTCGCCTTTGATTGCGTAATAAATAGCGTTATTCGGCCAATCGAATATGATACCGAAAATCGTTTCTTTATTTTTCCGCAAGGCGAGCGTTGTGCCGAACATTGGAATACCGGCAGCAAAATTCACCGTACCGTCAATCGGATCGATAAGCCATTCGTAGGGGCTTTCCCCACGGTTTTCACCGTATTCTTCGCCGATAAACGTATGATCGGGAAAGCGCTGCCGGATGCCTTCTACAATTGCTTGTTCCATAAACCGGTCGGTAAACGTGGCAATATCGTTCAATTCTTTTTTTTCAATCCCCTGAACATTATATCGTGATACTTCCCGATAGGCTCCCGTTACCAGCGGAACCAAATAATCATAGAGGTGATGTAATGTTTCTGACGTCATGCTGCTATCCATAAAACTGCAAGTGCGAACCCCTAAAAACTAACCTTGAGTTTTAGAGATACCCAAGTGACCCATCGCAATATTTGCTTCGGTTTCTTTATCGAAGAGGATGATGGAGTTACCGGAAAAATCGAATGAGACTTTTTTATCAATGTCATAATCGACACTGCCGAACACAACGGAGGTAAG
>ERZ773083.232-NODE-232-length-49918-cov-7.536049_pt1 | contig 49918 bp, 63 predicted proteins | sample MGYA00511465_ERZ773083 | MGnify/ENA primary metagenome ERZ773083 (study PRJEB29015, sample SAMEA2738001) | human oral metagenome | biome: human oral; feature: human-associated habitat; material: dental | place: China | collected 2060 ... | reverse complement strand
CCGGAGCTCATGCGCGGTCGGCTGTTGGGGTTGCTGAACTGCCGCTATCGTCACCTTGTCTTAAGTGAAAAGTTAAATTCCACTTCAAGGGTATGAAATTTGAACTTAATCGTTCATTAAATTCTAATTGAACTTAAGCTTACACTTCTAATTCGATATAAGTGCCAACTCTTCGTATCTTAAAGAAGTCAACTATGCTGTTAAGAAACTCTTAGTGCCAGCAACAATAATGAAACAATTCCATATATAATTACATGCAATTTTCATGAGAATTTGGTACCCAATTTATAATGACAATCTATCTACTATTGTAAGCTCAATTTTCAGTGAAAGCTCCCTTTTAACGAAAGCTCCCTTTAATTGGGGCGCTTTTCCTTCTGTGGGTTTTGAATTGATATATTTTAAGCTATAATCTAAATAGATATTGGGCATTTTGACCGCACGAAAAGTATACTTTCAAATGAAATTTTTTTGAATTTCTCTTGAAAGCTCCCTTTGAATATAAAGAGATGGTGCTGTTAGGGTCTGATGCTAATGGAGGATAGGTGTTAGATCAACTGCCTTGGGTGAAATGGGATGAAGGCGGTTTAGTTCTAACACCTTTTCGTTTAGTACTAGTTTGGCAATGCTGTAGGGTGATTGGTAATTTAACTTCCTGCGTACATAATTATTTACCTGATTTGATACGAAATTGATGTCGTATTTCGTAAGGCTGTTCATACTGCATCCTTTTGGGACTTTCTCTCTGAAGTGCCCGTGGTTCTTTTCACATTTGCCTTTGTCATCAGAGCGCCTAGGTCTTGCGAAATAGATACTGATGAGTTTTTCTCCCGTTTCAGGGTCTGTCTCAAGCGATAGTGGATCATGGAACTCAGTGCCATTATCGGTGAGTATGATAGTGAACGTATCTTTGAATAAGTCGATGCCTAAGAAACTTTTGATAGTATCAAATAGATACGTTACCTCAAACATATTCTTGTGTCGTAAGAGAAAATATAATTGAAGATTGGAACGTCTGTGTAACAGGCTCAGTACACACTTCTCATCGCTCCCTTTCTTCCCGATGATCGTATCCATTTCCCATACGTTTACATCTGGTCCTGCTGTTTCTAGGGCTGCTAGGAAGTCCTCGTATTTGCGACCTTCGAGGAAGTCATAGTCAATCGATATAGGATGATGCCTTGAAGAACTGCGTTGCGTGTAGCGTACCTGACGTTTTAGATCGATGTTTGCGATTCCTGGAATCTGGTGATCACGAATGTATCTGTATGCAGTAGAGGCGGATATATTAAGGTCGTTGGTATGGATGATTGTATCGATGGATTGTTTTTTAGGAATATTATTTTGAAATGCCTCCACGATAGATTTCATTTCTGCTTCGCTCTTGCGAGGTCCGGACCTCCATTCTAATTTGTCTTGCGTATATTTATCCTGTGCTATTCGTGCGATGTAGAAGTACTTGGGAAGATGACATTTATGTATGTCAGGACAACCTGAACAGACATAAGGGAATCGCTCTATTCCCTCGCAAACGGGATATGAGACGAAGTCATCACATAGCTCGTTGCAGTCCTTGTGCTTACAAGACTTGCAATCACCGCTTATGCAATATGTGCATAAGCGATGTTTCTTACAAGAATCTTGCCGTCCACATTTGTTCGTCTTATTCGAGTGGACACGTACGACTCTGTGTGCTTTGATTTCTTCACGTACGCATTTCGGTGAATGATTGATAGAGAGTGCTATCTGTTTGAGTTTGATATCGGAATGATTCAATAGAACTTCTATAGATTTACGTTCTTCTAAAGATAGATGTTTATAACCGCTGGCAACCATATGATTGCCTCCTTTCTTGAACTGCCAGCACCATCTCTAAAGACATCATATTAAAAAAGGGAATCTTCACCAATAATAAAATCAAAAGAGGAACTTTCAAAAATAATTGAGGATTAGAAAAATTTCAAAAAAAATTGAAAAAAAGAAATTAAAAAGTGTTGACGATGAAAAGTCACCATGCTACTATATTAAAGCATTCCACGAAATAAGGAATGTAAGGGATAGATGGAGGTTTAGCTCAGTTGGGAGAGCATCTGCCTTACAAGCAGAGGGTCAGCGGTTCGAGCCCGTTAACCTCCACCATTTTTTTCGCCGACTTAGCTCAATTGGCAGAGCAATTGATTTGTAATCAATAGGTTGTAGGTTCGATTCCTATAGTCGGCACCATTTATTTGGAGACGTAGCGAAGTGGCTAAACGCGGCAGACTGTAAATCTGCTCCCTCTGGGTTCGGTGGTTCGAAACCACCCGTCTCCACCATTTACTGATGATGCATCGAGTGATGCTTACGAGTTGGACTTGATTATTGGGGTATAGCCAAGCGGTAAGGCAAGGGACTTTGACTCCCTCATTCGTAAGTTCGAATCTTACTACCCCAGCCATTTAAGATGTCTCGGTAGCTCAGACGGTAGAGCAACTGACTTTTAATCAGTGGGTCGAGGGTTCGAGTCCCTTCCGAGACACCACTTTATTTAAAATATGCGAGTGTAGTTCAATGGTAGAACGACAGCCTTCCAAGCTGTATACGTGAGTTCGATTCTCATCACTCGCTCTTAGCTTAATTAGTCCAAAGTCAGGGGCTTTTTTTTATGCCTCTTTTACTTTTGGTGTGATACTCTGCGTATTTTTGTATCTTTTAAGGGTTTTTGACAAGGGAAATTTGCGCTTTTTACTATATTTTATTGTGAAATTATTGTTATACTATATATAGATGCAAGGATTTGCATAGATACAATTGGGGAACAGGAGAAAATAGAATGAAGAAATTAAGTGTATTATTGTTGGCATTAGCAGTAACATTTGGATCTGCTGGTTGTACAAGAAAGACATTATCTGACATTGTAAATGAAAACAATACAACAACAGGTTCAGATAACGGATATCATGAATACGAAGTCGGTGATTCAGTTAAGACAATGTTCTTTAACTTCACAGTAGAAGAATTCTTATCTTCAACAGATATTAGTGGAAATAAACCTGATGCAGGTAAGCAGTTTGTTGCTGTAAAACTTAAAGTGGAAAATACGTTTGGTCAAGATATCCAGATGTTCTCGACAGACTTCTTACTTGAATGGGATAAGACAAATGCTGATGATAAGGGTGTAGATGGGCCTCACTCTTATTATGATAAGGATGCAATTTTTGACGAAGAGTTTGAAAAAGAATATACTCTAACTACGGGTGAGTCAAAAGAAGGTGTTCTTGTATTCGAAGTTCCTGAAGGTGTAACAGAAGTTTCACTCACAGTACAAGACATTTATAACGATAAACAAGGTAACCAGCACGAAGGTGATGTTTACATTGTTCACATCGATTTATCAGCTCAATAAAATAAATAAAACTGAGTTATCCATTGGGTAATTCAGTTTTTATATAGGAATTAGAGACAATTATATATTTTTGGATATGCTATATAAAATAAGGGAGATAACTTATGAGAAAATTTGCATCAGGAGATATCATTCAACATTTTAAAAGAGAAACTGTTGATCAAAACAGCATGCAATATCTATATGAATATATTGGTGTTGCTATGCACTCTGAAACACGTGATAGGATGATTGTTTATCGAGCTTTATATGGAGAAAAGGGATTATTTGTTAGGCCATATGAGATGTTTATGGAAGAAGTAGATCACGAAAAGTACCCAGAAATACGACAAAAGTATCGTTTTGAAAAGACTCTAAAATAGAATATTCACAAGTGAAATAAAAAAATTACAAATAAAATTGTTATTTTTCGTTATTTTATTTGTATTAATCGGTAATAAATAGGCATTATTATAAAAAATTATGATAATTGTATAAAATTAAATGTTTTGAAAAGTGGCTATTAGTAGCCACTTTTTTACAACTGCTAATTTCTATACAGCGTAAAATGAATAAAAGAGCTTATAAATCCTTAAGGTTTTATAAAGAGGATATGCGTTGACGGTCATTTTGCATGGTGATATGATTTTTTCATCGGAAACGCGAAAGCGCTTTCCACAGTTTCAAAGCCAAATAATTTAGGGGAGGAAAGAAAAACTTTTATGAAGAAATTATTTGCGGTTATGACTTCTGCGGTTTTAGCACTATCACTCGTTGGTTGTGGTTCTAAGACAAGCGACAAAGGCGGAAGCTCAAGCACAGAATCAACAGTTTCAAACGCTGATAAGCCATTAGTATGGTACAACCGTCAGCCATCTAACAGTACAACAGGTGAGTTAGATAAAGATGCTTTAAACTTCAACAAGGACACTTACTATGTAGGCTTCGATGCTAACCAGGGTGCAGAATTACAGGGTAAGATGGTTGCTGATTACATCGCTGCTCACAAGGATATCATCGACCGTAACGGTGATGGTGTTATCGGTTATGTATTAGCTATCGGTGACGTTGGACACAACGACTCAATCGCTCGTACAAGAGGTGTTCGTAAGGCTTTAGGTACAGCTGTTGAAAAGGATGGCACAATTGATGCTACTCCAGCAGGAACAAACACAGACGGTTCCGCTACAGTTGTTAAGGATGGTAAGGTTGGCGACTTCAAGGTTCGCGAGCTTGCTTCTCAGGAAATGAAGAACTCTGCAGGTGCTACATGGGATGCTGCTACTGCAGGTAACGCTATCGGTACATGGTCAGCTTCATTCGGTGATGAAATTGACTTAGTTATCTCTAATAACGATGGTATGGGTATGTCAATGTTCACAGCGTGGGCTAAGGATAAGAAGGTTGCTACATTCGGTTACGATGCGAACAGTGATGCAGTAGCTGCTATCGCTGAAGGTTACGGCGGAACAATTTCTCAGCACGCTGACGTTCAGGCTTACTTAACATTAAGAGTATTACGTAACGCTTTAGATGGTGTTGATATCAATACAGGTATCGCAAAGGCTGATAAAGCCGGAAACGTTCTTGAAGAAGGTGTTGACTACGTATATAACGAAGAAGAACGTTCATTCTATGCATTGAACCTTGCTGTTACAGCTGATAACTACAAGAACTTCATGGATGCTACTAAGACATTTGAACCAGTATCTAAGGAAGTTAAGAGCGACACTAAGAAGGTTTGGTTGAACATCTACAATGCTTCCGACAACTTCTTAAGCTCAACATACCAGCCATTACTTGAAAAGTATGATGATTTACTACACTTGGATGTTGAATACATCGGTGGTGATGGTCAGACAGAATCTAATATCACAAACCGTTTAGGAAACCCAAGTCAATATGATGCGTATGCAATTAACATGGTTAAGACAGACAACGCTACATCATATACTTCACTCTTAAAGTAATTCAGTAAGATTTTCTAAGAGGCTAGCAGGTAGGCTTTTGAAAACCTGATAGCCTCTTTCTAAGTAGTTTGTAGTTAACCATACTGCTTATGATTTTTAGTTAAACAGGGGTAAATCAATTATGTCAGAAAGAAATGACAATTTAATTTTGTCAATAAAGGGCATGTCGAAATCATTCGGCAGAAACAGAGTGCTTGATCACATCAATTTAGATGTGAAACCCGGCTCAATTATGGGGCTCATGGGTGAAAATGGTGCGGGCAAATCTACAATGATGAAGTGTTTGTTCGGTACATATCAAAAAGATGAAGGAAGTATCTTCCTAGATGGAAAAGAGGTAAGTTTTACTGGTCCAAAGGATGCGCTTGAAAATGGTATTGCGATGGTTCACCAAGAATTAAACCAGTGTTTAGAGCGTAGTGTTATCGATAACTTATTCTTAGGGCGCTATCCAGTAAATTCTTTAGGTGTTGTTGATGAAGGAAGAATGAAGAAGGAAGCTTCTGAACTGTTCCGTAGTTTAGGTATCACTGTCAATTTGACACAGCCAATGCGTACGATGTCCGTATCTGCTCGTCAGATGTGTGAAATTGCAAAGGCAATTTCGTATCATTCCAAGATTATCGTTTTGGATGAGCCTACATCTTCATTAACTGAACCGGAAGTTAAGAAATTATTCCAGATGATGCGTAAGCTACGTAGTCAGGGAATTTCCATTATTTATATTTCTCATAAGATGGATGAAATTTTTGATATATGTGATCAGGTGTCTGTATTACGTGATGGTAAGATGATCATGACTAAGGACGTCACTAACACAAATATGAATGACTTGATTGCGGCGATGGTTGGACGTTCTCTTGATAACCGTTTCCCACCGGTTGATAACACACCAGGTGAAACGATTCTTTCTGTCAAGGATCTTTCAACGAAGTTTGCACCATATCTTGACGATGTAAGTTTCGACGTTAAGGAAGGAGAAATCTTCGGCTTGTACGGTCTAGTTGGTGCTGGACGTACAGAGTTAATGGAAACAATCTTTGGTGTTCGTACTAGAGCAGCAGGTCGTGTTTATTACAAAGGTAAGCTCATGAACTTCGATAGTGCAAAAGAAGCCATGGACAATGGATTTGCTATGATTACCGAAGAAAGAAAGGCTAATGGATTATTTTTGAAGAGTGATTTAACTTTCAATACATGTATTGCAAATATGGATCACTATAAGAATGGTATCGTTGTGTCTGACGAAAAGATGAAGAAGGCAACGGTAAAAGAGATTGCCTTGATGCATACAAAGTGTATGGGACCAGATGATGCGATTACATCATTATCTGGTGGTAACCAGCAGAAGATCATCTTTGGTAAGTGGTTAGAAAGAAATCCGAAGGTGTTTATGATGGATGAGCCAACCCGTGGTATCGATGTTGGTGCAAAATACGAGATCTATGATTTAATCATCAAGATGGCAAAGAAGGGTAAGACAATTATTGTATGTTCATCTGAAATGCCAGAGATTCTCGGTATCACAAATCGAATCGGTGTTATGTCCAATGGGCGTCTTGCCGGAATCGTTAATACAAAAGAGACAAATCAGGAAGAACTCCTGAGACTCAGCGCAATGTATTTGTAATCGGAGGGGTTAGACATGAGTCAAAATAACGAAAAATTAGGGGCAGAGGTTCTCTCTGTTGAACAAGAAGAAAGCCTATTAAAACCAATTACGGACTACGTAGGTAAGATTCAAGCACAAATTGATGAATTACGTAAAAACGGAACAGATAAAACTGTTGAGTTAATGAATGTAATTCAGATGACAAAGAATGATAAGAGTTTATCTAAGGGTGAAAAGGAAAACCGTATCGCTGAAGCTAAGAAGGCTTTAGAAGCTGCTCAGCAGGTTGAAAAAACAAATAAGCCAGTTATTGATAAGCTAATCAACGAAGGCGTTACTTATTTAAATCAACATTTTGAAAAGGAATATTATTCAAAGGTTGTAGCAAGTTGTGCTGCAGAAAAATCTCTTGCCGCAAAGAGACATAGCGATTTGTTAGTTGAAATAAAGAATGTTCATACACAGAATCTTTCTAAGCTTTCAGGTAATGACGCCGATGCAAAACAAGAAATCAAAGATGAAAACTATGTATATAAAAACAAAGTCTTTGACGCAAAACTAATATATCAAAAAGAATTACAGGCAATTAAGGACCGTAAACATGAAGCGTTTATTCAACGTTACCATTTAGTCGACCTATTGAAGATGTCTAAATTCAGCTTTACTGAAACGCAGGCTCAGAAGATTGAACATTACTTATATACATTCAATCGTAAGGATTGGCTATTACGTAATGGTCTATATCTTGTTATTATCCTTGTATTTATTGGTTTAGGTATTGTTACTCCAATTATCAAGAAAACTCCTTTATTTACAGTCAATAACATCTTAAATATCTTACAACAGGCTTCTCCAAGAATGTTTTTGGCATTAGGTGTAGCTGGTGTGATAATGCTTGCAGGTACTGACTTATCCATTGGACGTATGGTGGGTATGGGTATGGTAGCTTCTACAATCATTATGCATAAGGGTATTAATACTGGTGCAGTATTTGGTAAGGTGTTTGATTTCACTAATCTTCCAATTGGTCTAAGAGCTGTGATGGCGCTGGTTGTATGTATTATCTTATGTACCATCTTTACTTCCATTGCTGGGTTTTTTAAGGCGAAGTATAAGATGCATCCATTTATTTCATCAATGTCCAATATGTTAATTATCTTTGGTATGGTTACATATGCAACAAAGGGCGTATCATTCGGTGCAATTGAGAATGATATTCCAGCAATGATTATTCCTAAGATTGGCAACTTCCCTACAATTATCTTATGGGCCGCTGTAGCTGTAATGATTGTGTGGTTTATTTGGAATAAGACGACATTTGGTAAAAACTTATATGCGGTTGGTGGAAATCCAGAAGCTGCTGCAGTATCAGGTATCGATGTATTTAGAGTGACAATTATGGCTTTTGTAATGGCTGGTGTACTCTATGGCTTTGGTGCATGGTTAGAATGTAACCGTATGGTAGGTTCTGGTTCTGCTGCGTACGGACAGGGTTGGGATATGGACGCTATCGCTGCCTGCGTAGTAGGTGGTGTATCCTTCTCCGGTGGTATCGGTAAGATTTCTGGTGTTGTTGTCGGTGTAACAATCTTCACAGCGTTAACATACTCATTAACAATCTTAGGTATTGACACAAACCTCCAGTTCGTATTCGAAGGTCTCATCATCTTAGCTGCGGTAACACTAGACTGCTTAAAGTACGTTCAAAAGAAGTAATTCAATTTGCGGAAATCAGAGATGGCTTCCGCTTTTTTTCTCAGTTATAATGCATATATGAAAATCAATGAATTAAAAGAAAAATACTATTCTTTAGAAGATAGTTATAAACGATATACATTAGTTCAGGAGTACTTAGCAAATCACAAAGACGATGAAATTGTGAAAGAAATGCTAGAAGTGTTGACGAAGCGTTATGGAAATGCGAGGTTAAGAAAGCCGGCAGATCACTTTATGCATGCATGTTTGATGATGAAACTGATGGCAGATGAAAAGTTCAGTAGTCTTATGCTCGCAAAGAAAAAGCAGGAATATCAACAATTCCTACAAGAACTAGCAATCAATGCAAAACAATCTGAGTATCTAGCTGCAGAGTGGAAACATCTAGCCAGAACGTATATTCGCTTAAGTAAGAAGAATAATTCTAAATCCTATTTCTTCGGTATGGGAAAACGGGATGAACATGTAGTCGTTGGAAATATAGCGGATGAAATCACAAATATCTTTGTGCGCTTACCAAAACGACTAGGATATACAAAAGAAGTTGCGAGTTTGTGCAAAATTGTAATGGATACATTCCTAGAAGAGTTTCCAAATGATGAAGAAATATTGAACAATGCAATTAAAAAGTGAACCAATTGGTCCACTTTTTTGATTTAGTCAGCGATAGCGGCGTCTAATGCAATCTTCATCATATCTGTGAAGGCTGTTTGACGCTGTTCAGCAGTTGTGATTTCTGGTGATACAAAACTATCAGAAACTGTTAATAAACAAGCTGCGTTCTTTCCTAATACATTTGCATTTGAGAATAGAGCAAAGCTCTCCATTTCAACACCTAAGCAGTGTAGTTCGTTCATAACCTTTGGTAGGTAAGTAACATTCTTTTCACGATAGAATACATCGGATGAATGAATCAAACCTTCTGTAATCTTCATTCCCAGATTAGCTGCAGATTTCTTGATCTTTTCGTTTAATTCTGCAGATGGCTTGATTGTATCGCTTGTATTTCCGCATTGTTCTCTTGCGAATGAAGATTCGGAATAAGCAGCATCTGCTAGAATTACATCAAATAATTTTAATTCTGGTTGGTATGCACCGGCAGAACCAATACGAATAATATTTTCAACATCATATTCTGTAAATAATTCGTAAGAATAGATGCCAATCGATGGCATTCCCATTCCTGATGCCATAACGGATACTGGTTTGCCTTTCCAAGTTCCTGTGTATCCTTGCACGCCACGTACGTTATTAACTAGTACTGGATTCTCCAAGAATGTTTCAGCGATGAACTTTGCACGAAGTGGATCACCTGGCATTAAGACTGTTTTTGCAAACTGACCCTTTTCGGCACTGTTATGTGGTGTAGACATAATTAACCCTCAACTTTCCTTTCTCTATTATACATGATTTATAGCCAATCTGTATGCATGTATTGTTTATGATCAAGCGTATAAACGGTGAAGCCATCTTCGTCGATAATGGCATACGTTCTTGGATGGTTTTCTTTTGGCAAAGAGATAGATCCTGGGTTTAAAAGTAAGATGCCATCTTTTTCATAAGCAGTTGGAATATGCGTGTGTCCTGAAAGGAAACTATCTCCAGTACCTAGGGTAGGAAGGTTATTTGGACCATATACATGCCCGTGTGACATAAAGATTTGATGTGCTCCATGGAAAAGAACATTATAGTCAGCGGTGATTGGAAAGTTCAGTACCATCTGGTCTACTTCTGCGTCACAGTTGCCACGTACTGCAAGGATCTTATCTTTGAATGCATTCATGATTGTAATGACTTCTTTTGGTGCATAATCATTTGGTAAATTATTTCTTGGCCCATGATATAAAACATCGCCAAGACAGAGAATTTTATCTGCGTGATGATATGAGAAGGCTTCTTCTATTGCTTTTGCACCTGAAAGAGCACCGTGAATATCGGATACTACTAAAAACGTGTGTGAATTCGTCATATTTCATTTACCTCTGCCACTAATATTAGCATATTTTGCGTGTTATAATGTTTACAAGAAGGTACAGTATATGAAAAATAAGTGCATTGTTGTGGGAGTGACAGCAGGGATTGCTGCGTATAAAATTTGTCAGTTAGTTTCCTCACTGAAAAAACAAGGAAATGAAGTTCATGTTATCATGACAAAGGAAGCAGAGAAGTTTGTAACTCCTCTAACATTCCAAACACTCAGCAGCCAAAAGGTAATTACAGATATGTTTACGGTGGACTATACACCGGATGTACATCATATCTCACTTGCGAAGAAAGCTGATTTATTTGTTGTAGCTCCTGCTACTGCAAATATCATTGCTAAGATTGCCCATGGCATAGCAGATGACATGTTAACGACTACATTTTTGGCATCCACATGTCCAAAAATGATTGTTCCTGCAATGAATACAAATATGCTAAACAATCCAATCACACAGGATAATATTGCGACATGCCAAAAATATGGCATGCATATCATGTGTAGTGGTGCGGGATATCTAGCTTGTGGAGATGTAGGCGCAGGGCGTTTACCTGAATCAGAGGAAATCGAAGATGCGATTGCCTCCCTTGTAGAAACTGATCGCTACTTACAAGGAAGACATGTTGTGATTACTGCAGGTGCTACCCAAGAAGAAATTGATCCTGTGCGTTATATAACGAACCATTCTACAGGAAAGATGGGCTATGCTTTGGCGAAAGAAGCACGTAATGCAGGTGCGAAGGTAACGCTGATTTCTGGCAAGACAAATTTACCGCAACCTTATGGGGTTGATGTCGTAAATGTCATAAGTGCTGCAGATATGAGAGAGTGTGTTATCGACAACTTTGAAAAGGCAGACGTTGTAATTATGTCTGCGGCAGTTGCGGATTATACGCCAATTGAAAAGGCGGATCACAAGATTAAAAAAGCAGAGGGTGATTTATCCATCGCTCTGAAACGTACACAGGATATTCTTCTGACAATTGGAAAGAAGAAACGTGAAGATCAGATCGTGATTGGCTTCGCGATGGAAACAGAGAATTTATTAGAAAACGCGGCAAAGAAACTACAAGAAAAAAATGCGAACTATATTATCGCAAATAGTATTCGTGAACCTGGTGCAGGCTTTGGTGTTGATACAAATATTGTAAAAATCATCTCCCCAACAAGTGTAGAGGATTTAGGATTATTATCCAAAGATGATACAGCGAAAGAGATATTGCGTCATTGCCTAAAGAAGTGAGGACAATTATGTTACTAACAATTGATGTTGGAAATACAAATATTTCTATGGGGATTCTTGATGGAGAGAAAATCATTGGTCGCTATCGACTTATGACACAAACAACACGTACTAGTGATGAGTATGGCTTCTTCATCACAACATTCCTAAATACATTAGAGTTAAAAGCTTTAGATATTACAGGTATTATCATTTCTTCTGTTGTGCCAAAGTTGATGTATTCTTTAACTTCTGCAGTGATTAAATATTTACATCAAAAACCAATGATTGTAAGTAATGATATGCAGATGGATATTAAACTGGATACCGAGGCACCAAGATCGATAGGAGCAGACCGTATTGTAAATACAACATATGCATGGAATACATTTCATCGCTCATGCATTATCGTAGACTTTGGAACTGCAACGACATATGACTATATTGATCAAAATGGTGTCTTCCGTTATGTAGTGATTCAGCCAGGATTGGGTATTAGTCTAAATGCACTAACTTCTATGACGGCTAAGTTACCTGAAATTGAGATTGTGAAACCTAAGTCAGTGCTTGGGACAAATACAATTGAAGGCATGCAGGCAGGTGTTGTATATGGATATATTGGTTCGGTAGAATACATTATTAAAACAATGAAGAAGGAACTCAACGATCCAACATGCATGGTCATTGCGACTGGTGGTCTTGGTAAGATTATCGCAAATGAAACAGATGAGATTAACGCATATGATGCGGATATTGCATATAAGGGGATGAAGATTTTATACGATAACAATAAGGGGAAAGAATATGAAAATCTTTGATTTACATGCGGACTTAGCAGAAGCGATTAAGCCTTTCTACACAGATGGCAAAACCTCCATCCTTAAGAAAGATTGGAACACTCGTTTTAAACAGGGACAAATTGGATATACTTCTGCCGCAAGCTTCTTTGTGGGAACAGAAAACTGGCAAGAGATGCAAGATGTTGTCACAAAGGTAAAGAATGATATTACTGCTTCTGGGCATAAAGTTATCTACACCAAGGATGATTTAGATGATGATCAACAAGAAACGGCATTCTTAATGACAATTGAAGGAATGTGCGGTATCCACGACGATGTTGAAGAGAAAATTCAATGGTTATATGATATGGGCAATCGTATTGGTTCTCTTTGCTGGAATGATCAAAATGCACTTGCGACAGGTAATTCTGGAGATCCTACAAGAGGGTTAACAGAACTTGGTAAGCAAGCAATCGTAAAGATGAATGAGCTACATATGATAGTGGATGTGTCTCATGCCAATGAGAAGACATTTTGGGATATTCTTTCCTGTTCAACACAACCAATCATTGCGACACATTCAAATGCGAAGGGTCGTTGCTTTGTGGAAAGAAATCTAACAGATCAGCAGATTCGTGCAATCGCGAGTAAAGATGGATTGATTGGTATGAATGCATGTTGTTCATTTATTCATACAGAACAACAAAAACAAGATGCACTACATCTTGCAAAACATGCAAAATATATCACAGATCTTGTTGGGGTAAGACACGTTGCTTGTGGATTTGACTTTGGTGAATATTATAACGATGGTGAGGAACATAATATGTATGGCCCTTCTCAAGCACAGAATTTTATCAAAGCGTTACAGCGTGTAGGATTTACAGCAGAGGAAATTAAAGATATTGCATATCGCAATGTTCTACGCTTCCTAAGAAAATATATGTAAAAGAAAAGCTCTTGTGCAATCGCACAAGGGCTTAATTACTTCCAAAGGATATCTGGGTAGATTCCTGCTTCTTTCATTTCCGCAATCTTTTCAACTACAAGCGGCTTGTCTTCTTGATATGTTACACCAAACCATTGGTCTTTAGAGGAAAGTACTTTAACTGTACACTTACCATCCTTAACCATTTGACCAACAGTAGTAGGAATGACATATTCACACTTCATTGGGTTAGATGCGAGGTTTGCATGAATGAATTCATCAAAGTATACATCCATGTCATCAAATACCTTAGGTGTAAATCCCCAGAAGTTCATAGATACTAATGCATTAGGATCCATTTCTTTCCAAGTTCCATTGTCATCATAAACAACCTTACCATCTTGACGGGCAATCTTCTGTACTTCAACAATGCTTGTTAAGTTGCCTTTTTCATCTTTTTGGCATACACCACGTGTAACTGTTCCGTGATCTGTAAGCGTATTATTTGCGGCATAACCAACCATTGCGTAATGGTCATCACTTACTTCAGTTGTTAGGAAATTGTAGATAACTTTGTATGCGTCCTTGCCATAGAAGTCATCTGCATTGATAATCGCAAATGGTCCATCAACGACACCCTTACATGCAAGTAATGCATGTGTTGTGCCCCATGGTTTTTCACGTCCTTCAGGTACCACAATGTCAGATGGAACATTGTTGATGTCCTGATAAGCAAACTTCACATTCATTCCCTTCGATACACGGTCTGTTAATGCGGTATGGAATGCTTGTTCATGTTCACGACGGATGATGAGAACAACATTCTCAAAGCCTGCTTCTTTTGCGTCATAGATAGAAAATTCTATGATTGGTTCACCATGGCTTCCAACTCCATCAATCTGTTTCATTCCACCATAGCGGCTACCCATTCCGGCAGCCAAAATAACTAATGTAGGTTTGTTCATTCTTAATCCCTTTCAATTTTTATTCCTTAGATAATTATATCACGTAAGCACTTTCATTAATTCCTAATTTTTCATAAAATAGTAAAAGAAAGAGGTTGTTTATGAGAAAACTAGTACTAGCTTCACAGAGTCCGCGCCGTAAAGAACTATTAGAAAAAACGGGATTTTCGTTTATCTGTGATCCAGCAGATATTGATGAAACAATTGATTTACAGGCAGATCTTGTTGAGGAAAGTAAGAATCTATCTTATCGCAAAGCAAAGACAGTTTTAGAAAGACATCCAGAGTCTATCGTGATTGGTAGTGATACTTTAGTCTTATGCGATAACCAAGTTATGGGGAAACCAGAAGATGATGAGGATGCGTTTAAGATGTTGAAGAAGCTTCAAAATCACAAGAGTCAAGTACTAACAAGCTTATGCATTATTAGTGAAAAGAAGTGTTTTACATATGCAAGTGTTGCGGATGTCTATTTTGCGCAAATGAATGATGAAGAAATCTGGGATTATATTCATACAGGGGAAACTGCAGATAAAGCAGGAGCCTATGCAATCCAAGGGTTTGGTGGAAGATACATCAAAGAAATTCATGGTGATTATTATACCATTATGGGACTACCTTTACAGGTTGTTTATAATGAACTGAAAAACAGTACTGATTATTGATTTTTAGTTGTAGTTTGTTATTATATAAAGGCTATGCCGCTTTAGTATAGTGGTAATACGCATCCATGGTAAGGATGAACGAGCAGTTCAATTCTGCTAAGCGGCACTTTATGCACAAAACTCCTTATTTTAAAGGGGTTTTAATTTGTTTGGTAGTATTTTGGTAGGGTTTTATTGAATTTATTGAATTTTAGACATGCTGGCAATCTTGTCATTCAATGACTTTGTGGCCTTATCGATAACATGAGTATAGACCTTCATAGTAGTAGCTACGTTGCTGTGACCAAGCCGAGCAGATACTGCAGCTACAGAAATGGTAGGGTCGTTAAGTAAAATAGATGCGTGGCTATGTCGTAGATCGTGCAGTCTTATGCGTTTTACTCCAGCAAGTGCTACCTTGCGGTCAAAAAGTTGATTGACTGTCTGAGTTGATATTGGTTGCTTTCCTCCGAAGATGTATGGGCCTTCTGCGTGCGCACAGATGGCTTCTAGTTCTTGGTAGGTTAATTCATCAACCGTGATGGTCCTCACGCTTGCAGCGTTCTTTGTAGGGCCTATACCGTCAATCCTACGTCTAAATGACTTATTGATTGAAATCTGATTGTTTGGCAACAGATCATCACGTGTAAGAGCTAGAGCTTCACCTCGACGCATTCCAGTCCAGAAGAGTAGCCTAAATAAAGCGTGATATACAGGATTATCCACAACGGATATAAATTGATTGAATTCGTCGATGGTCCACACCTGCATCGTCTTTACCTCTGTAGGCTTCTTTTTGAACGGTCGGAGTACAACCGCTGGATCAGGAAGACCATACGCCTGAAATCCGAATCGGAAGATTGACTTGCACAGAGTTAGGATGTTGTTTTTGGTTGTACTTGAAATATCTTGTTCCGACAACCAAACGCGCCATTCTTGCATGATTGGCTTAGTGATGTCGCGTACATCTTGATCTAGCAATAATGACATGTACGTGTCTAGTCTACGCATACGTAGATCGTGTGTGGATCGTGTAACCTCTAGCGTAGCAAAATAGGTTGTAGCTAGAGTTCTAAAGTCCATCACGTTTCTGCACAGCTTATCACGTGTTTCGTTTTCCCACGCACGTGCTTCTCTCTTAGTTGTAAAACCACGTTTTTTCTTCTGCAGTCGCTTTCCGTTTTGGTCGCGATACTCAATTAAAACGAAATATGTTTTTCTGACTTCGTCATATCCAATCATGCGTTGCCTCCTTCCTAGGATTTTCTATAGTTGTTGCTGAAATAAGCGGCGAATGCTAGATGTAGCACATCCATCAGATGTTCTCTTTCTGTAGGTGGCATCTTATAGAGTGCAGCTTCGATTTCATCAAGATACTTTTCTATTTGTTCCATTGTTGAGCTCCTTTATGATAAAATTGAGAACAGTAAAAGCACATTGGAGTGAGTTTACTGCTTGTCCGACTGTTGGTAGCAGTCGGATTTTTTTTATTTTGGTGTATTTTTGAATTTTCCTTTAAAATTATTATCTTTTACATTTAAACCATCAATGTGTTCAAATAAATTTTCCTTTATTTTTGCACCTAATGGATCTAAAACAAAGTCAATACCTTCGCGGCGAGCTAGTTTTGCAGCAGGGACAAAGTCACTATCACCAGCAATGAGAATAATCTGATTTACTTGCTTTTTATAAGCAAGGGAAGCTATATCTACACCTATTCTCATATCAACGCCTTTTTGCTTCATCATTAGACTAAGATCTTGAAGTTGAATGTCCTCTACTTTTAACTTTCCGGATAAAAGTTCCTTCGTCTTTAAAGGTGGCAAGTAATATCCTTGCTCTGCGTCAGAAAGTTCTCCTAATCGCAAAGCAAACTTTCTGCGTTTTTTTAGTTCTGTGAAGAACTCGTTGGTCCACTTGAAAGTATCGGTTTTACTAAACTCCACATTTTTCTTGTTGATTGGATCGTAAATTGCTTTATCAATTGGCGGGCAATCATAATAGAATATTCTGTATAGTGTGTGCTCGTGCTCTATACCATTTATTTTTTCGTTAAGATGGCGTTTTACATATGATTCTAGTTGATCTGCTCGCTCCTGTGGGGTTTGGTTTCCGAAACATGCGTGAGCGCGCTTTCTGTAGAAGCCACCATCAACAAGAATTGCAGTTACAACGTTATCGAATACTTTAGGCTCATGTGGCTTTTTTTCGCCATGCTTACTTTTTGACATATTATTCTCCTTAAAATAGATAAACCCTAGTCTCGAACTGACCTCTTATGTTGAGGAGTCCTACTGCTAGGGTTGTTTTAATATTTATCAACACTATAAGGTTGATAACTTATTTTTAACCCTAGTATACCTTTTTGTCAACTATTTTATACATACTTAATATATGTAAATAAAATATTTTGAAGTTGTTTCTTTGTGATACATTCATGCGTAAAATTTTCTTTAAAGATAAAAACTAAAGTATTTAAGCCGATTTTTGTTGCATTAATCTTGCGTTAATCTTGCGTTAATCTTGCGTTAGGTCAACCGGAGTGTGTGTTTGGAATTTATTTATCTCCTTCTTCTCTTTCTTAATAACATTTCTCTGCTATGTCTTCAGGATTCCCTTTATCGTCATTTTCTAAATTTGGGTAGTATGAATATACTGAAATATAGCATTTGCTATTATGCCCACCATCAATAAATATTTCAGGAGGTATAAGCGGAAAGTTTTTTGATGTTCCGGATAATGAGTAGATTTTTTTATTAAGTTTTTTACATTTTGGACAGTTTCCATGAGTAAACACTTGGATTAAATCGTTTTTAGTTTTCTTTGAAATCTCAATTTGTTTTGCAATTAATTTTAGATTTGTAAGTCTGTGGTCTCTAAACTCTGGATGCCTAGCATAAATAGTATCTTCTTCTAACTTAGCTAACGCTTTATCACCTGTTAACGCAATATATTTTGGTAATCTTAAGTAATCTTTTTCTAAAAGGAAAGGGTTACTTTCATAATCGGATAGTTCATTAGATTTTCTCAAACAAGCAATTGCTAAGTCTAACTTTCCATTTCTTTTATGCTCTGTAGCTTTTCTTTGTAAGACATACCAAATAGCATCCTTTAGATCATTGCCAGTATTATAGTCTTTTGCAGGGACGGGAATTGCATCAATACCCTCTAAAGTTTCCATATCGTATTGTTTCCGTTTTTGATTATGATTGCTAATTATCTGTCCTATAAAATTGCGTAATTCTTTCATAATGTCTATCCTCTTATTGATTTATTTCTTTATATATTCCTTTTAGCAAACCAAGCACAATAAAATTATTGGTTATAATGGGCTTATATTCATCGTTACAGGGTTGCAATATTGCGGTGTTATCGGCAAATAAGACTTTTTTAAGCATCACTTCATTTGTCTCTGTTAAAAGTACGCACGCTATCTGCCCATTACCCACGGTGTTTATCTTTTTAAAAAAAGCGATATCTCCATCATGAATATTTGCGTCTATCATACTGTCACCTTGAACATGTAAAGCGAAGTCCGCTTTGATATGATTATCTACAGATATATAATCCTCATAATTTTCTTCGCACCATACACCGTCTCCGGCACATGTTATGCCGAGTATAGGAATTTTTTTAATTTTACGAACGGGAATAATGCCTGGGATGCTGGATGGGTCGGGCTCATTAGATAAGCTGATTTCATCATCACCCATTAGGGGGATTAAATCATCAATTGACATACCCATTCCATTAGCAAGTTTTTTGAGTGTGTCTATTGATGGAGCTAATGACTTTCCAGTAGAAGGGTTTATTCCAGATTCAATAAAACCTATATAGGCTTTACTTACTCCACACCTTTTTGCCATTTCTTCCATGCTTATTTTATGAAGATTTCTAAAATCTTTTAGTATTCTGCCTAATTTCATGCGTTTACCTCTTTGTTAAATTTATTATACATCTTTTTGACTAATTTGCTTGACATTTAACGTCTAACTTATTAGACTTTTATCAGGAGGTGAGCAGAGATGCAATACAAAGTAAAAGAATGGCGAGAAAAGCTCGGATTATCTCAGGAAGAACTCGCTAAAAAGGCTGGAATATCTCGACAGATTATAGTAAATCTTGAATCTGATAGGGCTGGCAATACAACAGCGATAACATTAAAAAAGATTGCTGATGCACTTGATCTAAAGATATCCGACATTTTTTCTTGAACCGAAAGACTAATAAATTAGACAAAAGTAGAAAGGAGAAGGATATATCGATGAACAAGCAAAAAATAAGAATTGAGGATTATGACGGAATCGGAAGAATCTTTATTGATGACGTAGAACTACAAAATGTTGTTGGCTACGAATTAAAAAGATGTGCTTCTGAAACAACACATCTATTGATTCGAATCGTTACAAATGAAAAAGATTTAGATTTGAATTTTTCCACTAATAACATTCGCAATGATTTGAGCGGCAATGTTTGAAAGGAACGAGACAGACACAGAACCTAATTTGATGGCGGTTTCCTTAGTCTTATTCCAAACAGTATTGCTCCGAACGTTGTCTAAGAATTGATGACCATTCCAAGTGATGGAATTGATTACCACTTTCATGTGCCCACTAAGGTCGACTGTAGTATTGCCTATAAGGTATCCCGCTTCAATGAGCTTTGCACAAGTGTAAGTGACATCATTGCTAGTGTAGTTAATCTCGATATTTGAACATTCGAGAAACGAAACAAGCTCTAAATTTTCTTCTAAAAATAGCATAACGTCTCTCACACAATCAGCATTCAATCGCATTATTATTTACCTCCTTTCAAACCAATTATATGAAAGGGGATGAGCGAAAGAAAGGAGAAGATATGAACGAATTATTAAAAATTGATACTTCAGATGCAGAGCGCATCACAGTATCAGCAAGAGAATTACACAAAGCATTAGAAGTAAATACAGACTTCAATCACTGGTTTACACGAATGTGTGAATACGGTTTTGAAGCGCAAAAAGACTTTACGACATTTTTGTCCGAAAGTACTGGTGGAAGACCGTCACAAGATGCACAAATCACAGTAGATATGGCGAAAGAAATCGCAATGCTACAGCGCACAGAAAAAGGCAAGGAAGTAAGAAAGTATTTTATCCAAGTCGAAAAAGAATGGAATAGCCCTGAAAGGGTCATGGCAAGAGCACTAGAGATTGCACATAAAACAATCGCTACATTAGAGCTGGAAAACAATAAAATGAAGCCTAAAGCCTTGTTTGCTGATGCGGTAGCAAGTTCTAAAACATCAATCTTAATCGGTCAGTTAGCCAAGATACTTACACAGAACGGTTATCAAATCGGACAGAATAGATTGTTTGAAAAGTTAAGAAATGAAGGCTTTCTAAGCAGCAGAAAAGGAGCTGACTGGAATATGCCACAGCAGAGATTTGTTGAACAAGGGTTATTTGAAATAAAAGAAAGCACCCACATTGATGGCAACGGTGTAAACGTAACGACCAAGACAGTCAAAGTTACTGGCAAAGGTCAGCAGTACTTTATCAACAAATTTTTAGGATGTTAGGAAGGAGCCGCAATGAAAACAACAGCAACCCCACAAGAGGTCATTGCTAAGACGTACCTGAGTATAACTGATGTGCAGATTCTACTAGGCATGACTAGAGAACCGGCAAGACGATTATTTTATAAGGTCAAAAACAGTGAAAAAGAAAAACTTGGCGACTACGATGTATGGCCAAACATGATTCAGAAGGACAACTTACTAAAAGCATTGCACATCTCTCGTGATGCACTACTGAGAGATTTAGAACTACGAGAAGCAAACAAAAAAAGCGCAGTCCAGCAAGACATGAGCGCTTAAGTGACATCAGAAATATGTCACTACCATTTTAACACAGAAAGGGTAGAACAATGAAAACAAATAAAGTTAGTGACGATGCGTTAAAACTGGGGCTTTGCATTTTCTACGCAGCATTGCTTGTAAAAGTCATCACGTTCGTTCTGGGTATCGACTAATGGAAATGTATTGCGAACACTGTCACAGAACATTTGCAGATGACGATATGAAATGGAAAAAGGGATATCACGATTATTCTTATCGGACTTATCCAGTATGCCCATTTTGCTCATCGGAGGATATAGAGGAAAAAGAAGATGATACAGAAAATGAAGAATGATCTAGTGATTATAGAAGAAGATTTCCCATCATTTATCACATCTGAAGAAGATAAATACGAAGAAGAATTTAAAACAGATCTAGAACGTATTGAGAAGATACGGAATCTTGACTGGGAAGGGAAACGTAATGAATTTACAGCAAAGATATAACGAAACGAAAGAACAAAATGCAATCTTGGTAAATGAAATCAAGCGGTACGAACTCGAAATAGAAACGTTAAAGGAAAAAATAATCAATCTTTCCAATCTTAACCAAAAAGCTTTTGAAGTGAATTTGTCGTTAAGCCATGAAATTCTTTGTTATCAAATGTTAACAAAAGTAAACAGGATGAGTACTCTATGAACTACAAAGAATTTTTAAAATCAAAAATAGAACTTGCCACCGATAGTGGGTTTGACATCAGCACAGAAAAGATAAATAAAGCGTTATTACCACACCAAAAAGATGCTGTTAAATGGGCTTTAAAAGGTGGTAGACGTGCATTGTTTGAGTCGTTTGGGTTAGGTAAAACAGTTCAGGAAATAGAGTTCTGTTATCAAGCGATAAAGTATGAAGGTGGCAAGGCACTAATTGTACTTCCGTTAGGTGTAAAACAAGAGTTTACAAAGGATGCTGTAAACATTCTTGGGTATGATAAGCCAATATATTGTAGAACGATGCAAGAAGTCAAAGATTGCACAGGGGATATAGTTTTAACGAATTATGAACGTGTTAGAGATGGAGATATTGAGCCTTCATATTTTACGGCAACATCACTTGATGAAGCATCTGTATTACGCTCTTTTGGTTCTAAAACATATCAAACATTTTTGGATAAGTTTAAAAATGTCAAATACAAATTGGTGGCAACGGCCACCCCGTCACCAAACAAATATAAAGAACTAATACATTATGCCGGCTATTTGGAAGTCATGGATACGGGGCAAGCGTTAACACGTTTTTTTCAAAGGGACAGTACAAAAGCAAACAACTTAACGCTATATCCGAATATGGAAGATGAATTTTGGCTATGGATATCATCGTGGGCATTATTCATCACGAAGCCAAGTGACATCAATTCAAATTATTCGGATGCTGGTTATAACTTACCGAAGTTGGATGTCAGATGGCATAAGCTACCGCTACTACAGAAAGAAATATTTGATAAAAATGGTTCAATGATGCTGTTTGAAACATCAGGCACAGGGCTTTCAGAAGCAGCAAGAATCAAACGTGACAGCATTGATGCAAGAATCGCAAAGGCAAAAGAGATTATTAATGCTTCACCAGAAGATAATTTCATTCTTTGGCATGACTTGGAAGCAGAAAGACATGCAATTAAAGAAGCATTACCTGCAACGGTCGATATATATGGAGCGCAGGATTATGACTTAAGAGAAGAACGTGTAAATGCATTTTCAGATGGTCAAATCAGATTGTTTGCAACAAAGAAAGAGTTATCTGGATCAGGTTGTAATTTTCAAAGGTATTGCCACCGTGAAATATTCGTTGGCATTGATTACGAATTTAACGATTTCATTCAGGCAATACATAGATGCTACCGATTTTTGCAAAAAGAAACGGTGATTATTGACATCATCTATATGGAAAATGAGGCGGAAATCAGACGTGAACTGATGAGTAAGTGGAAGCGCCATGATGAGATGGTCGCAAAGATGATTGCAATCGTTAAAAAATACGGCTTGAACGAAGCAAACAAGGCACAAAGATTACAGCGCAAGATGGGAGTTGAAACCGTGAAAGTAGAAGGAACAAGATATACCGCTGTCAATGATGATTGCGTTGAAGAAACAAAGAGAATGGAAAACAACAGCGTCGATTTAATTCATACATCAATACCATTCAGCAACCATTATGAATATTCGGCAAACTATAACGATTTTGGACATAACACGTCCACACAAAGATTTTTTATTCAAATGGATTACTTAACGCCAGAATTATTCAGAATTCTAAAGCCTGGAAGAGTTGCAGCAATACACGTGAAAGACCGCGTGCTGTTCGGCAATGCGACTGGAACAGGAATGCCGACAATAGAACCATTTCATGCAATGTGTATCAATCATTACATGAAACACGGCTTTCAATATTTTGGAATGATTACTGTTGTTACCGATGTTGTCAGAGAAAACAACCAAACATATCGGCTTGGCTGGTCAGAGCAATGCAAAGATGGCTCAAAAATGGGCGTTGGTTGCCCTGAGTATGTATTGCTGTTCAGGAAGTTGCCTACAGATAGAACAAACGCATATGCAGATGAACCAGTATCAAAGACAAAGGAAGAATACACACGTGCGCAATGGCAGATAGATGCACATGCATATTGGCGCTCATCAGGTAATAGACCGATAACAAAAGAAGAATTAGAAAATGCGCCTGTTTCAACGCTTCAAAAGATATACAGAAAATACTCACGTGAGAATGTATATGACTATGAAGAGCATGTGAAATTAGCGAAGAATTTGGATAAAAACAATCGCTTGCCGGCTGTATTCATGGTCGTTGCACCGGGCAGTTGGAACACACTTGAAGTATGGGACGATATCAATCGTATGCGAACATTAAATGGCAATCAGAAACGTCGAAATTTAACCATGCACGTATGTCCGTTACAAATAGATATTGTCGAAAGAATAATTAACCGTTACAGTAACCCGAATGATTTAGTTTTAGATCCGTTTGGCGGGCTTATGACGGTACCTATGACAGCTGTAAAAATGGGACGCAGAGGGTACGGAATTGAGTTAAATAGTGACTATTTCCGTGATGGTTGCGGATACTTGGAAATGGCAGAAAGAGAAATAGAATCGCCAACATTATTCGATTTGATAGGAGAATGAAAATACGAGGAAATCAAATGGAGAAATTAACACTTTATAAAAAGCCATTTAGCGGAGACCCAGCAAAGGATAGACATAAGTTTATCGGTGGCAGTGATGCCGGAACGATTATGAATGTCAATCCGTGGAAATCTCAATATGAATTATGGCTAGAGAAAACCGGACAGCTTGAACCAGATGATATTAGCGATAAGCTGCAGGTTTGGTTTGGCACAGAAGAAGAGGAAATCGTAGCTAAGCGCTTCTGCTTAGAAACGGGCAAATCTGTACGACGTTCTAACATGACATACCTTTGCAAAGAATATCCATTCTTAGCTGGACATGTTGATCGTATGGTCGTTGGAGAAAATGCTGGTTTGGAGTGTAAGACAACGTCTGCATGGAATAAGACGGCATATCAGGATGGAGAGATACCACAACAATACTACTGGCAGTGTATGCATTACATGATGCTAACAGGGTGTGAGAAATGGTATATCGCAGTTAAAAAAGACAACACACAATTCCATATCCTACAGATTGACCGAAATGACGATCATATAGACGCGTTATTAAGCGCAGAGAGAGCGTTTTGGGATTTGGTGGTAAATAATACTACCCCAGATATAGACGGCTCGAAAAGCACATCTAACGCGCTCCAGAAACGATATCAAAATGATACACAAGATGTGATTGATCTAAGCTGCTCAAGCACAGTCACACAGTGCTTACAATCTATTCAAGATGTAGATGTACAGATAGATGCTTTAAACAAAATTAAAGCGGAGTATCAAAACAAAATTAAAGCAGAGATTGGTGAGCATGAAGGTGGATTCACATCCGCTTATAGAGTCTCATGGAAAACACAAAATAGATCATCAATCGATGCCAAACGATTAGAAAGTGAGCATCCAGATATTTACCAAAAATATCTAAAAACAACTCAATCAAGAGTATTCAAAATTACAAAAATTAAGGAGAAAACATTATGACAGAAATTAAACAGGCAGTTACACCATCTGTACCAGCAACAAATAAAACAACAAATGCAGTAGCAAACGCAAAGAAATTACAATTCAGTGCATTATTAAAATCTGATGCAGTGCAACATAGCTTATCCGGAACGCTTGGAGATGCTATGAAGACAAAGACATTCACATCTTCACTTATTAGTGCGGTTAGTACAAATGCTCAGTTAAGAGAATGTGACGGAATGTCAATCATTAGCGCAGCATTACTCGGTGAAAGCTTAAAGTTATCACCTTCACCACAATTAGGACAGTATTACATGGTGCCATTTAACGATAAAAATAAGGGCAAAGTAGCAACGTTCCAACTTGGTTATAAAGGAATGTTGCAGCTAGCAATCAGATCCGGTCAGTACAAACGCATTAACGTATTACCTATTAAGGAAGGCGAATTAGTTAGTTATAACGCACTTGATGAAGAAATCAAGGTAGAACTAATTAGCGATGAAGTTGCAAGAGAAAAGGCACCTACAATCGGATATTATGCAACATTGGAACTTATCAATGGATTTAAAAAATCTATTTACTGGTCAAAAGAGAAGATGGTAGCACATGCCGAAAAATACAGTATGGGATATAGAGCACACAAAGGATATACATTCTGGGAAAAGGACTTCGATGGTATGGCTCAAAAAACAATGTTAAGACAACTAATTTCTAAGTGGGGAATTATGTCTATTGATATGCAGACAGCATATGAAAATGATATGACAGTACAGCCTTCAATTAACAATACGGATGAAGAAGATGCAATCCACTTTGATACAGTAATCGATGCAGAAACAGGAGAAATCCATGAATGACATCATCATTACCGATTGGATATGAGCCAACTGATACAGCATTAAAAGTTCAGATACTTGCATACTTTCCAATCCCAAAATCATTCAGTAAGAAAAAGCAACGCGAAGCAATCGCATGTACATTGCTTCCAACTGTGAAGCCTGATTCCGATAACATTGCCAAAATCATTCTTGATAGTTTGAATGGCGTAGCATTCTTGGATGATAAGCAGGTAACAGAGTTGTATGTATACAAAGCGTACGATGATAACCCTAGAGTTGTAGTGAGATTGTCAGAAATAAATAAGGAGAATTGCCAATGATCAACAGTGTAGTTTTGGTTGGCAGACTAACACGTGATGTGGAAGTTCGTAAGACAGCTAGTGGCTTATCCGTTGCATCATTCACAGTTGCGTGTGATAGACGATTATCGCAAGCGCAGAAGAACAATAACGAGCAATCAGCAGACTTTATTAACTGTGTTACATGGCGTGGAAGTGCTGATTTCTTAGGTAAGTATGCACGCAAAGGTGATACGGTCGGTGTTGAAGGAAGGCTACAGACACGCACATATGATCGTGACGGTCAGAGGGTGTATGTGGTTGAAGTATTAGCAAACTCAGTTAACTTATTGCACAGTAAGCAAACAGTACAATCTCAAGAACAAGCATCATATGAACCACAACCAACACAGGAACCAAAGCCACAGCAAATGTCAGACTTCGATTATCTTCCTAATGTAGATGTAAGTTCTGATGATTTACCGTTCTAAAAACAGGAGGTACAAAGCATGGCAGAAAGAAAATACTATTGGATAAAACTAAAAAAAGACTTCATGAATAGCGATGCTGTTGACTTCCTGATGTCGCAGAAAAATGGTGCTGAATATGTTGTGCTCTATCAAATGCTATGCCTAATGACAGTTAAGACAAATGGCAAGCTAGAAAGACAATTAAACGAAGTTATCATTCCATACGATGCAGAAAAGATACAACGCGATACGAAGTATTTCAACATAGATACAGTAAGAAACGCCTTAAAACTGTACATTCATTTAGGGCTTATTTACAAAGATGATAATGGCTGTTTGAGTATTGCTAACTATGAAAATTTGGTTGGTAAGGAGAGTCTTTCTGCAGAAAGAGTAAGAAAATTCCGAAATCAAAAAGCGTTACAATGTAACGCCAATGTAACAGAAAAGAAACAAATTTGTAACACAGATATAGATATAGAGAAAGAGTAAGAGATAGATATAGAAAAAGATAAAGATATATAAGTAGTGCATACATATATAAGAAATATAAATAGTGTGTGCTGGCGAAAGTTGCAACTTTTATCTATATTAGGAGGATTTTCGAAAATTGGAAAAATCACAAGTAAGAAATTTGTTGAAAACTTTGCGATTGAGATATCCAGAGTATTACGCAAGAAAAACAAAAAAGGAAATTATTGATATCTTTAACTCTTTTGTAGTCACGCTTGCAGATGTTGATCAGATTGCTGTAGCAGGAGCGCTAGATAGTTACTTCAAAAGTGGTAACTCAAATTATCCTCCTACAGCTGCACAATTAAAATCAAAGGTCATGGCAATGCCTGAATATATGTGGAAACAGGCTGTGCAAGAGATGCAGGATAAATTAACACTACAGATACAAACACAAAATAGAACAAGAAGAGAAATTCTACTGAGCTGTGCAATGTTGATTGCGATGTATGACGTCGATACGAAAGAAGAATTAGTGGAATGGTGGAATGAATACGCAGATAACACGCCACTAACAGAAGAAGAAATAGAAAAAGTGTGGAGTAAAGCACATGAAACTAACATTTGTTGATTTATTTGCCGGCGTTGGTATGGCAAGAATGGGAATGGAACAAGCAGGTTTCAAATGCGTGTACACTTGCGAGTTCGACAAACAAAAAAGAAAGGAATATGAAATCATACATGGAAATATACCAGAAGGATGCGACATCCGAGATGTACGAGCAGCTGACATTCCAAGAGCAGATGTTTGGTTCTTCGGAGCACCATGCCAAGACTTCTCAATCGCAGGACTTAGAAAAGGACTTTACGGAGACAGATCCAGTCTTGTCGGTGAAGTCTTTAGGCTCATTGAAGAAAAAGCAGAAGATAAACCCGAATGGCTTATCTATGAAAACGTTAAGGGAATGCTATCAAGCAACGGTGGCTGGGACTTCATTTCCATACTTATTGAAATGGATGGATTGGGGTATGACGTTGAATGGCAGACTCTCAACACAAAAGATTTTGGACTCCCACAGAATCGGGAAAGAGTGTACACTATCGGACATCTTAGAAAGTACAGTTTCAAACAAATACTACCTATCACAAGCACAGATGGAAAAGATAGTAATACAAAAATAAATATTATTGGTTCAACCGACCCAGGAAAAAAGATACAACAACGAAAATACATTTATGGTGATGACGGTCTAATGGGTTGCCTTACCGCAACTGATTATAAAGAACCTAAAATCGTGCAGATAGGGAGAATGAAATCAAACAGAGAAAACCCTAACCAATACAGAGTTTATGGTACGGATGGTTTATCACCATGCTTGAATACTGCTCAAGGCGGCGGAAGAGAACCGCATGTATTGGTTGAGAACGATAAGAAATACGGCGAAGAATATATAATACGAAAACTCACACCAAAAGAATGCATGCGACTTCAAGGTGTACCCGATGAATACACAGACAAACTAATACAAGCCGGTATTTCAGACAGTCAAATTTATAAAGCAGCTGGAGATGGCTTGACAGTTCCGATAGCAAAGGAAATCGGAGAAAGGATAAGGAAAACTTATGAAGAAAACAACTAATACAACAAATGAAGAAAAAACAAAACTACAACCATTTCCATTTATTGAAAATGAAGATTACTTACTGAAATTAAAAAACGGAAATTATGTTGTTGCGTATTGGGGAAATGGACAATTTACTTCAGATTATAACGATGAGTATATCGAAGAAGAAATTGAAAGCATCGTTGCTTTAAAGGAGCTAGGGCTATGAAAAACAAAGACAAGTATGATTTGAGAAAATTAACATTCAAAATTGAAGGTGAAAATAATCCATCACAGGTGTTCAAGATTTTAGATGGAGCAAATGTGGTATTTGAAAAACCAATTCTATTAAATAGAGCGCATTTAAGTCTATTTCTTTCATGGCTAGAAGAAGAATATAAACCACCAATTCTTGATGATGTTGAAAAGGATTATTTATCAGCAGTGATAAAGCCATGGAAAAATAAAATAAAGTTTATAGAAAAATTTGAGGACACATACGATAAGGAGCGTATATTAATTTGGATTATAGGGGATTGTAGAAATATATATTTACCACAATTCGAAAAGGGAAAAATGTACAAAGGAATGGAAGTAGATAAAAAATACACCTTAGAGGAGTTGGGGTTATGAAAATCTATATCGTACATGAAAATGGCGGTGAATACGAAGATGAATGGGATAACATTTTGGGAGCATTTACCACTTTAGAAAAGGCACAAGAATTAAGGGATAGAAAGAAAAAAGAGAATGATGAATACTCTAAAAAAGTAGAACTTGCATACAGGATACAATATGAAGAGATAAAACTTGAACAATCAGGGCTAAGTAAAGAAGAATATGAATCCTATTGTGATTGTGATCTTGATGACTATATGAATTACTACTACATTACTCAAATTACTTTAGATAAAGAGAGTAGAGAAGAAAGTGTGAATTTAAATGGTGCAAGTTGAAAGTGGTGGAATGAATGATGTCCTTTATCAATTGTGCGGACATAACGTTTCAATCATGGATGGATGGCATCAAGTCCCTGCGCGTTTAATCGCTGAACACTTAAATTTAACAACAAATCAGGCACGTTATAGATTGAGAAAACTTAAACAGTCAGGCTTAGTTGAGTCTTGTCGTGAAATATATAGAGATGACTATAGTTGCTTTCTTTTCGTTGGCTGGAGATTAATGGATAAAGCAAAAGAAACAGAAGAGTATAAAAAGGCTTGGGAAGAAGAAAGAGCCTTATGTAAGAAATGTTTTGATATGGACATAGGAAAACAAAAATGAATAAATATCAAGACAGTTTAGATAATTTTGTAAAAGCGTTAAGCCATTTTACAAAATTTAAAAGTATACATGATTGGAAATCAGACTTACAAGAACTTGTGGATAGGGCTACACCATATAAAATACAAGGAAACGGATTATGCAAATGTGGTGCGAGAGTGCTTGTTTCTTTTCAGGGTTATTGTACTCAATGCGGGCAGGCAATAGATTGGAGTGAATAATGGAAAACATCAATTTAGTAATTGGAATCGTAGCACTCATATTATTCATTGTATTTTGCTGCTGTATTGGATTGTTCATATGTGCATGCATAATAGCAACGTTTATAAGAGCGTGGATTATGTTAAAAGAGTTTATCAATGATGGATTTAGGTGGTGAAGATAATGGATGATGAAATAAAAAATCAATTTAAGGAGGATAAAGAGTGAACTACGATGATCCATACAGAGATGAGCTGCAGGTGATTGATCGTGAGCTACGCAATCACTACGAATATAAGCGACAGCTTGAGATGGTCAATGAGCGTATTGCTGAAATTGATGCGCAGCTGACTTCGATTGGTAGTCCTAGGATTATGAGTCCTGAAGAAGCGAAGTATCAGAAGGGGACAAAGATTTACAGCAATCTCAACATGCTGGATCTCTTCCAGGAACAGGATGAGCTGATGAAGCAGAAGCAAGACCTACTTTACTTGATTAGCAGAGTGCAGGTGAAGTTGAACAAGCTGGACGCTGAGGAGTTGAAACTTATTGAGCAGAGGTACAAGCACAAGAAAACTTTAAGGGAGTTAGCATGTTTAGCAAATAGCAATAAAGATACCATTAATAAAAAAGTGTATGAAATATTGTTGAAAATATTACGGTAGGCAATTATACTGTTAGTACTGAATATGGTACTAGTGCATGGGAAAAAAAGAAAAACTTATTAGTAAAATTGAGAGTAAGCCTTATCCTACAGATGTTTCTTTTGAGGAATTAAAGAAATATCTAGGATATTTTGGCTTAAATGAAACCCATCGTAAGGGCAGCCATGTGCAGTTTAAAAGTGAAAGCGGGAAGCGTAGAATTACGCTTGTATCAAATCAACAGAATTTGAAAGTGGCGTATATTATCGAGGCTGTTAAGACCGCCCATGAAGAAGAATAAAGGAGATATTCAACATGGAAAAGAATTATTTAATTATTACAGCAAAGGTTGATACAGCATCAGGATACGAATTTGTTTCTAAATTTCCTGATGTTCCAGGTGTTGTTGGTGGCGGTACTACTCCAGACGAGTCTGTTAAAGAGGCATATGAGAACTTAGAGTTTCATCTTGAATGCTTAAAAGAGGATGGTTGTACGTTACCTGAAGCAACGCAGATTCCTTGTGATGATGTAAGCGGAAAATTGAATATTAGAATGAGTAAGACATTACATAAGAAAGCTAAATGGGCTGCTGATTTAGAAGGAGTCAGCTTAAATACTTTTATCAATGAAGCGGTTCAACAAAAAGTTACAGAATCATTTGATTGCGAGTGTGCAAGAAAGGTTGCCTGTTATTCCAATATTTTTGAAGAAGCATGGAAGGCTGCATCAAAGACATTCCAACTAAATAATCGAATAGAACGCGTAGGAGGATATTATTATGGTAAAGAAAACGGAACCGACAATCTTCACAGACGGTTTACACGCGCAGCTGCAGCTGCTTGAATATAAATTTATTAATTTCCCAGAAAACTGTGTAAGTATAAAACCTAAAGATACATTTAAACTTATCGAATGCTCAAAAGAAAAATTTGTGGTTGATATAACAAGAACTGTAGAATTTGAGGAAAATCAACTATATAAATTGAAGGTAATTGTTAGGGAAGAATTTATTATAGATCAAGAAAAAACATTTTCTAACTTTCAAAATTTTGATGAGTTTAAAAAAGAGCTGAATAAAAAACTTGTTAGTTTTGTTAATCAATCACCTGCTTATAACGAGATATCTCTTGTTATTGGACAAATTACGTCAATGTTTGGAAATGTACCTGTAGTCCTTCCCCCAAATTATTTAGAAAAATAAAGACATGTCTATTGAAATTTGATGTTATAATGGGCGTAGGCGAAAACCATAGGCAGAAATGCTTATGGTTTTTTTCGTATGCACATTCGAAGCTATCAGCTTAACATTTGAAATCACCCTAAAACTATTTTCAATAAGTACTCCTTTTGTGTTTAAGCTTTCCAGCTGATAGTTTCCAATGTGCGTATGACGATTAGAAAGGGGCAAGCCTATGAAGAAATTAACAGACAAGCAAAAACGTTTCTGTGAAGAGTATGTGGTCGATCTCAACGCAATACGTGCTTACAAGTTAGTATATGCTAACTGCAAAAGCGATAGAACGGCATCTGCTAATTCTAGTAGACTGCTAGCAAATGCTAACGTTGCCGCGTACGTGCGTGAGCTGAAAGAGCAGATTGCACAAGAAGCTAAGGTGACTGCCGCGGATGTACTTAAAGACCTTATTGAAGTTAAAAACAGGTGCATGCAAGCTACGCCTGTTAAGGTGTGGGATTCTGATTCACATTCTTATGTTAATTCTAATAAAGAGTTTACCTTTGACAGTAAAGGAGCTAATACGGCTTTAAAGTTAATAGGCGAACATCTAGGTATGTTCCAAAAGAAAGTTGAACTATCGGGTGGACTAGAAACAAAGCAGTCTAAGGTTGATGATGTGATCGAACAATTGAAGGTTGCTGATGAAGAATGAGCGATTTGCGATTAATCTTATCACCTAAGTTCAAAGCATTTCTAAAGTATGATGCAGAACTGGAAGCACTTGAAGGCTCAACTGCTGCAGGCAAGACAACCGTTGGGGTCTACAAGTTTATCTTGAAAGTTTGGCAATCCCCTAAGAAGCTTCACATCATCGCAGGTGATGATACAGGTACGGTAGAAAAGAACCTGATTAATAAAGACCTGGGGGTTCTGGATGACTTCGGGGATTTGGTTGAGTACCGTGGCAATGGATCAAAAGAGTACAAGATGCCACACTTGATCGTGCATGCCACAACTGGAGACAAGATTGTCTTTATAGTTGGATATTCCACAAAAGAGAAGTGGAAGGACGCATTAGGTGGTCAGTACGGTTGCCTACTTATTGACGAGGTAAACACAGCGAATATGGAGTTTGTACGTGAGTCTATTATGCGTGCAGATTATACGATGATGACATTGAACCCTGATGATCCATCATTGCCGGTGTATAAAGAGTACATCAACCGTTGCCGTCCCATTCAGAAATGGACGAAAGAAACACCACAAGAGATTCTAAACGACCTAAACGAACCGGAGCATCCAAACTGGGTGCACTGGTTTTTTAATTTTGATGACAACTATGGATTATCTGCAGAAAAGAAAAAACAGATTATCGAATCTGTACCAGTTGGTACAAAACTTTGGAAGAATAAAATCAAAGGGCTTCGTGGAAGGGCCACAGGGCTCATTTTTAGCAACTTCGAACGTAAGACGAATGTTATTACGTACGAGCGATTAATCGCTCAAATAGGTGGCAAAGATAAGTTCAGAAAGGCATTTAAGGTTTTTACAGTAGGCATTGATACAGCTTACTCACAAAAGTCGCCTGATACGATTGCAATGTTGCTCCAAGGAATAACGTTTAACGGCAAACTGATAACGCTTGATGAAGAAGTTTACAACAATGCAGACCTGCAGATTCCTATTGCACCAAGTGATACGGTACGACGATTGCTGGACTTTGCAGAACGCAATCGAGAAAAGTGGGGCTTTGCAAGGGATCTGTTTTTGGATTCAGCAGATCAGGCTACGATTACAGAGTTCAACAAGTACAAGCGTTTAAATGGTTCGATTTACAACGTCATTCCAGCATACAAGAAAACAAAGATTATTGACCGTATCAATCTACAGCTTGGATGGATTGCAAAAGGTGATTACCTAGTATTAGACCACTGTAAGAAACACATACATGAGTTGGAAGTCTACAGCTGGCGAGAAGACAAGTATGAGCCGGAAGACGGCAATGATCATACGATAAATGCAAATCAGTATGCTTGGTTGCCGTTCAAGCATGAAATAGGAATTGGAGGACAGACAGATGAGCTTAATGGAGGGCTTTAAAAATATGTTAAAAAACTGGTTAGAAATACAGCCATCTCAACATGGAACGTTAGTGATTCAGGAGTCATTGGACTTTAATACGAACGTCGCTAAGAATAGAATATGGCATCGCGGAGATCCGTATGAGTTGGAACAACTGTATAAGAATTTAAAATCTGAATTAGGCAAAGCATCATTCTGGGCTTCGGTTCCAGTCAATCCAATCCATAAGATCCATACAGGGCTACCTGCATTGATTACTGATACTTTAGTCAGTATCGTTATCAGGGATATGAACAGCATTGAATTCAAAGATAGCACACAGGAAAGTGTATGGAATGAGATTGCAAAAGAAAATAACCTTAAGGAAATCATTGAAGATGCATTATCGGATGTTCTTGTATGTGGTGATGGTGCGTTTAAAATCTCATTTGATCCTTCGCTTAGCCAATTACCCATTATTGAATTTTGGCCGGCTGATGAAGTCGAATTTATATATCAAAGAAAACGACTGAAAGAAATCGTTTTTAAGTCCATCCACAAATCGTATAATGGGCAACAAAACTTCAGATTGTATGAATACTACGGATACGGATACATCAAATACAAATTGATGAAAGTGTTAGGTACACAAGAAGCGGAGGTTCCATTATCAATGTGCCCAGATACACAGGAGTTGACTGATGTTATTTTCGGCAACGCCACAGAAACCACACCAGGAGATTTCATGATGGCAGCACCATTCGTGGTTACACGTTCGAAAAAGTTTTCCGGCAGGGGAAAATCTATTCTTGATCAAAAGAGTTCAGCGTTTGATGCGCTCGATGAAGTTGTAAGTCAATGGATGGATGCAGTTCGGAAAGGACGTGTCAAGACATATATTCCGGATGATCTGATTCCTAAAGATCAGAATGGTAAAGACATTTTGCCAAGTGCATTTGAATCGAATTTTGTTAAGGCTGCGGCCAATAGAAATGAAGGAGCAACTAATAAAATCGAAACGGATCAACCGACTATTCCGTCTGATAACTACTTGCAGAGCTATATCACGCTACTTGATTTGTGCTTACAAGGCATCATCAGCCCATCAACATTGGGTATCGATACAAAAAAATTAGACAATGCTGAAGCACAACGAGAAAAAGAGAAAACAACGCTCTATACTCGTAATAAGATTATTGAAAAGTTGACCGAAGCAGTGATTACACTTATTCAAGTTACAATGGCTTCTAAATCCGTGATGGATAAGAAATATGATAAAAAGTTATTGGATACTGAAGTTTCCATTACTTTCGGTGAGTACGCTAACCCATCATTTGAAGCGGTTGTTGAGACAGTTACAAAGGCTAAACAAGGTGGCGTTATGTCAATCAGAACGGCACTTGATGAGATGTATGGCGATTCCAAAGAAGATACATGGAAAGATAAAGAAGCTCAGCGCATTGCTGAAGAAAGCGGTGTAGTGCAGCTGCCTGAACCAAATGTGCCTGCAGATATGGACACATTTAGTTAATGGATTACGATATTGCTGAAGCGTTTAGACGTATCGAGCTTGAACTGATTTCGTCTATGAAACGTAACTGGCAAAGGCACAATGAAGAAGAAAATAAATACGGCTTTACCTGGTCTAGATGGCAAGCTGAGCAATTAAAGTCTTTGGAGGAATTTAAAAAGAAAAATCCAAGACTTTTTTCTTCGAAATTCAAAGCAATCAATGAGCAGTTTCTTGATAGCATTCTTGGCCAAAAAGAAACAAACTTCTTTGGAGTGCATTCCCATAAGGTGCAGGCTTTAGTTAAAGCGACGACCGGTGATCTAGTAAAGGCTGAGCATGCAATGCTACGTAAAGCTAATGATGAGTACCGCAAAGTCATCTACAATGCACAAACGTATTTAGCAAGTGGCGCAGGAACACTTGATAAAGCGATTGATATGGCCAGTAATGATTTTCTTACTAGAGGGATTAATTGTGTCGTGTACAAAGGTGGCAGACACGTCAACATGGCAACGTACTCAGAGATGTCACTACGTACAACGAATAAGCGTATAGGTATGTATGCGGACGGTGCTAAACGTCAGGAGTTAGGTGTACATACGGTCAAGGTATCAAAGTATGGTATGTGTTCTAAAACCTGCCAACCATGGCAGGGACGTGTGTATGTTGACGACGTGTATAGTGGAGGGACACCAGAAGAAGCTGAAGAACTTAACTTACCTTTGCTAAGTACTGCTATATCTGGTGGCTTATTCCATCCAAACTGTAAACATCACTTAAGCACATATTATCCTGGAATGGATAACGATGATGATGGCGATCCAAGACAACCGGCATATGAGAATCCACCAGGCTCACAAGAGCATTACTATCTACAGCATCAGATTCAGCGTGAAAGAAGATTGCAGGTCGGTTCTCTAAGCAAAGATAAAATTAGAGAACATGCGGATAAAGAACAACGCTTAATAGGGCTTGATGAGAAGTATGTAAAACAAGCAGAACAGTCTTCTTCTACTACAGATTATGAAATAAAACTTGCTGATAATGAAGTTGTTAGAAAGTATTCAATTATTTTTAAGGGATACGTCCCTGCTGAATTAATCGCTGGTAGCGAAAGCTATACTTCTATGTTTGATAAATTTGGATTCAATAGATATGTAATTAGAAGGAGAATAGTTAATGCAGCTACGCCTCCTGGAGAAACAAATGTAGATATAGGAAATCCAGCACTTGCAAATAGCCTTCATGAAAGAGCTCATGATTTGATAAACCAACTGGCCATGAAAAATCTAGGTTTATTAGATGGAATGGTGCTAGAAAAGCATACAGTAGCAGACGTTAATCAAGAAAAACGACGATTATTTATATCGATGTTTGAAAACTGTTTTAGTAATAACCTATCATTTGATGAAATAATGGAAGAAGTAAAAAATGATATTAGTCTACGGGCAACAGATGTTGGAGAATTGATATCAGAGGCATTAACTCAATATTTTGGCGGAAAATATAGCGAAACCTCCAAAAAGGTGTATGATTGGTTTGTAAAGGAGTGGCTAAAATGAGTGAAACATATGGGCATGAATTAGACTTTGCTAGAGAATATATGTTTGTTTTCCCGATAAGAGAAGAGCCTGGATATCATATTCATTTTACAAAAAATTGTCCTAAGGAAATTAAGGATAAGGTTTTGGAACTTTATCCTAAATTAATTGAAGAAACAAAGAGAAGACACGAAGAGGGCTTATACACTAGCAAAGATTATTTTTTCTGATAGTCGGCTAAATCGTTTGTTTATCAAGCATCCTAGAATAGGGTGCTTTTTTCATGCATGAAAGGAGAAAGGGAAATGGTGCAAGTAAAAGTCACACAGAATTATTTCGATAGAGAACAAGATAAGTTGATGAATGTTGATGATCAATTTGAATGCTCTCAGGAACGTGCTGAGCTTCTTACAATGTTCGGAGTAGCAGAGATTCTAAGTGAAGACGAAGGAATTATCGAAGAAACAGAAGAAGTCACTGCAGAAGAGTAGTGGCTTTTCTTATGGCCAATCACGATAAGCCTAAAAACTGTGCGTGTTTGATTTAAGGGAGACACCCAAAAAACAGGAGGAACTATGAAAGAAGTATTAAAGTATCCGCTTCACATTCAGTTTTTTGCTGATGATGGAGCACAACCAAACACTGGAGATGGAAATGACAACAACGGTGCTTCACCTAGCGCGCAAGGAGCAAATTCAAGCGTTTCTATCGACTACGACAAGATTGCTGATGTTTTAGACAAGCGTGGGTCACAAGCTCAATATGCTGCCTTGAAAGGGTATCTAAAGGAGCAAGGTGTATCTGCTGATGAAATGGATAAGGCAATCAAAGAGTTCAAGGATAAGAAAGAAGCTGACAAGCAGTCTAAAGAAAAAGAACAAGCGGATATGCTTGCAGAGAATCAGCGTTTAAAGCTACAGATTCAAAATATTGAAATCGATAAGAAGATTTCAGAACTTGCTGAAGGTGTTAGCGCTGAAAAATTACCTTTCTTAATCAAGGTAATCGACAAGAAAGACATGATAAAACAAGATGGCTCGATCGATGATGAGAAGGTTAAGTCGGCCATTGAAGAAGTTTTAAAAGCCTTTCCGGAGTTTAAGTCCACACAGCAATCTAACAGCGGATTCCAACAGATTGGAGCCAAATCCGGTGATAAGGCAGGCATACAGGATCTGTTAGATCAGGCTTTCGGTATCAAGAAAAAATAGGAGGATTATTAAAAGATGCCAGTAACAAATTACGCAGAGTTATTTGACTCACAAATTAGATCATTATATGATCAAGAACAATTTTCACAGCCATTATTTGATACAAACCAAGATGTCAAATTCGTAAATGCAAAGACAATCAAGGTTCCTGTATTGAAAGTTGGTGGCTATAAGAACCACACACGTGCAGGTTCATTCAATGCAGGTACGTTCTCAAATGAGTATGAATTGAAGCAATTGGATCACGACCGTGATATTGAATTCGCAGTTGATCCGATGGATGTAGATGAAACTAATTCGGTCGTTTCTACTGCAAATATTCATGCTCGTTTCGAAAAGACACAGGCTATCCCTGAATTGGATGCATATACATTCTCTAAGTTACACGCAGAACTAACTCGTGTTCATGGAACAATTAAAACAGATGCGTTAACTGTTGCAAATGTTTTAGCGGACTTTGATGACAACTGTTCCAAAATGAAAGATGCAGGTGTTCCGTTAAGTCGCTGCGTTTTATTCTGCACGTCTGAATACGAAAAATTATTGAAGAATGCTGAAGGTATTACACGCATGATGTCCGTAAACGGTGGTACACAAAACATCAATCGCATGGTCAATACATTAGATGATCTAGGTACGATTAAAGTAGTACCTAAAGATCGTTTAAACACAAAGTATAATTTTACAGATGGCTTTGCGGCTGACCCATCAGGCAAGCAAATCGATTACATTTTAGTTGACCCTGAAGCACAGATTTCTCGCGTTAAGTATTCTTACATCCACATGTTTGAACCAGGGCACGATTCACGCACTGCTGACAATTACCTATATCAGAATAGACGTTATAACGGCACAATGACATTGAATGATGCTGACTTTAAGAAAGGCTGCATTATCCACACTGCTGTCTAATAAGAGGGAGGTATAAATATGTTAAAAGCGGTTAAAGCGAATCAGGTATTTGATATTCAAGAAAACGAAAAGCCATATTACCTAAGAAATGGGTATGACATCTATGAAGATGGTGAGGTCGTTGAATATGCAACTACAAAAACGGTTCCTTACTCTGAATATGTAAAACTAAAAGCAGAGTACGAAAAACTTAAGGCGGAAGTAGAACAAACAGGACAGTCTGAACCGATTGATTCAGAACTAAAGAAAAGCAACAAGAAATGAGGTGATGTAAATGCAATACGTCGATAAAGCGTATTACAAGAGCACCTATAACGGTATTATCTTGACTGAGGATAATGCTGATAGATATTTAACGATTGCTTCACGGCAAGTTAACACTATCTGTAGAGGAAGAATCGAAGGGATGGGCTTTGACAGCCTGTCCCCTTTTCGTAAGTCTTCTATACAAGAGGTGATATGCCGACAAGCAGAATTTCTTTATCAAAACGAAAGCATGTTAGAGACCTACTTGAGTAGCTACGCGATCAATGGTGTTTCAATGCAGTTCGGCCAAGCGTGGAATCTACATGTAGAAGGTGGCATCGCAATGCCTGAAGAACTGTATCAAACACTACTTAGGACAGGTCTTTGCTATAGAGGGTTTGGCTATTATGGGTAGTTGGCCATCATTGGTATTACCGCAGTTCTGCAAGACTCCAATTCATTTGATTTTCCATCAAGAAGGAATTGATGAAGATGGAGCACCGGTCAAAGCTGTAGAGTTGGATGCCTTGTGCAATTATCAAGGCTCTGCAAAGCGCGTACGTACCGATAAAGAGACGTTTGTGCAATTGACGGGTATTTGCCTATTTAACGGAGATGTAGCTCCTAACGTGTTTGAAATTAGCACAGGCGAGGCGATTATCTTCGGAGAGAAGAGGACCATCGTTTCTGGGAAGAAGGCACGTAACCCTGATGGTAGCGTGAATTACTGTGAGGTAGATCTTGGGTAAGGTTAGAATCCATTACGGAAACGTTGCTACATTGCGAGATGGATTACGTCAGGCGTTGTATAAGACTGCTGATGCTATCTGTACAGATGTACATGATAAGCAAGTGATACCGTTTCACAAAGGTATACTGTCGGAGGAGACAAAGCCCGATGATACAAGAGAACCAAATAAGGCATATGTTGTTTCAGCCATGCCGTACGCTCGTAGGCTTTACTTCCATCCGGAATACAACTTCCGTACAGAAAACAATGAGCACGCAGGTGGTAAGTGGTTTGAACCGTGGACTACGAAAGGCAAGTACGCTAACTGGGTAAAACGACGCTTTGAAGCGTTCATTAAGGAGTGTGCAGATGTCTAGTACAATGAGACTTTATGAAATTAGAAACTGGTTGAAAACATTAAATTTATTTGAACATTACTATATCGGTAAGTTGGATCAGAAGCCTGATAAGGCAATAGGTGTTTATCAGTTGTCTACTTCTGGTAGTCCAATAACGGCATTAAGCAATAAGTCTTCGTACAACGTTAAACGTGCATCATTATTGATTCACTGGAACAACAATGCCAGGGAAACAGACGAAGCGGCAAACACGCTTTTTGAAACAATCATGAATGCAAAACATCCAACTATAGGTGATTGGAAAGTGCAGTTTATTAACATGCTAGTTCCGGAACCGCAAGACGTCGGAACGGATGATAAAGGAATCTATGAATCAGTCATAGAAATCGAAATATATTATGAAAGGAAATAAATAATATGTCTGAAAAATATACAGGTGTATTCCCAGTATTTAACAATGAATTCAAGTTTGATATTGGCACAAAAGATACTCCAAAGAAAGTTAATGTAGCGGATTTGGAGTCTTTTTCAGTATCATTCTCTAATGGTATTGAAAACTGGAATCCTATGGATACAAAAGGTTGGCAGCGTGGTCTGATGACTTCTAAGTCTTTGAAGATTGAATTCAAAGGTAAAAGAAACATCGGCGACGAAGGCAACGACTACATTGCTTCTCTTGCTTTCAAGACAGGAAAGGAAGCTACTATTCCATTTGAATGGACAATGGTAAGTGGTGCAAAGTTAGCCTTCAATGCGATTGTAGATGTCACATCTGCTGAAGGTGGAGACTCAACAAATGTTGGAGCATTAGAATTCACAGTTAACTCTGATGGAAAGCCAACTTATACTCCAGCAGTTTAAAAAACAAAAAAATAGAAAGGAATGGGCGGTCAAGACGGCTGCCCTTTTAAATGTATATGGGAAAAATTATCGATATTAGTGCAAAGCTCGTAAATGAGCCTAAGTTCTTACAAGTTGCGGAAGGAAAAACTTATAAAGTTGACGACCGCAAAAATACAGTTCTACAGATGAACGCATTGCTTAATGAGGGTGCAGCTTCAGTAGATGGAATCGATAAGGCTATTAAGTTAGGTCTTGGAGAAGAGGCTTTTAAAGAAATTGAAGCAATGGAGTTATCTATTACAGCTTATCAATCACTATTCATTGGAATGATGGCTCTTGTTACAGATAAGTCATTTGAAGAAATGGAGCAGACTTTTCGTAACACCACAGCATAACGGTGAGTCTTACTATGATTTGTTTGAGGATTGGGATTTAATCGATGCTTCAGTTACTCAGCAATACGGAATCCGTTTAAGATATGAGCCTGAAATGCAGTGGGGAGAGTTCTGCACTCTACTTACTGGATTGAATGGTGATACGCCATTAGGGCATGTAGTTGATGTTAGATCCACTACGGATAAAGAACGCATCAAAAACATGTCTGCAAGCGATAAAAGGATACGAGATGAGTGGCAGGCAAGACAGAGTAAGAAACCTATCGATAGCAAGTCCTATATGCAGTCTATGAGAGCCCTTGAAGAAGCCATGAAGGCATTGGCTTCATAGAAATGAGAGGTGATTAGATGGCAACAGAAGTAGGGTCCGTTGAATTAGGTGTCAAACTGAATGACAACCTTGAAAAAGATGTAGCGAAAGTTGCAAATAAGGCAGATAGCATCTTAACCGGTAGGTTTAATGCTATTGGTGCTACTATCGGAAAAGTTTTGGCCATTACAGCTTTAGCGAGATTCGGATCGCAATGTATTCAATTGGGCTCTGACCTTGCTGAAGTCCAAAACGTTGTTGACGTTACATTTCCTACAATGTCAAAACGTGTAGATGAATTTGCACGTAACGCAATAACAAGTATTGGCATGTCGCAGAAAGTAGCCAAGGAGTATATGGGACAACTTGGCTCTATGGCGCAAGCATTTGGTTACGGAGAAGCTGCATCGTACGATATGGCTTCAGCTATAACAACGTTAACAGGTGATGTGGCATCATTCTATAACCTATCGAATGATGAGGCATTCACCAAGCTAAAATCCGTATTTACAGGTGAAACAGAATCACTCAAGAGCTTGGGTGTCGTTATGACTCAATCGGCTCTTGATGAATATGCTTTGGCGAATGGCTTCGGTAAAACAACAGCCAAGATGTCAGAGCAAGAAAAGGTAGCATTACGATTAGCATTCGTACAGAACGCACTTTCTAATGCTGCAGGAGACTTCGAAAGAACATCAGATGGTTGGGCAAATAGCACACGCGTTTTATCACTTCGTTTTGAAGAGCTTAAGGCGACAATTGGTCAAGGTTTGATAAATGTATTAACTCCAATTATCGGCGTTATAAACGTTATTCTAGGAGGTCTACAGACACTTGCTAATTACTTTGTGGCTTTTACAAGGTTACTTACAGGTGGTAAAGGTGCAGCAGGTGCTACAGGAGCAATAGCATCCAATATAGGTAAGGCTGGCGCAGCTGCAGGTGGTTTAACTTCTGGATTAGGGAAGGCGGGCAAAGCTGCAGATAAATTAAAAGGATCTCTTGCTGGCTTCGATGATTTAAATGTATTGCATGACTCAGAGGACTCAGGCTCCGGAGGCGGCGGGGGAGCTGGAGGCGGTGGTGCTGACTTTGGCTCTTTAGGTATTCCTGATGGCTCAATCGATATGAGCGGAGTAGACGAGATCTACAATCGCGTTAAAGGAGTGTTCGATAAAGTTACTGGATTTTTAAAGGATCACAAAGTAATCATCACTTCACTTTTAGGTGGAATGTTTGCAGGATTTGCGACTTTTGGAATCATAAAGAATTGGAGTGCTATTAAAGGTGTCTTCACTGGACTTTTAGCACCGCTAAAGGCATTAGCAACAGGGTTTTCTACTTTCTTCACAGGTATAGCTAACGGTGAAGGGGTACTAACATCATTGCAAGCGGTCTTTGGTACAGCAACTGGAACGGCTTTATTCTTCGCTGCGATTGTAGCTGCAGTATCTGCCGCGCTCATCTATTTGTATCAGACAAGTAGCGATTTTAGAGCTTTAGTACAGACAGCACTAGACAGCTTGTTAGGTATCCTAAGCAATCTATGGAATAACGTATTAGTTCCTTTAGGTGCATTTCTGTTAGATGTGTTCAATACAGTTATTGTGCCGATTGCTACCTTCTTAGCGCAGGTATTTGTTAAAGCTGTTGATGTGCTCTTTAGCGGTCTATTATTACTGTGGAATAACGTACTTGCACCAATAGCCAATTTCTTGGTAACAGTCCTAAGCATTGCATTAAAAACAATTGTAGATGTGTGGAATGGTTGGAAACCTGCCATTGAAGCAATTGGAGCAGGTGTTGCATGGGTTTGGAACAATATCTTATCTCCACTAGCAGATTTCATTAAAGGAGCTATGTTGGATGCATTTGCGGTTCTTGGCAAATTCGTTGATGAATTATTGAAGAGTGCAACTTCGATGTTCAAAGGCTTTTCTGATTTCTTGATTGGTATCTTCACATTAGATGTTGATAAAGCTATGCAAGGAGTCCAGGAAATCCTTCGTACATTCTTAGGTTTCTTGGATAGAGTTTTCGGAACAAATTTCAGTTCATCGTTTAAGTTTATCAATGGAATCGTAATGGCATTCTTCAGTGGAACACAACAAATTTTCGATGGTATCAAACAGATATTTGGTGGCTTGATTAATTTTATCCAGGGAATATTCACAGGAAATTGGAAACAAGCTTGGCAGGGTATTGTCGATATCTTCGGTGGTATTTTCAGTACGATTTCAGGTGTGGTAAAAGGACCAATCAATGCGGTTATTGCTATTGTCAATGGTGCAATTAACCGAATCAACGGTGTAGGCTTCACTGTACCGGATTGGGTACCTATTATCGGTGGTAAAGGCTTCCGAGTAGATTTACCTAATATTCCAGCATTGGCACAAGGTGGATATATTGGAGCGAATGCTCCACGATTAGCTTTGATTGGTGATAACCGCCACGAAGGTGAAATCGTTTCGCCTGAGAGTAAGATCTATGAACAGACCAAACGTGCGATAGATGATGCACTGATGTCATCACAAGGCGGTAATGGTCAAGAAGTAATTATCCAACTAATGTATGAAATCTTAGAGACACTACAAAATCTAGGAGTCGTGATTGACCGAGATAAATTGCTAAAACTAATAGATCAAAGAAATAAACAACTACAGTTAGCAAAGGGAGGTTAAAGCATGATTGATTATGAATTAATAAAAATTAAAATTGATGGTAAAGATCTCCCTGCGCCGACTAAGTTTGAACCTGAATACGGTGATTTAGACAGTGACAGTTCGTTGCGCGATGTTAAAAAAGGAATCATGCATCGTATGCGTATTCGTTCTCGTGTGTTGAAGATTGCGCTGGCTTATGCCATCGATGACTTAGAAGTGGTTTCAGAAGTAATGAATATGCTAGAACCACCAGAGTTTATGGTCGAAACATTTGATATTAAAACGCTGCGGCGTAAAACGTACAAAATGTATTGCAGTAAATGTAAATTTAAGTATATCGCTATCGGTGATGGCATTTATAGCCAAGGCTACACCTTTGATTTAACGGAGTGCTAGAATATGAAAGTCTATATAAAAAAAGGAACTGCAACACCTGTTGAAATAACAGACCTAGTTGTATCGTTCAATTCGTCTAACAGCATGCAAGAGGATAGACTTTTGGGTAGCACTCCAAGCATGATGTTGGACCTCGATTTAAACAATACAGATGGTGTTCTTAGTGATTGTGCTGGGAACACCTTTTTGATTGATCTAAAAGAAGCTGATAGTACGGAAATTCCGACACAAGAATTCATCGTCCAAGAAGCTCCAGAGAAATACACAAAAAAGTTATCACTGAATTTGTATGACGTGATGATTAAGTTTAACAAGCCGTACAAGAGCTCGTTAACGTATGAAAAGGATAAATATCCAACTATCTCGCAGCAATTAGATGAGATGTCTAATTTGGCTGGTGTGAGAATTGATAAAACAGGGTTATCAAATACTGTGCTGAACAAGAAAGCACAGTGGATAGATACAACAATAATCATGCGTGATTACATTGGTTGGATTGCTGAGTTGAGCGGTACAAATGCACTCATTAACGAGTCGAACACGCTTGTTTTTAGAAATCTCTTTACAGCTGATCATGACATAGAATTTACATCAGATTTTGAAAAAACAGATCTAATAACCATCTCACGTGTTGCGTATGATGACGGTGTTAATTTGATTGCTTCAGGAAACGATACAGGAAAGACAATTTACATTGATGCAAACAATTCCTATTGCGATAGCCAAACCTATACAGATGCAATTTTAGTGAAGTATAATGGCCAATCGTTCTATGGTATGTCAGGTTTAAAAACCTTTGGTAAAGATACGATTAAATTAGGTGATACGGCCACATATGATGGCAATAAGTGTATTGTCCTAAGTATTAAGCGAAAGTATGTAGGTACACAGTCAGTAGTCGAACTTGACGGAGAAGTTGCATTAAAGAATGTCGATTCTGTTGTTACTAAGGTTTCTGATAAAGTAAGAATCAAACGCCTACAGGTTAAAGTGGATCAAGATGCAAACAAGCTTGAAATCGTTGCAAAGAATCTTGAAGATGCAAAAGGCGATGTAGGTAATCTACAAGTTGAAACAAACAAAATTAAGACACAAGTCGAAAATATTTCTGCTGGAACAGTTTCTGGTACAAAGCAATATTATCTACAAACGACGTCAGAAGATAAACCGTCCAAAACGGATTCATCATGGACTACCACAAAGCCCCCGTCAATAGCAGGACAGCACATGTGGTACATGCTTGCAGATGTTTTAGCGAATGGCTCTGAAATTAAACACGATCCATTTGAACTGACGGGTATCAAAGGTGATGCAGGTAGGGGGATTGTTGGTAATCCCAAGCTAACGTATCAAGCGAGTACGAGTTCTATAGTACCTCCAACTGGTCAGTGGTTAGAAAATATACCACTTGTTAATGAAGGCTATACGCTATGGACTAAGACTACATATACCTACAGTGATAAGACGACATCAGACGTATATTCTCCATCAATAGTAGGTAAAGAAGGTAAGGGTGTTAAACATGCCGAACCGCAATACTATTTGTCAACGTCAAAGACAGAATTAGTAGGTGGTGAGTGGTCAAATACGCAACCTGAAAAGACCAAAGATACATGGATATGGACAAGATACAAAACCATCTTTACTGATGATAGTATTGGTTATTCCGAAGCGGTCAAAGCCGATGCATTAAACGGATGGATTGATGTATCTATTGCCAATAAGTCAACCATTGAACAGTTGAATAATTCCATCAATTTGTCGATTCAGGAAACAACGACGATTAAAAATGACCTACAAGCAGCGAAGGATAACCTGTCCGATCTGGAAACGCAGGCGCAACAGTACACTACTAAAGCGGAACTGCAACTTGTTAAAGATGGGATTGCAGAAACGATTTCCGAAAAAGTTGATGACAAGACCAAGATTTTAAAACAGTTTAAGCGGATGGCCGATGGCATGCACATACAAGGTGCGGATGGTTCAGTCACTGAAATGGTATTAGATGAAAAGTCAATGAAACTGGTTGCAAATGGTAAAGTGATGGTCGATGTCAATTCAACGGAAACACGTGTACAAAGTTTAAAAGCGGAAGGCTCTTTTGCGACTGCCGCACATAAGTTTAAGCGTGGAACGTTAAAAGAAATTAGCGGTGAAACTGTTGCGTGTACAAATATCTACTGGATCGGAGGTGAATAGTCATGGCATATATAGGTGATCTGCAAGTCATACCACCGGCAGGTCGGGGGCATATGAACCTCCACGTCGAGTGGTATGAATATTTAACGAATATTGCAAACAACACCACCAATATCCACATTAGCGGCTATGTCTATAACCCTGATGGGGCAACTCTTTTTGATACATACGGCAACGGTCACGGCACGATCCGATTGTATTGGCATGACAACCGACAGGGCGAAGTATATCTCAACGTAGATGTAAATGTTACGTCGTTAGGTGGCTATGAAACTATACCTATCGCAGGCGACATCGTCGTTACACATAACAATGACGGTAGTCTGTTAGGATATGCAGGGATTGAGTGGGTGAAAGAATCATCACTGAACTGGATGCCTGAAACCTGCTTTATTAATACAGGCGGATATGTTGCATTAACGACTATTCCAAGAGCCGCATCAATCAATGAGCACTCATTAGATAATATAAAAGGCGAATATTCGGTAACATATACAAGAAAAAATAGTGCATTTAGAGAAAAACTAAACATCGCTATTATGGGTATAAAGTTCATCAAAACCGTACAGGATTATACGAGCGGAACAGTTATCAAACTAAATAGTGCTGAATGGGAAGATATATACGAAGCAACAAAAAATCTTGATAGAGGACGATGTAATATTGGAATCGTACTGGAAACATGGACATCGGATTTCAAAACAAAGATAGGTGAATCGGCTACCTATACAAAAGAACTGACGATCACAGATTCTCCAACGTTAGATAGCATAGTTGTTGCTGATGAAGGTATTGCAAAAACATATATTCCTAATGTATATGAATGCATGTCCTTATTATCGAAGAAACGTGTTAAAGTGACTGCAAGTGCTAAGAAACACGCAACGATTAAATCAATCACTGTAAGTGTTGGAACTTTTAATAAGACAGTCAACACAACAACAGCAGATGTTTTGTTTGATGGCTTAACAAATGCAAGTGGCGAAATAACGTACACGATTACCGCTACGGATAGTCGCAACAACGTGACAACTTGGGAACAGAAGGCTAAGTACCACCAATACATTAGACCATCAATCATCAATCTAAATGTGGCACGTAACGGAGCAGAAAGTAGCAACGGTGCAATCAGCGCTGATGGCGAATATTGGCAGGGTAAAGTTGGCAATACAACGAACGCAATCAATATCACGATTACAGGCAGTGCAACTGGAAATACAACAGGATTACTCAATGGTAATAAATGGTCTGCAACAAAGCCTATTGGTGGGGCGAACCCAAACCAAGCGTACACATATACACTGACTGCTACTGATAGTTTTGGACAGTCGATTAGTCGAAATATTACATTGGCTATCGAAAAAGCACTCATGCAGCTCGGAAAAACACAGGTTGACGTGAACGGTAACCTTACGGCAGAAGATTATTATTTCAAGAAAAATAACACTTATCAAAGATTGATTGATTTCTTCTATCCAATTGGCTCAATCGTCATGAACGAGAATAAAGATTATGATCCTAATAAGTTATTGGGCGGTAAATGGGAGAAGATAAACGATAGATTACTCATTGGCGCGAGTGAAGATATCCCTATAAAATCCCAGGGTGGTAGTGCTACCCACGCACATGGTCAAAGAGACGGCCGCAATGGAAACTTGGCCGCTGCAATTGGTGCAAGCAATAATAATCCGGATACTATCGGTTACGAAGCTGTAAATGATACAAATATAGGTGCTTTAGGCAATGCGACATATGTTGTTGCTGGCACAAGTATAGGATTTGCAAGTTGGAACCACTTTACAGCTGTTGTTGGTCAAACTGCAGCTGATAATACGTTACCGCCTTACTACGCAGTTAACATTTGGCGAAGAGTTTCATAAGAAAGTGAGATAAGAAAATGGAAATTAAGTTAAATGATGGCAAAACATTTGAAGTTTTGTCATACCAGAAAAATGGTTTTGAATTGATGATACCTTTTAAAAGGGTTTATGATACAGCGGTTCTTATGAACCAAAAGAACGTATCAAATGCAAAGATAGTAGAGTCTATCGGTGGCAAAGAAAACGCTTTATATCAATTTGAAACGGTAAAAATGATAGGCTTTGAAACTAAGGTGGTTGATGAAAACAATATTAGTATTAGGTTTTCTTTTGATGAAGTTCCGCAAGCGGAAATCGATTTAGCCAATCAAAGAGCAGAAACAGAAGCAGTCGCACATTTTATCGCATTGGGTTTGCAAAATGCCGATGTCAAAGACGTTATCAAGTGGGCGAAGTTTTTAGAAGATTGGCATCCAAAAAAGTTCCCATATAAAAAAGGGGAACGATTTAAGCTAAATGGCAATCCGTACGAGGTTATTGAGGATGTAATATCGAGTGAAAACAACACTCCTGATAAGGACACAAAGCATTACAAATTGCTGAAAGAGCAAGAAAACA
>ERZ773083.228-NODE-228-length-50090-cov-4.785290_pt1 | contig 50090 bp, 43 predicted proteins | sample MGYA00511465_ERZ773083 | MGnify/ENA primary metagenome ERZ773083 (study PRJEB29015, sample SAMEA2738001) | human oral metagenome | biome: human oral; feature: human-associated habitat; material: dental | place: China | collected 2060 ... | reverse complement strand
AATCTTCCGGTTGTTCCGGTAGCATAAAGTTTATGCTTTGATAATATACCCCTGTATGCAATACAAAAATTCTGCATAAGTTTCTTCTTTGCATCGTGGGCAATCAATCCTATATTCATGCCTTCCTCCTTCTAAATATGATTTGTATATTTTTTATAAAGTCCGATAATCAATTTCATTAACTTCTAGAAATATTGTATAACTAAAATTGAGCTTTGTAAAGTACCACAAGCCATATTGAATACTTTATATTATAAATTTTTTAGATTTTCAAGCGTATTATCCCTTTGTAAGCCTACATTAAGAACTATTCCAAGGCATACATAAAGACTCATTAACGAACTTACACCATAACTTATAAAAGGAAGAGGAAGCCCTGTATTGGGAAAAAGTCCTGTGGCTACCGCAATATTTGTAAAGGTTTGAAAACCTATAACGGATGCCATACCTACACAGATAAGCTTTCCTTCCATATCTTTTGACTTTGCCGCCATACCGATAAGCTCATAAATTATTAGAGATATCATAAATATAAGAAACATGCAACCGGCAAATCCCAATTCTTCACCTACCACAGCAAATATAAAGTCTGTTTGTTCTTCCACCAGATAATTTCCGGTCTTAACCGAAGCTATACTGTTATTATTAAGTCCCTTACCAAAAAGCTGACCCGAAGCTATAGCCATAATGGAGCCGTTTTGTTGAAAGTTTGCATCAAGATAATTTTCAGGATCTACCCAGGCAAGAATTCTGTTTCTTTGGTAATCTCTTATTATGGGTATTAAATCTCTTTTTAAAAGCTCTATAAAAAAGACGGCAAAGGGAGTTATTGCTACAATAGCTCCTACTATCCATTTATAATTAAGACCTGCAACATAAATCATCACAAGAGCCGATACTACCGAAACCAGGGTGGTTGACAAGTCGGGCTGTGAAAGTATGAGTACATAAGGTACACCGATAAATGCCGCAAATATCAGCAAAAAAGAAAACTTATTGATAAGATGTATGTTTTTTGCTAAAAACCATGCCATAACTATAACCATGGCAATTTTGACAAATTCAGACGGTTGCAGTCTTCCTATCAAAGGAACTACTATCCATCGCTTGGCACCGAACTTGGCTACTCCGAATTTCCATACCGCAATTAAGGAGAGTATGGAAAACAAATAGATCGGAATAGCAAATTTCGTTACTTTCTGGTATGGAATAAAAGAAAGTATAATTAAAATCAAAAAACTGATTATAATACCCATTATTTGTTTGTTGATATAGGTAGGACTTCCTTTTGTTGCACTTGATATAAGCATGACTCCAAGTATATTAAGTACTAAAGCATATATGATAATACGATAATTATAATTTTTAAATTTATAATTTTTAAATATTGTCTTCATTATTTCCTCAAATTAATCTCCGACATTAACGTCTATAACAGGCGTAGCCTTGCTGTTAATAATGCTGTTGATATCTGTATAGCCAAAGTATAATTTATATGTATTTTTGGCAATTAATGCCGCATTGGAAGAAGAATATCCGAACGGTATGTTAACCGTTAGAGTAATCTCCGGATTGGAATAAGGTGCAAAGGATACGAAAAAAGCATGATTCGCCCTGCTTTTTGTCTCCTGTGTAGTTCCCGTCTTACCGGCTATCTCCACATCCAAATCTCTGAAAACCTTCTTGGCAGATCCGTCTTTTACAACCTGTCGCATACCAAGCTGTACATAGTCCCAAGTACTGTTGTCTATATCTATGTGTGAACTTATCTTTGGTGTAAACTCGGTAATTATATTGCCATCCCTATCCTTTACATTGTCAAGAAGACTGAGTTCAAATACATTACCTCTATTGGCAACCGCACTTATATACCTTGCAAGTTGTACATTTGTAAAAAGGTGTGTTCCCTGTCCTATGGCGGACTGCTCGGGAAGTTCATTTGAAATAACCGGTTCGGATTCTATAAGCTCAACTCCGGATTTATGATTAAGCCCGAAAAGCGTAGCATATTTTGCAATTCTCTCAAGTCCCAGACTTGTGCTATACTCATTATTTTCAGTAGTTGAAAGCCTATGTCCTATTTCAGTAAAGTAATAGTTACAAGAGTTTTGTATGGCTCCTATCATGTCAAGATCTCCGTGATATCCCGGGAATATCCAACATTTTATAGGAGGGCTTGTAACATCATACCTACCCGTACATTTTATAAGTTCTGTAGGTGATATTACCTTTTCTTCAAGTCCTGCCACGGCACTGATCGGCTTAAATGTAGAACCGGGAGCTTTTTGGGCTTGAGTGGCGTTGTTATACATAGGGAAGGATTGATCCTTATCCAATGAATTATAATATTCCACATCCATAACATTTGCAAGTCGGTTATTGTCATAACCGGGGTAGGATACCAAAGCCTTTACCTCACCTGTATTGGAGTCGGTTATAACAACTCCGGCAGTACAGGGGTCAAGTGCAAGTTGTGCCGGTGTCAGCTCAATATTTCTGATCTTATCTATGAGAAACAGATAAGCATAGTTGGGATCACCTGTACTCAAGTTCTGCCTTTGCAGCTCATCCGGTGCCAAAACTCCCTGTTCATAAAGAGCAAGGCACAACTCATTTCCGCTTAATACATTTTGCTTTATCATATATTTATACATAAGTTTATAAAATTCCCTGTCTTCTTTTAACAGCTCTATAGTATAGTTTACCAGTGAATTATAAACTGAAGCGGCATCTGAATACTTTGCATTTGCATCAAGCTTTGTTACATCTATCCAGTTACCTGCAATACCTGTATATATAAAATCTTTCATACTGATATCATCCGCCTTCCACTTTAAAAAGTAGTCGGCATTTTCATCAATATTAGCCTTTATAATTATTCCGACATCCTCAGATGAAAGTTTTGTGTATATATAATACATAAATGCATTAAGCTCTTTGCCAAGCTCGGACATTTTTATATTGCCGTCTCCGGTAAGTTCGGCATATACATTGTTAATTGTCCTTTCCTTGTAGTCCAAGAATTTGGCGTAGATGTTTTTTTCAACATCACTCGCACTATCCCGGCTAAACCTATCCATATTAAGTATATTGTTATTAATCAATTGGAAATAAGCATCTTTTACAGGGATAAGTCTGTTGGTGGAGTTGGTATTTTCCGTATTCGGCTCATCTTGATTGACTATCTTGGAAACCAATATACCGGCAAGCTGTTGCTCAATAATATGATATATACCTATTTGCAGCTCCCTGTCTATAGTCAAATATACATCATTGCCTGCAACGGAGGCACTTTCCTTGCTTACTTCCATAATATGACCTACATTGTCGACAAACATGGTACGGCTGCCCTTGGTACCTCTAAGCGTAGATTCCATATACTCTTCTATTCCGCTTCGTCCTACGCTGTCATTAATAGTATAGTCCGGATTTGCTTCCAGTAACTCTTTTAATTTTTCTTCATTGACCTTTCCTATATAGCCGATTACGGAAGAAAAATATATGCTGTCATTATACACCCTTATATTTTCTTCTTCTACATTAACACCCTTTAAGTTAGACATATTTTCAAGTATAGTTACCTTAGTAGTCTCGCTTATTGCGGAAGCAACCTTGGTAGCCTCATATTTTTTATATCCTGTTAAAATCATGGTATAACGTATATTTATAATGTCCAATTTTTCTTTATCGGTAAGACTTATACTGTTTTCATTCTCATCTACAAGTTTATCCAGTTTATACGCTTTAACACGGTTATCTATAACTTCGGCAGCACTTAAGGTTGATTTGTATTTTCCGTTAGGATTGTCCAGTTCATCAACACTTTTTAATTGATAAAGATCTTTTAAGAACCTTTTTTTGGCATTTTCATTATTGCCCGTATAATAAAAATTACCGTTATCATCAAGATTTATCTCTAAAGAGCCTATTACCTGCTCGTTGTTACTGTGAAGAAGCTTTACCAGATTATATATCATGAGATTAAGCTCATTATCCTTCTCAAAATAGCCGTTATCCTGTATGGTTACCGCATAGGCAAGCTTGTTATATGCCAGCAAATTGCCGTTTACATCATATATATTACCTCTGGTTGCAGGTAAGGCTACAGTTTTTTCCGTCTTTGCCACATAATCCTTTTGATAGGTCTCTCCATTAATAATTTGTAAATTAAAAAGCTTGCAAAATAAAATAAAAACCAGTGTTGAATAAAGTATTGCCACTACAAGCAAGCGTGATGACAGTAACTTATCTCTCAGTTCTTTTAAAATATAAATTAAATCATTCAGCAATTTTCTTACCTCTTAGTATTATCCATTCTTTGTAAAGCCCTATTGTATGCGAATAAGGGTCTGTATAAAAGTAAAGTGAATAAAAGACTCATAATCATTTCAGGAATAATTATCGAGTTAATATAGAAAAATAAATCAAACTTACCTCTAAGCATAAATCTGAAAAAATATATCGCCAGATTATACAAAATCTCATTAAAAGCACACATAACCAGAGGCAGCACTATATAGTCTTCATAAAAGTATTTGGATAAAATACCGTCTATGTACCCCAGCCATATGTATACAAGTGTAAAAAAACCGAATACTCCGGTATAAAAAAGATCCATCAAAAGTCCTATGATTATACCGTAGAGCATCCCCTCTTTTTTTCCGTATATAAAGCCTATGGTAAATAGTATAATAAGTACCAGATTAGGCGCAACATTTAAAAAAGGAATAAACGGAAATATGCAATTTTGTACGGCAAATGCCATAATTATAAGTACTATATTTATAATAAATCTTCTCATTTATTGGCTATCCTCTTTTTGGACTTCTTTTAAATCCGTAATTACCAAAACTTCCTGCAGGTTATCAAAACGGGCAACCGGAATCAGGTAGCCGCTTTTTGTAAGTCGACTGCTGTCTTCTGTAATATCGCTTGCATAACCTATAAGTATACCGGGTAAGTACTTTGTACTTATATTGGAGGTGACTATCTTGTCTCCGTCTCTTACATTTGCATTAATATCTATGTCGGTTATACGAAGCTTGTTATCTGCATTGACCTGCAGATCACCTGCAACTATACAGTTGGCATTGGATTGCATAGCCATGGCACTGACCCTGCTTACATCGTCTATAATAGCTCGTACAGTAGCATAATTGGTACCTACATCGGTTACTATGCCTACCAATCCGCCGTTTGCCATTACATTCATATCTACAGCAATACCGTCTTCGCTTCCCTTGTCTATTCTAAAAACCTTAAACCAGCCTACAGAATCCTTGGCAATTACTCTTGCAACTGTCTTGTTATAATTAGCATACTCCGTATCCAATTTATAGAGTTTTCTAAGTCTTTCAAGTTCGAAAGTTTCTTCTGTAAGTCTTGCATTTTCTTCCGTTAATTCGGCAATACGCTCGTTAAGCTTTTTATTTTCCTCCAAGGCATTATTAAGTTTTCTTGTGTTTTCCACATAGTTGTAAAGTGCCTTGCCGGCTACATTGACACCGGTTTGTATAGGCATAAGCACATAGCCTACGCTCATACGCAAAGGCAGAAGTAAACTGTCTTTTATACTCGTACTTATTATCATTATAATACACATTATACTTAGTAGTACAAGTATTAGGCGATCGTTTTTGAAATTCATCTATAAAACTCCCTGTTCTTTGAAACTGTAGTATTTATTATCTCCTATAATTATATGATCATTTAAGTTTATGCCTACATAGCGACAGCCTTTATTGACCAAATTGGTTACATTAATATCATCTTCACTTGGAATCGGATTACCGCTCGGATGATTATGCAACATTATAATATTGACGGCATTATTCTTAAGTGCCGCTATAAGTACTTCTCTTACCGATATAAGTGCCGAATTTACCGTACCTACAGTAATTACAGAATCGGATATAAGTCTTTGTCTTGTATCAAGGAAGGCAATCCTAAGCTCCTCCTGCTTTAAGTGTCTCATTTCCTGCATATAGTATCCGGCACATACTTTCGGCGAATTAAATATTTCTAAATTATCCAGAGTCTCCTGTTTCCATATACGGTGCGACAGCTCTCCTATGCAAAGAAGTTGTATCGCCTTAACCTTACCTATACCTTTTATCTTTCTGTACTCTTCATAAGTACTGTGCATAATTGATTTAAGTCCCTTTTCCCGATGGTTATTTATTATCATGGCGGCAAGCTCCACCGAGCTTACATCCTTAGTTCCGCTTCTTAATATAACTGCCAGAAGTTCCGCATCTGTTAAGGATTTAACTCCAAGTTTCAAGCATCTTTCATAAGGTCTTTCATCCATAGGTATATCTTTTATAGTTCTCATATCTTCCTTTCCGCAACTCTCCAAGTTTAGAAAAGGTTTAATTTTTATATATTTATAATACCTGCATCCATAAGCTTTTGTAAAGAATAAAGTACACCTATTTTACCGTGCTGGAAGGTCAGTCCGCCTTGGAAAAATACCGTATAGGGCTCTCTCATAGGTGCATCCGCACTCAGTTCTATAGAAGCACCCGAGATAAATGCACCGGCAGCCATGATAACTTTAGACTCATAGCCTGCCATGTCCGAAGGTTCGGGTGTAACAAATGAATCTATAGGTGCAGCCTTTTGTATACCCTCACAAAATGCACAAAGTGCCTTAGGCTCAAGCAAGTTTATAGATTGTATTATATCATATCTTTCCTCGCTTGATTTCGGAAAGGTTGCATATCCCAGATCCTCATATATACAGCTTGCAAAAATAGCTGATTTAAGTGCGGAAGCCACTACTGTAGGCGCCAGGAACAAGCCCTGATAAAAGCTTCTGTTTACTCCCAGGTTGGCTCCAAGCTCCCTTCCAAGTCCGGGTGCGGTAAGTCTGCAGGCAGCATTTTCCACACACTCATATGTACCTGCTATATACCCTCCAATAGGAGCCAAGCCGCCTCCCGGGTTTTTTATAAGTGAACCTACCGCCATATCCGCTCCTACCTGTGTAGGCTCAATCTCCTCAACAAACTCACCGTAGCAATTATCTACCATACAGATAAGTTTAGGATTTATTGACTTTACAAAATTTATAGCCTTGGCTATTTTTTCAACCGATAAGGTAGGTCTTGTACTGTATCCTCTTGACCTTTGTATAGCTACGATTTTTGTTTTACTGTTTATAGCGGTTGCAATAGCATCAAAGTCAAAATCTCCGTCTTCAAGCAGCTCGACTTGATTATAAGTTACACCGTACTCGAAAAGACAGCCTCTTTCCTTTCTTATGCCTATAACTCCCTCCAAGGTGTCATAGGGACCGCCTGATATGTATAAAAGCTCGTCTCCAGGTCTTAGGTTTCCGGAAAGAGCCGTACTTAAGGCATGTGTTCCGCTTACCAACTGTGCTCTTACAAGTGCAGCCTCTGTACCGAATATTTGTGCATACACCTCTTCCAGAGTATCTCTTCCGAGGTCATCACTTCCGTAACCGGTAGTAGGTACAAAATGTGATTCACTTACTCTGTTGGCTCTGAAAGCGTTAAGTATCTTTAATTGATTATACTCTGCCGTTTGATCAAGCTTTTTAAATCTTTCCTCCAAAGTCTTTTCTGTTTTTTCTCCAAGTTCAAAAACTTTTTTTGATATACCCAGACTCTCATATAACCTTTGTAATTTATTTTGCATATTCCCCACCTTTTATCATATAATTTACTAAATCTTCCTCATTTGCAAAATCATCTATATCAAGCCATATAGCTTCTTTTTCACGCTTAAACCAGGTAATCTGCCTTTTGGCAAAGTGTCTGGTTTCTTTTTTTATAAGTTCGCCTGCCTCCTCAAGACTTATACCTCCTTCAAGATATTCCAGTATTTCCTTATAGCCTATACCCTTCATAGAAACCATATCTTTTTTACATCCAAGCTCATGCAATCTCTTAACTTCAGCAAGTAATCCTTGCTTAAGCATAATATCCACCCTCTGCTCTATTCTATTATATAACTTTTTTCTTTCTAAATTCAGTACAAAATATTTATAATTATAAGGAGATTTTTTAGCTCTTTCATTTATATTATGTTCGGATATTTTCTTATCGTTGCTTAAGGCATATTCTATGGCACGAACTATTCGTTTTTTGTTGTTCGGATGTATACTTTCGGCAGCTTTTTCATCCAGGTCTTTAAGCTTATTATACATATATCCGGCACCTTTTTCATCATATTCCAAACTTAAGCTGTCTCTAAGCTCCTTATCACAATCTCCCATAGTAAAGTCCGTATCATAAAGTACCGACTGTATATAAAATCCGGTACCTCCTACAAGCACGGCTTCCTTTCCCCTGCTGTGTATATCTTCTATAGCCTTTTTAGCCAATTCTTTAAATATTGCAATATTGAATTCGTCAAAAGGACTTAATATATCTATCAGATGATGCCTTATCCCATCCATTTCATCTTCTCTAAGTTTTGCGGTACCTATGTCCATACCCCTATATACCTGCATAGAGTCGGCACTTATTATTTCGGCATTCATTTTTTTTGCAAAAAGTAAAGACGCCTTTGTCTTTCCTACAGCGGTAGGTCCGGCTATAATATATAGTATAGGTTTTTGTTCGTTTATCATACTATCCTTTTAAACTTTTTTTCTATCTCCGTCTTAGTCATCTTTATAACAGTAGGTCTGCCGTGAGGACAGTTATAAGGATTTTCAAGTTCTAAAAGCTCATCTATAAGTATCTTTGCCTCTTCAAATGAGATTTTCTGATTGCCCTTTATGGCTGCCTTACAGGACATTGAAGCAATTTTTTCTAAAATACTCTCCGTATTTTTAATGGAATCAACCTCTAAAAGATCAGATATAAGTTCCCCAAGCCAAACTTCTTTATTGACAGAAGGAAGTATGTTGGGTATGGCGCTTATACTGTATTCTCTTCCTCCAAAATGCTCTATCTCAAAGCCTAATTTTTTTAAGTTCGGCAAATGTTTTTCAACCGCATCGGCTTCTGTGGAACTTAAACTTATCACCGTTGCAGGTGATATAAGCTGCGAAGAAAGCTCTTCTTTTTCAAATTGCTTTAAGAATCTTTCGTACAGCACCTTTTCATGAGCAGCATGCTGATCTATTATATACATACTTTTGTCAAATTCCACTATCCAATAAGTATCGAATATTTGCCCTATTATATTCCTTTTTTTGCTTGCCTTCTTATCTAAAAACTCAAGCTGTTTTACAGCAGGCTCTTGTAATTTATCTTCATTAACTTTATTTTCATAAATTATTTCCCTGTTATTTTGCTTAGAGTCCTGCTCTAAATCCGCCTTATCAAATGTCGAAATTATTGTATCAACCTTAAGTTCAGGTAAGACTTTATCCGGTTTTAAACTTAGGTCTATACTTGGCAGGTCTTTTAAAAACTCCTCTTTTTTATCACTTAAATTCGCTGTAGTAATATTTTTATCAGATTCGGTTAAAAGTGTTAATTTGTTTTTCTCAAAAGGCTCGGGCAGTCTCTCAAAGTTTCTTTTGATTGCGGCTTTCTTTTCCTCGTCTATGCCCGCCTGTCTTATCATATCGGCATTTTTCAGACTTACTTCTATAGCTTTTTTAACTTTTTCATATATGTAAGCTTCATCTGAAAATCTGATTTCCATTTTAGAAGGATGCACATTGACATCAACACTTTGAGTATCGATTTCTATCATCAGCACCGCAAAGGGATATTTATGCTGCATCATCCTGTCAGCATAAGCATCTTCTATTGCCTTTATTATATGCTTATCCCTGACATACCTTCCGTTAACAAAATAAATAAGCTGACTTTTATTGGCTCTTGAGATCTCGGGCTTTGCTATAAAGCCCTTTATACTTATATCATCTGCCTTATAATCAACTTCTATCAAAGCCTTATGTACTTCTCTTCCGTATATTTGATATATTACCTCTTTTAAATCACCGTTACCGGAAGATTGTAGCTTGGTTTGATTATTTACAATATACCTTATGGACACGTCCAGATTGGAAAGCATGAATTTTTCCACCAGGTCGCTGATATAAGCCGTTTCGGTAGAAGTGCTTTTTAAGAACTTTCTTCTTACCGGAGTATTAAAAAATATATCCCTTATAAGCAGTGTTGTGCCTACAGGCGCTCCTACATCTTCAAAACTGACTTCCGCACCGCCCTCTATTACATATCTTACACCTGTAAGTTGTGTCGAAGGTTTTGATATTATTTCACACTTTGCTATAGATGAGATGCTTGAAAGAGCTTCCCCTCTAAACCCCAGGGTATGTATGTTAAATAAATCATTAGCCCTTCTTATCTTACTTGTGGCATGCCTTAAAAAAGCCGTTTTTATCTCGTCTTTACTTATGCCGCCTCCGTTGTCGGTAACTCTTATCAGACTTGTGCCTCCGTCTTTTATCTCTATGCTTATGGCTAAAGCTCCTGAATCTATAGCATTTTCCACGAGTTCTTTAACTATTGAAGCAGGTCTTTCAACTACTTCACCGGCAGCTATTTTATCTATAGTATTTTTATCAAGTACAGATATCATAATATTGTCCTTATATCCTGTTCTTTATCTTGTTTTGCAACTTATAAAGCACATTTAAAGCATCTATGGGAGTAAGCAGACCTAAGTCTATCTCCTTTATCTCCGAAATGATATCATCGTCTTTAGTAGTGGCAAAAAAAGATAACTGCGTAGCCTCAACATCATTTTGTCTTGGTATGGGTTTGTGTTTTTTATCACTTGACAGTATATGCTTGGTATGCTTTGCAAGATCAAGATTTGACAGCTCCTCTACAAGCTCCTTTGCCCTCCCTATTACAGGTTCGGGAACACCGGCAAGCTTAGCCACCTGTATACCGTAACTTTTATCCGCTCCGCCCTTTACTATCTTTCTTAGGAAAATTATATCATCTCCGTTTTCCTTAACGGATACACAGTAATTATTGACACCGGCAAGCACCCCTTCAAGTTCGGTAAGCTCATGGTAATGAGTTGCAAATAAGGTCTTTGCACCCAAAATTTTATTATTACTTATATGCTCTACCACAGCCCAGGCTATGGAAAGTCCGTCAAAGGTGGAGGTACCTCTTCCTATCTCATCCAAAATAATAAGGCTTTGCTTGGTGGCATTTCTCAATATGTTGGATACTTCCGTCATTTCTACCATAAAAGTAGACTGACCGCTTGCAAGGTCATCAGAAGCACCCACTCTTGTAAAAATTCTGTCGCAAATAGCTATGTCGGCACTTTCTGCAGGTACAAAGGATCCTATCTGTGCCATAAGCACTATAAGTGCCGTCTGCCTCATATAGGTCGACTTACCTGCCATATTGGGGCCGGTGATAATGCTCATCCTGTGCTTTTGATTATCGAGGTAGGTATCATTGGCAATAAAACTGCCCTCTCCCACGATTTTTTCTATTACCGGGTGTCTTCCGTTTTTTATATCTATAACTCCCTTGTCATTTATCAGGGGTTTAGTAAAATTATACTTATATGCAACATTTGCTAAAGACTGCATACTGTCAAGAGCTGCAACCGCCTTGGCAGTTTTTTGAATTCTTTGCATTTGATTTGCAACTGCTTCTCTTACACTTACAAATATATCATATTCAAGTGAATTAAGTTTGTCCTCAGCTCCGAGTATAAGTTCCTCTATCTCCTTAAGCCTTTCAGTGGTATATCTTTCGGCATTACTTAGGGTTTGCTTTCTTATATAATGCTCAGGAACGAGATTTTTATAGGAATTGGTAACTTCTATACAGTAGCCGAATACCTTATTATATTTTATTTTTAATAACTTAATACCTGTGCTTGCCCTCTCGCTTTCCTCAAGCTCCAAAAGCCATTTTTTGCCTTCCGTACTTGCAAGCCTTAACTTATCTATTTCCTCATTGTATCCGCTCTTTATTATGTTGCCTTCTTTTAATGAAAGCGGAGCATCTTCATTTATAGAAACCTTTATTATATCATATATATCTGTTAATGAATCTAAATTTCGGTTCAGCTCTTTTAATAAATTACTGTTAAAAGAATTAAGTATAGTCTTTATAGGCTCTATCATGTTAACGGAATTTGCCAGGGCTATAAGATCTTTTGTATTGGCACTGCCGCTTCCCACCTTGGTCATAAGCCTTTCCAGATCATAGATGGCATCCAGATATTCCCTAAGTTCTTCTCTGTCTACATAATGCTCCAAAAGCTCCTCTACAGCTTCCTGTCTTGAAATAATCGTCTCTATATTAAGCAAGGGCTGCTCAATATATGTTCTTAAAAGCCTCGCCCCCATAGCGGTCTTGGTAGTATCTAAAAGCCACAAAAGACTGCCTTTTTTTCTTTTTTCACGCATCGTTTCAACCAACTCAAGATTTCTCTTTGAATTGGTATCTATAAGCATATATTCTCCCGGACTGTATACCTTTATGGTATTGATCTGCGAACAGCTTGATTTTTGGGTATCATAAAGATACTTAAGTATCGCACCGGCAGCCAAGGTTCCGTCAGCAAAGCTCTCTAAACCAAGACTTTGAAGACTTCCTACCAAAAAATGTGTTTCTATTATTTCTTTACATTTACCGGGCGAAAAATAAGTATCGTCAACTCGTGAAATATCAATACCGTAATTATATTTTATAAGCTCAAAATCAATACCGCTTATATCTATTGCCTGATTGGATATAATCTCGGAAGGATAGTACTTGCTTAACTCATCATAAAGAGTACGCAAATTTTCAGCCTCTGTTACATAAAAGTCACCGGTACTTATATCAACGGCACAGATACCGAACCTGCCCGAGTTATAGACCAAGGCTAAAAGGAAGTGGTTTTTGTCCTCTATTAAGTTGGCATCACTTGTAAGTGTTCCGGGAGTAACTATTTTTACAACTTCTCTTCTTACCAGTCCCTTGGTAAGTTTAGGATCTTCCATCTGCTCGGCTATGGCAACCTTATAGCCTTTTTCAACCAACCTTTGCAGGTAAGAATCTACGGAATGGTAAGGTACTCCGCACATAGGCGCTCTTTCTTCCAGACCGCATTCCTTGCCGGTCAATGTGATTTCAAGCTCTTTTGACACCAATACGGCATCATCAAAGAACATTTCATAAAAATCACCTAATCTGAAAAACAAAAGGCAGTCCGAATATTCTTCTTTTGTTGCCATATACTGTGCCATCATTGGAGATAATGCAGCCATTCTTTATATTGCATGTCCTATATAATAAAATCCCTTCGACTCATCTAAAGAGACTTTGATTATACTTCCTATCATGCTCTCCTCTCCTTTTAGATGAACTATCATATTATTACTCAGTCTTCCTGTTACATATCCTTCAAGTTGTTCATCCTTTGTTTCTATTAATGCCTCATATACCTTGCCCACATGCTTTGCCGTATTCGCAGCGGCTATATGCTGTACTCTTTTAAGCAAGGTATCAAATCTTTGCTTTAACTCGCTTTCACTTATATTTAGCTCCATTTTAGCGGCAGGTGTACCTGAACGCTTGGAATATATAAAAGTAAATGCGGCATCATACTGTACTTTTTCTACAACATCCAGTGTGTCTAAAAAGTCTTCCTCGGTTTCCCCGGGAAAACCTACTATAATATCCGTAGTAAGGCTTACATCCGGAATTTCTCTTTTTATTTTAAAAGCCAAATCAAGATACTGTTCCTTTGTATACACCCTGTTCATCTTTTTTAAGATTCCTGTGTTTCCTGACTGTAACGGAAGGTGTATATGTCTGCAGATCTTTGGATTTTCCTTAATAAGCTGTATCAAATCATCCGAAAAGTCCTTAGGGTGAGGAGTCATAAATCTAACTCTTTTAAGCCCTTCAATCTTTACTATCTGTGCTAAAAGCTCGGTAAATGTAGTTTTTTTCTCAAGCCCTCTTCCGTAAGAATTGACATTTTGACCAAGCAGCATAACTTCCACCACTCCGTCGGCTACCAGGCTTTTTATTTCAGCCACTATATCTTCAGGTAGCCTTGACCTTTCTCTGCCTCTTACATAAGGAACTATACAAAAGGTACAGAAATTATTGCAGCCGAAGGTTATATTTACTCCCGACTTAAAAGGATACACCCTCTTACTTGGCAGATTTTCAACTATCATCTTGCTAGAGTCTATAACATCCACTACCTGTTTTTTATTTTCTATTCTGTTATACAAAATTTCCGCAAGTTTATATATATTATGAGTTCCGAAAACTATATCCACATAGCTGTAACTTTTTTTGATTTTCTCGACTTCCTCGGCTTCCTGCATCATGCAGCCGCAGAGTCCTATGAGCATATCCTTATTGTTTTTCTTGCTTCTTTTTAGCTGCCCGAGTCTGCCGTAGAGTCTTTCATTGGCATTTTCCCTTACGGTACAGGTGTTAAAAAGCACAAGATCCGCCTCTTCCTCGGTTTCGCTTTCAATATAACCTATATCGGTCAAAATTCCCGCAAGTTTCTCGGAGTCTCTGGCATTCATCTGACAGCCGAAGGTAACAACCTTATAGCTTGGCTGTCTTCCTTTTTCCATAGTTTTAAGTTGTATTATATCGTTTAGACAGGAAATAAAGTATCCCTGTCTTTTAGGTTCTTCTATCGGTATTATTGTTTCTTCCATCTTTTAAATACTTTCTATATTAATTAGTTATAAGCTTATGCATAGGCACATCATATATATCGGTAATAAGTTCATCAGACAGCTGTTCTTTAAATGCAATACCTAAAAGTATGCTATCAAACCTTCTTTTTTCAAAATACTTATCATAATAGCCTCTACCATACCCCATTCTATAGCAGGATTTTGAGAAGACCACTCCGGGTACGAGTACCAAAGGATTTTTAACATCACAAAGTTTGCAGCCCTTCTTAGGTTCAGTTACTCCAAAATGCCCCGGTTCAAAGTTATCATATGAGTTAGCAAAATAGAACTTCATAGTTCTTGACTCAATTTTAGGAAAGGCTGTATATATACTTATCTCCCGATGCCCCAAATTATTCTCCCATATCCCTTCAAATACCTTAAGCAGCGAGACTTCATTGCCCAAAGGCATATAGCCGTAGACATAAAGTTCCTTCGGCTTGTATTTTTCAATATAATTATCTATATATTTTATTACAGACTCACTTATTCTTTGGCTTGCCTCATTGACATAATTTTTATCCAAATTATTCCTTAAGGAAATATATTTACTTCTGAGTTCGCACTTATTCATCTTTCACACCGCCAAATTTTTTCCCAAGATCGGTGATACTTCCGTCTTTCTCAACTATAGAGATGTTGTTAAGCTCTGCTCTTAAATTCTTTTTTATTATATTAATATATTCCCTGCGGAGTTTTTGCTGTTCAATTTTTTCTTCTTCTGTAAGCCCTTCTTCCTTGGACTTTTTTGCCAAGGCATTGATACGCTCTATTAACTTTTCGTCCATCACTTCCTCCTTGATTACATCTTGCCTATGAATTTATCAAATTACTATTGTACTTCGATATTATCGCTTCTGCAACCTTTAATCCGTCCATGGCTGCCGAACTTATACCTCCGGCGTATCCGGCACCCTCCCCGCAAGGGTAAATTCCCCTTACGGAAGCCTCCAAATTCTCATCTCTTACAATTCGTATCGGTGAAGAGGTTCGGCTTTCAATGGCGGCAAGTATGGCATCTTCTCTTGCAAAGCCTTGTATCTTTTTATCAAAGGCTGCAAATGCTTCTTTTAATGCCAAAACTATAAAGTCGGGTAAAATCTTATCTAAGCGACAAAAAGTGTATTTTCCCTTAAAACAGGGCTTAGTTTCTCCAAGTGCCACACTTTCCCTGCCCTTGATAAAATCGCCCAAAAGTTGTACGGGGATGAAAGAATCTCCTGCCTTATAACAAATGCTCTCAAGTTCTTTTTGAAAATACATACCTGCAAGCGGAGTCTTATCCGCAAAGTCCTTAGCGTCAACAGTAACTATAATGGCAGAATTGGCACTTTCACTTTTTCTGTCATGGTAGCTCATACCGTTGATTGCAAGTCCTCCTTTTTCGGTAGAGGCATTGACCACATAACCTCCGGGACACATACAAAAAGAATACACCCCTCTGGCAGCACTTGACTTTGTTGTTAATTTATACGAAGCTGTCGGAAGTAGTTCCGCAGCTTCCTTACCGTATTGGGATATGTTGATCATGCTTTGAGGATGCTGTACCCTAAGTCCCACTGCAAAAGATTTCGCCTCTATATTAAGCTTTTTTTCATACAAAAGCTCAAAAGTATCTCTTGCACTGTGTCCTATGGCAAGTACCAATACTCGGCAATCAAGTATTTCTCCATTATTTAATTTTATACTGTGTAAATGCCCGTCTTTATAGTTAATATCTTCAAGCTTGCTTGAAAATCTTACTTCTCCGCCAAGCCTTATTATCTCTTCTCTTATATTTTTAATAATACCCTTAAGTAAGTCGGTACCTATATGTGGTTTAGGATCTGTAAGTATATCTTTTGGGGCATTAAACTTAACTAAAGTTTTAAGCACTTCGTTGTTCCTGCCGGACTTATCCTTTACCAAGGTATTAAGCTTTCCGTCACTGAAAGTACCGGCTCCACCCTCACCGAAAGATACGTTTGACTCGGTATTAAGCTCATTTTCTTCCCAAAACTTGTCCACGCTGAGAGTTCTTTTGTCTACATCCTCTCCACGCTCTATAACTATAGGCTTAAAACCGCATCTTGCAAGTGATAGGGCGGCAAAGATACCTGCCGGACCAAAGCCTGCCACCACAGGTCTGTGCTTTAAGATTATAGCTCCTTGCTGCGGTAAGGTATAGGAACTTTCTTCATATTTTGATATATTAATACTTCCGGAAAGCTTTTTTAAAAGCTTAGTCTCTTCTTTGACCTCTACCGCCAATGAGTATACATATTTTACGTCTTCTTTTTTTCTTGCATCTATTGATTTTTTTATTATACTAAACCCGATTATATCCTTTTGCCTTACCTTAAGTTCCTTGGCAATTTTTTTAAGTAAATCTTCTTTACTCTTATATATGGATATACTAAGGCTACTAATTTGTATCATAACTTACCTCGTTTTATATGGTACAAACCCGAACTTTCAAATATTTAACTTGACCGGGCTTACACCTCACAATTCTTGCGGTCTTCTGTTTATAGTGTTATTTAAGCCGTGTACCTTTGTTTAGCATATAAAGCTGAAAGTATTATTTGACTTTTCAGTCGGTTAATCTTATCCGGCTATACTCTTTGCTGCCAAATATCCGCTTGCCCATGCCCAATGTAGATTATATCCTCCACAAATACCGTCTACATCAAGCACTTCTCCGGCAAAATATATATTTTTTTGAAAACTCGATTCCATTGTCTTAAGATTAACATCGATAACGGCAACTCCACCCGTACTGACCTGTGCCCTTAAAAAGCCCGCACTTTCTTTTATTAAATATTTACAATCGGAAACCTTAGAGGCTATTTTCTTAATCTCTTGAACTTTAACAAGAGCATTCATGTCAAGCTTAAGTTCACTAAGCAACTCTTCCCAGAGTTTATTATTAATAAGACCGTTTCCAAAGTCTTTCCATGTGTAATTTTTTAATATTTTATGCCTTTTAGTAAAAAAATCAAGTTTGTCATGTACTGAGGGTAAAAAATCTATTCCAAGTTCTACTTTTTGTCCTTCATCCAAGGCTCTTGAAATATGCCTGCTCAATTGAAAAATAACTATTCCCGAAAGATAGTTCTTGCTAAATTGCAACTCTCCAAACTCTGTAGAATATAAGCTGTCGTTTATATATAAGGCTACCTTCGACTTTACTCTCACACCCTCGGTTTTTTTAAGTCTTTTTATATCAAAAGGCACTACCGGACAAAGTGCTGGAAGCGGCTTTACTATCCTATAATTTTGTTTTTTGAGTACCGGATATAAGCTGTCATTATAATTAAGCTCCAAACCGGCAAGCCCTCCGCAACTTATAAGCACGGAGTCGTAAGTATAACTCCTATCTTTACTTTTTAATTTAATACACTTACTATATTCAATGTCAACTATATTACTTTCAGAAATCACTTTTACGGACAGTTCCCTGATTTTAAGTTCCAAAGCATTTAATATCGAACTTGCCTGCTCGGACATTGGATATATATAAGAATTTTTATTAATAGGCTCTATACCTATGCGTTTAAAAAACTCTATACATTTTTCAAAGTCAAAATCCTGTAAGATTTTTTTTAAGTTTTCATCCTTACTGTGATAATATTTTATATCAATATCCGAATTTGTATAATTACACCTGCCGTTGCCTGTAGCCAAAAGTTTTTTGCCGGGTCTTTGATTTTTTTCATGTATAGTGACATCTATATTATTATTAAGTAATTTTATATTAACAGCTGCCATCATACCGGCAGCTCCGCCTCCTATAATACCTACTCTCATACAACCTCTTTCAACTCTTACATTAAATGTAATTTTCTAAACAATCTGTATACTTTCTTGCCTTTGGGCATTGCTAAAATCTCTTTTTTTCTCAATACTTTAAATTTCACAAGAAAAAGAGGGTAAGTAATTATAGCTACCATAAAAGGTATAACAATATAAATAAGATTAATGCGTTTACTTATTGAACCCATATCGGAACCAAAAATAAATTGTAAGCCCCTGTAACTTAAATAAGTCATTATACCCATTAATATACCGGGTATAAGTGTAATAATGTATGAGCGTATTACATCCTCCTTATAACCCAGAGTTTTTCTTACCGAAATAGAGTTAAGTACACACATAGACAGTCCAAACACTATATGTGCGTATATAAGGGCTAATACTCCCATTTTAAATATATACAAAAAGGCAAATAAAGTTGCCAAATGTATTATTAGAGAAGCTACTGCATTTTTCAAAGGTTTTGACATACGTCCGCTTCCCTGCAATATACCGTTACTGACTGTCGAAAGTGAGAAAAATATTACAGCAAATGCACCGTGTTGTATAAGCTCTATAGCTCCTAAATCTTTTGGAAAGATAAGGTGTACAATAGGAGCTGCAAGTATTGCCAGCCCTATACTTGAAGGCACGGCAACTATCATAGAAAACTTTATGGCTATTTTGATTTTTCTATGTATACTCTTCATATCTCTTGCTGCCATATGTCTTGATATATTAGGTATCAATGAAGATGAGAGGGCATTTGATATCGCTATCGGAAGATTTATAAGTAGAATGTATGTTCCCGAATACAGCCCGTACAATCCGGCTGCCTCTTTTTCTATCTCTTTAACTCCCTTTCCTGCCGCCTTTCCAAAAAATTCCACAGCTCGTGTAAATACTCCAACATCTATAATTCCGTTTATATTATATACGGCAGTGGCAAAAATCACGGGCAAGACCGTTAAAACCAGGTTACGGGTGATTTTACCGTAACTGTCAACTCTTCTGCTTTTTTCCAGTCTAAGCTCCTTAGTTCTTCGTCTGCCATAAAAAGCGAATATAAGCAATAAGAGCAACAAGGCAAAAAAAGCTCCCATTCCGGTACCAAGGGTTCCTCCGGCGGCACCATATACAGGCACCATGGCACTATCGCCCTGTTTTAAGGCAAGCTGACACAGGTAATAAGCCGAACCTACGCTTACTACGGCATTGACGATCTGCTCTATAATTTGTGATATAGCAGTGGGTATCATATTGCCGTAAGCTTGATAGTAACCTCTGTAAACTCCGAGATAAGCCATTACCCATATTGTAGGTGCCAAAACTTTAATAGCCAAATTACTATATGGTATCTTGAGTACCACAGCGGAAAAATAATCCGCACCGAAATAAGCCGCAGCCGAACCTATAAAACCTACTATGGTCGCATATATTAAAGCCAGACTGAAAATACGCTGCGCATTTCTGTACTCGCCCATACTTAGCTTATAAGACATCATTTTACTTACAGCCAAAGGAAGACTGTATGAGGATACTAAAAGTATAATTTGATACATATTATAAGCTGCCGCATAGTATCCCTGCCCTACCTTACCTATAATATTTATTAGAGGAACACGATATGCCAAGCCTATAACCCTAACAAGTATCCCTGCAAAGGCAAGTAAACTTCCCTGTATCACAAAATTATTGTTCTTACTGTTTTTTTTCATACATCTCCTAAAATAAAGTCCAATCTATCTTTTATAATCGTTAAGCTCCAGTATTTCTTTTTGTTTGGACTCCATTACAAGTCTTTCTTCTTCTTCCATATGGTCGTAACCAAGCAAGTGCAGCATACTGTGCACAAGAAGAAAGGCAAATTCCCTTTCCTCACTATGACCGTACTCTTTTGCCTGTGCTACCACCTTTTCTGCCGATATAACTATATCTCCAAGCAAAAGCTCGCCGCTCTCCGGATTAAATGCCGAATCATCCAGGTTGTCAAAATCAGCCGCCTTTTCATATTCATACATCGGAAATGAAAGCACATCCGTTGCTTTATCTATATTTCTGTATGTTTTATTTATTTCCTGTATTTCTTTATCATCAACTACAGTTACCGAAACTTCAGCCTCATAAGGGCAATTCTCATAGTTCAGAGCAGCCACAACCATTTGCCTTACAATATCCTCATAGGGTATATCAAGTTCTATGTCAGTTTCATAGCTTATGTCAATGGTCATATTACCACCTCTGTCTTCTTAATCCGCTTTTATCGTTATTATTTTCCGTATTTTTATTCTTTTTCTCATATACGTCGTAGGCTTCTACTATTTTTTGTACTAAAGGATGTCTTACCACATCCTGACTCGTAAGATTACAAATTGCTATATCATCAATTTTAGCAAGTACCCTAAGAGCAACATCCAGCCCTGAGACAAAGTCCTGCGGAAGATCTTTTTGTGTCCTGTCTCCGGTAATTACAGCCTTGGAGCCGAAACCTATACGGGTAAGAAACATCTTCATCTGTGCCGGGGTCGTATTCTGTGCCTCATCAAGTATAATAAAAGCGTTATCCAGGGTTCTTCCTCTCATGTAGGCAAGCGGAGCCACCTCTATAAGACCTTTTTCATGGTTGCTGATATAGGTTTCAGCCCCCATTATCTGATACAAGGCATCATATAAGGGTCTTAGGTAGGGGTCTATCTTACTTTGCAGATCTCCCGGCAAAAATCCCAGCCTCTCACCTGCCTCTATAGCCGGTCTTGTAAGTATTATCCTTCCGACTTCTCCGTCTTTAAAAGCCTGTATAGCCATAGCCATGGCAAGATAAGTCTTACCTGTACCGGCAGGACCTACTCCGAAAGTTATCATTTTATTTCTTATCGCATCGACATATTCCTTTTGCCCAAGAGTCTTAGGCTTAACCGATTTGCCGTTTACGGTTCTTGCTATTATGTCCTTATCTATTTCAAGCATCTTATCTTGTGCTTCCGAATAAGACAGGGCTATTGCATAGTCGACATTTTGCTCCGTGATCACATTGCCCCTTTTTGAAAGTTCAAGCAAGGTGGAAAATATAGACTTTGCCCTTAAAACCTGTGTTTCAGGACCTATAATTTTTATACTTCCGTCCCTTGTTATAATACTGACATGCAAAGTCTTTTCTATTTTTTTAAGAAAGGAATCCAATTCACCGGAAATATTCTTCTCATCTTCCAAAGGTACATCTATAATATTTTCTATAATACTCAATACTACCTCCACCTAAATAAAGTATTCTGTAAGTAATTTTTTTAAGATTTTTTATAACATGAAAAATTCCCAACCTTATACAGGTCGGGAATACATATGCATTAGTTGAATTTACGTTTTCTAGCAGCTTCTGACTTCTTCTTGCGCCTTACGCTTGGCTTCTCATAATGCTCTCTCTTACGGATCTCTTGCTGTATACCAGCCTTAGCACAATTTCTCTTAAATCTTCTTAATGCACTATCGAGACTCTCGTTTTCTTTCACAATCACGTTTGACATCTAAAAAGCTAACCTCCCTCCGGTTGTGAAATTAAAACCCTATTAATTATAACACAAATACAGGATTCGTCAACCGCTCTATATAAATAAATTTAATAAAAAGTCAATATCCGTAATTATTTATATAGGGCAATGCAATAATCATCATGTATACAAAAATATAAATTTATATCAGCTTTTAGTATGGTTCTTATTCAGGCTTTAACTAAACTATCTTAATAAGCATGGACTATGTATTCTTTGCTTATATTAAATTATTGCCTGCCATGACATCATGTAAAAAGAAAAAGTAGGCTTAGCTTAATTTAAGTCAAGTCTACTTTCCATAAAATTTAATACCGTTTTTAAGTTGTATTTATCATTATAAAAACTTAATAACTTTGATAAAGTACCAAGCTGCTTTGCTTATAAAAGGTTTAATCATTTAACTGATAATCTGTCAAAATAAAAATCAATCTATCTGAACAGATTATTTCTTGGGGGGATAGTTATTAATAGTTAAACCGTTATACTTGCTGCAACTAATCACAAGGCAGCGTGTAAATATCATAAGCTGATTTTAAGTTCAGCTTGTGATATTTACACATACCTTAGCAGTACATACTCTGATTAGAAAATAAAAGACAACGTAGCAGACTAATATAATTAGCAGTTACAATCAGACTATATACTATAAGTACCCTTATTTGATTATCAAAGTTTTACAGGCTTAAAAGCCTACTTGATGGTTAGACTGCTAAAAACAGCCTGCACATCAGGGTCGTCCAAAGATATAGTGGTGTCGTTTACTTTTGTCCAAACAGAAGTTGCCATATAGCCTTCTCCTATCGTTGTATGTAAAGCAAAAAGTTCCCTTCCTGAACTGTCTTTTGCTTTAACCCCTTCCCAAGTATACGCACCAAGCTGAACCGGCGGTACATCTTCATAAGAGTCAAATACGGAAGTCATTAAATTATACTCACCTTTCTCCCTATACTCAAAATCGATTGATGGAACACCTGCATAAGCTTCACTGATATCTTTAGCTTTGAACATCTTTACCTGAGTTTTATCAAAAAAATCTTGAGCTACCCAGCCTTCAGGAACAAGCACTGTAAACTGAGCCAAGTCATAGGTTTCTCCTTTAACATCCGCACCGGCTTTGGTATCATCCGCTTCAGCCACGCCTTCTTGTGCATTGTCGGCAGCCTTGGTTTCACTGCCGGAATTATCACCGCCACTTCCACAAGCTGTAACTGACATTGCAAACATTGATGCCACAAGAATTGCTACAACAGCCTTTATTGACCTTTTCATAAAAACCCTCCTTTTAATTTTGAACTACATCTTACAACCTGATAATAAAACTTAAAAGCTTTTAATTTTACAAGTCTGATTTATCATATCCAAAATCAAAAGTATAGTATTCAATGAATAATGTTTATGAAAAAAGTTCAATGGTATTCAATGAATAAGGACAGATTGTATAAAAATGAAAGAGTTAAATGTACAAAATGCACATAAATCTCTTAGCAAAATTTATTACACAAAATAATTGTTTGCTGTAGTTTGTGCGTTTAGATTTTATACCCATACATTTCATCTATTGATTAAAGCATCTTAAATACCTGAAATAAATTATTATATTGCTTTATTTAGCTTGCGGGCTTTAGATGAAAATATAAATTTTCAGACATCAATACAGCCAAAGCCTTATCTGATTTTCAGACCTTTTAACACGGTTTTTCAAGATATTTCTTAACCTCAGAACCTACATAAATCTTGCCATCCACCGATAATATCGGTCTTTTTACCAGTTTGCCGTCGCTTGCAAGCAGTTCTAACTGTTTTTCTTCATCCATGCCCTCCAGCTTTTTGGAAAGTTCCATTTCTCTATACAGTACGCCGCTTGTATTGAAAAATTTTTTTAAGGGAAGTCCTGATTTTTTATGCAGTTCCTTAAGTTTGCCGATACTTAATTTATCCTCTGTAATATCTCTGAAAGTATAATCAAGCCCTTTGTCTTTAATGATTTTTTCTACATTTTTACAGGTGGAGCATTTTTTATAGCCCAGTAATTCATATTTCATATTATTTTTTATCCTTTTTATTTATCAGTAATTTTTTGTGTAAAGTATTCGCCTTAAATCATTAATTTAAAAGCAAAACCCAATTATCATATCTTAAATACAATATGATAATTGAGTTTTAAAGGTCAGTATATTTCTCCCAAAATAACCCTATCAAAAGTGAAATACTTTTTGAATATGCATAGCAAAAAACTCAAGCACATCATGCCATAGATTCTGATGTGTAAAACCAAGAACAGACAGTCCTTTGCTGCAGTTATTCAAGAAACTGTTGCTCTATCTTTTATTAAGCAAGCTGTGCAGCTATAACCTTTTTAGCCTCTTCAAGTGCTTTGTCGGTTTCCTCCGCCTTTTTGCCTCCTGCCTGTGCCATATTGGGGCGACCGCCACCGCCGCCGCCTACTATGGTAGCAATAGACTTGATAATATTACCGGCGTGTATTCCCTTAGACACCGCTTCATCACCTGCCATAGCAAGCAAACTTACATTAGAGCCTGATACCGAAGCCAAAACAACCACTCCGTTAGCAACCTTTTGCTTTAAGTTATCTCCCAGATTCCTAAGCTCATTCATTTCTACATCATTGACCTTAAGTACTATAGCCTTAATGCCTCCCACCTCATATATCTGTGAGTCTATATCACTTATAGAATCCTTAGCCAACTTAGCCTTTAGTTTTTCCTGCTCCGACTTTAAGTCCTTCACTTCTTCAAGTAAATGTTTAATTTTCTCATGCAGCTTATCCGGTGTGGTCTTAAGCTCGGCAGCAGCCTTATGAACTTCATCTTCAAGTTTTTCATAAAAATGCAGCACATTTTCACCGGTAAGAGCCTCTATTCTTCTTACTCCGGCAGCTATACCGGTTTCAGATATAATCTTAAAGGTCTTAATGTCGGCTGTATTCTTTACATGTGTTCCTCCACACAGCTCCTTGGATTCGTCTCCCATGCTTACAACTCTTACATCATCCTTATACTTTTCCCCAAAAAGTGCCATAGCACCGCTTTTTCTTGCCGCTTCGAGATCCATAAGGTCGGTATTTACATCAAGAGCCTTTCTTATATTTTGATTTACCTTATCTTCTATCTTCTCAAGCTCTTCTTTTGTAAGTGCCGCAAAATGTGTAAAGTCAAACCTTAATCTATTGTTACTTACCAGACTTCCTGCCTGTTCTACATGCTTTCCAAGTACAGATCTGAGTGCCGCATGAAGTAAATGTGTTGCAGAGTGGTTCTTACAAGTATCACTTCTGTAGCTCTCATCCACCTTCATATCCACTTCGTCATTAACACTTATGTAACCGGACTCTACATAACCTACATGAGCCTGCTTATCTCCTTGTAATTTTATGGTATCTTCTACCACAAAAGTTCCTGTAGCCGAGCTGATAGTACCTATATCTCCGCACTGTCCGCCCATAGCCGCATAAAAAGGGCTTTGCTCGGTTATAATACTTCCGCCCATGTCCTCTGTAAGGCTTTCTGCCAAGTCACTCTGCGTAGTAAGTACAAGTACCTTGGACTTGGCCTCAAGTTGTGTATATCCAAGAAATTTTGTAACTATATCAGTAGGTACTGACTGATAAACCGTTACATCCGCTCCCATATAATTAGTGGTCTTTCTGGCTTCTTTTGCCTTTCTTTTTTGCTCAGCCATAGCCTTGGCAAAGCCTTCCTCATCTACGCTTAAGCCCTTTTCTTCTAAGATTTCTTTAGTAAGGTCAAGCGGGAAACCGTAGGTATCATATAACTTAAATGCATCCTCACCTGACATAAGCTTGGTACCTGACTTGCTCATATCGGATTCTATATCCGAAAGTATTTGCAAGCCCTGATTTATAGTCTTATAGAACTTATCTTCTTCCTCTGTAAGCACCTTAAGTATCATAGCTTTCTTTTCTTCAAGTTCAGGATATCCTTCCTTCATTGAAGCTATTACAAAGCCTGAAAGCTCTGCAAGAAATTTATTTTCTATTCCAAGCAACCTTCCGTGTCTTGCAGCCCTTCTTAAAAGCTTTCTGAGAACATAGCCTCTGCCCTCGTTACTTGGCATAATTCCGTCCGATATCATAAAAGTACAGGAGCGTATATGGTCGGTAATAAGTCTTAAAGAAATATCCTTTTGTTCATCTTCTTTGTATTTGGTACCGGCTATTTCCGCAACCTTATCAAGTAAAGACTTTATAGTATCAATCTCAAATATTGAATATACATCTTGAACGACCACTGCAAGTCTTTCCAGTCCCATACCCGTATCTATATTCTTTTGCTCCAGTTCGGTATAATTGCCTTTACCGTCATTATTAAACTGTGTAAACACATTATTCCATACTTCCATGTATCTGTCGCAATCACAGCCCACTTCACAGCTATCTTTATGGCAACCGTACTTTTCGCCTCTATCATAATAAACTTCCGAACAGGGTCCGCAAGGACCTGCACCATGCTCCCAAAAGTTATCTTCCTTGCCGAATTTATAAATTCTTTTTTCGTCTATGCCTATTTCATCTCGCCAGATAGCAAAGGCTTCAGCATCATCTACATATACGGAAGGGTAGAGTCTGTCAGGTGAAAGCCCTATAACCTCAGTTAAGAACTCCCAAGTCCAGTGTATAGCTTCCTTCTTAAAATAGTCACCAAAAGAAAAGTTTCCGAGCATCTCAAAGAAAGTACCATGCCTTGCAGTCTTTCCTACATTCTCTATATCCCCTGTTCTTATACACTTTTGACAGGTGGCAACTCTTTTTCTTGGAGGAATTTCCTGTCCCGTAAAGTATGGTTTCATAGGTGCCATACCTGAGTTAATAAGCAATAAGCTGTTATCATTGTGAGGAACCAAAGAAAAACTTTTCAGTATAAGATGATCCTTACTTGCAAAAAAGTCCAAGAATTTTTTTCTTATTTCATTTACACCATAATTATTGTGTGACATATTGTAAATTCCTTTCAATTTATATCAATTACTTAAAGAATATCTAATCTGTACTAATCTCCGTTTACTTACCAAGTAGTATTTAAACTAATTATAGTTTTATATAAATTATAAAATTGTAAAATATCTATATTATCAGGTTAAATATCTATAAGTTGGTACATTGTTTAGTAGTCGGTAAAAACAGCATAAAAATCCTTATATAAAAAGATTTTCTATTATACAAATAAAAATGCCCGAAATACAACCGGAGCTTATTATGCACAGAGCAACTCTTTATATAATAACATATAACTTTATTAAAAATCACTAATTATTAATTTTTATTTTAAAATTAAATAACAGCAGAAACCTTGACTGTTAAGTTTCTGCTGAATGAGTAAAGTTCTATTTTTTCTTAGCATCCTTATAATCTCTATACCTTTTTCCGGCAAATATTCCAAGGATAATTATTATCAAATAAAATATTGCCATTAAAGATGATTGTAGGAATGCACCTAAAATTTGAAGCATAAACCAAACCTCCTCATTTATATATTTATATGGCACAACATATTCTATAACAGCATAGACCTGTATTAAACAGTGCGTTACAATAAGATAAATGTAAAACTGCTATATCGTTACAGTTCAGACAATTAATCCATCTTCTTCAAAAAACTGAAAATATTTAATTTTCATCTATAAATTAGACGAAGATGAATTCCAGCGATAGCTTAATAGATATACATGTATAATATGCACCTGAAAGCAAGCTTTCATTTGGTATATTATACATGTATATCTAAACTGCCCAAACTACAACACTATATCCTACATTATAATATCCATGGGATAAAATTACAACTCTAAACCCTCATCATTTTCCAAATTTCCTGAAAGTGCGGCAGAGGTTGCAAGTTTATCACAAAGTTCATTTTCAGGATGCCCTGCATGACCCTTTATCCAAATATACTCAGTTTGGTGTTTTTCCATAGCTTTAAGAAGTCTTTTCCAAAGATCTACATTCTTTACCGGACCTACCTTTGGTCTTACCCAGTTGTTTTTTATCCAAGATGCTACCCAGGACTTATTAAAAGCATCCGTAAGGTATTTTGAGTCGGAGTATACTTTGACCTTACACGGTTTGGTAAGTGCCTCGAAACCGATTATACATGCCATCAGTTCCATACGATTATTGGTTGTTCTTATATAACCCTTTGAAAACTGCCTTTCATGCACCACACCCTTGGTATCGGTAAACTTTATTATAGTTCCGTACCCTCCGGGTCCGTCAGGATTTCCCCTTGCTGCACCATCTGTATACATATCAACTTCATGCATATTTACAAACCCTCATTATGAAAATAAAAGCTGCCGTACCTACACTATTCACTCAAATAAGCTTTTTTAACCAAATCATTATCCATAAGCTCACTTGCCTTGCCGCTAAGTGTTATATTGCCGGTTTCCAAAACATAGGCTCTGTCAGCTATTGAAAGAGCTTTCTTAGCATTTTGCTCTATTAAAAGCACAGTAGTTCCCGAGTTGTGTATATCCTCAATAAGCTTAAAAATCTCATTAACATAAAGCGGAGACAGTCCCATGGAAGGCTCATCCATAACTATAAGCCTTGGCTTACTCATTAAAGCCCTGCCCATGGCAAGCATTTGCTGCTCACCACCTGATAAAGTTCCGGCAAGCTGAGATTTTCTTTCTTCAAGTCTGGGAAATCTTTCATATATGCGCTTTATCTCCTGCTCGATCTCCTTTGTGTCCTTCCTTGTATATGCACCCAACTTAAGATTTTCAAGCACCGTGAGCTGAGCAAATACTCTTCTTCCTTCAGGCACATGAGCCATTCCCATAGCCACTATCTTATGTGAAGGCTTTTTAGTTATATCCGTATCTTCAAAGCTTACACTTCCCGACTTTGCCTGTATAATACCCGTTATAGTATGTAGTATTGAAGTCTTTCCGGCTCCGTTGGCACCGATAAGAGCCACTATCTCGCCCTTATTAACCTCAAAAGATACTCCCTTAACAGCCTGTATCATGCCGTAATTCACACATAAATCCTGTACATTTAACATATAATCAATCTCCTACTCGCCTAAGTAAGCTGTAATTACTCTATGGTCATTCAGCACTTCACCCGGAGTACCGCTTACAAGCTCCGTTCCAAAATTCAATACTGTCAGATATTCACAGATGCCGGAAACCAATTTCATATCATGCTCTATTAAAAGTATGGTAATCTTATATTTTTCTCTAATAAGCTTTATGGTATCCATAAGCTCTGCCGTCTCTTGCGGATTCATACCTGCCGCCGGCTCATCAAGCAACAAAAGCTTAGGCCTTGTTGCAAGTGCCCTTGCAATCTCAAGCTTTCTTTGCTGACCGTAAGCTAAATTCCCTGCTTTTAAGTTCTTAAACTCATCAAGTTCAAATACTTTAAGAAAATCCTCAGCCTTTTCATCCATTAAAGCTTCTTTTTTACTGTAATTAAAATCATGTAAAAAGTCTGATAACAACGAATATCTTATTTCATTATGTAAAGCTACTTTTACATTATCTAAAACCGTCATATTTGAAAATAATCTTATATTTTGAAAGGTTCTCGCTATCCCAAGCTTAGATATTTGCACAGGCTTTAAGCCTGAAATAGTACTGCCGTTTAATTTTATACTTCCGACTGTAGGCTTATAGACTCCGGTAAGTAAATTGAAAACTGTAGTTTTACCGGCTCCGTTAGGACCTATAAGACCGTATAAAGAACCTTCTTCTATACTTATATTAAAGTTATCTACCGCTTTAAGTCCGCCAAACTGTATACCTAAACTTTTACATTCCAATAATGCCATATCTTAAACCCCCTTAAATCCTTTAAAAAGTTTGGATAAGGTTTTATTAGCCATAATACCCTGCTTTATTTTACTGTTATTAGCTATCATCATAATTATTAATACTATAGCATAAAGAAGCATACGAAGATTATCGGCACCTCTTAAAAATTCAGGTAATAAAGTAAGTACTATAGCGGCTATTATAGAACCGCTTATACTTCCCATACCTCCGAGAACCACTATTACCAGTATTTCTATAGATTTATTATAATCAAATGTAGTAGGCTTTATAAGACCTACATTATGTGCATATATAACTCCTGCCAAACCTGCAAAAAAAGCTCCTATAACAAAGGCGGTAACCTTATATTTGCTTATATTTATACCTACGGACTCGGCGGCTATATCATTATCCCTTATTGCAGTTATTGCTCTTCCCGTTCTTGATTTTACGAGATTTACTATAAATATAATAGTTATAAGCAAACAAATATATGCAAGCAGAAAGTTTTTGTAATCTGTATGTAAAGGAATCTTACTGAGTCCCTTTGCACCGCCCATGAATTTCATTGAATTTATTATTGATTTTATTATTTCACCAAAAGCCAGTGTCACTATGGCAAGATAATCCCCACGAAGTCTCAGTACAGGTACTCCTATTAAAAATCCGAAAACCGCCGCAATAGTGCTTCCTGCAAGCATGGCTATAATTATTGTGGGAAGCGGCGGAAGTTTTGAGTATGTACTTATAAGCGCTCCCGTATACGCTCCTATAGACATAAACCCTGCATGTCCCAAAGACAGTTCTCCCAAAAATCCGGTTACCAGGTTAAGGGATACAGCCAGTATAATATTAACAGTTATAGGGATAACAAGAGATTTATACTGTCTTGATAATATATCTCCGTTAAGCAAGGTTAAAATAAGTATATATATTGCTATTACAGCAATTAATTTTATTATATTTTTTAAATTAACGATTTTTTTCATTTTATCCTACACCTTTACCTGTTTTTGTCTTCCCAAAAGTCCTGTCGGCTTAGCTAAAAGTACTATTACCAGTACTCCGAATACTATAGCATCTGCCAGCTCTGTGGATATATAAGCTTTGGATAAGCTCTCTATAATACCGAGCAGTATCCCTCCTAGCATAGCCCCCGGTATACTGCCTATACCTCCAAGTACTGCGGCAACGAATGCTTTGATACCCGGAAGTGCTCCCATAGTAGGTTTCAGTGTTTCATACTGTGCCATATAAAGTATACCGGCAACAGCCGCCAGTGCACTTCCTATGGCAAAGGTAAGAGATATGGTCTTATTAACATCTATTCCCATAAGACCTGCCGCATCCTTATCTTCCGATACCGCCCTCATGGCACTTCCCATTTTAGTTTTATTAATAAAATAGCTTAATATAGCCATTGATATCGCGGTAACTATTAAGGTTATAAGACTTATACCGGATATTGTAACAGCTCCTATCTTTATATTGGGATTAGGAATTACAGACTTAAAAGGTATAGGTGTTGCATTAAATATGATAAGCGATAAACTTTGCAATAAATAACTGACTCCTATAGCTGTAATCAAAACCGCCAGGGCAGGTGCCTTTCTAAGCGGTTTGTAAGCCACCTTTTCAACTATAATACCGAGAAATGAACATACTGTTACAGTAATTATTATTGCCGCCCATATTGGAAGATTAAACAGGCTTACAGCAACATATAAGGTATATGCACCGACCATAATGATATCTCCATGTGCAAAGTTGATCATCTTTGCTATACCATATACCATAGTATATCCTAGTGCAATAAGAGCATATATACTTCCTGTTCTTAGTCCATTTATTAATTGCTCTATCAGGTTTATAAACATAGTTGTACTCCTCTTTAATATTCCAAAATAAATGCACTAAGGGGCTGTGGTCCTAATTAATAAAAGTTTATCTTATCCCACAGTCCCTTATGCACATAGTTAAATATTATTTTCTAAAAATAATCAAAATAATTAATCTATATCCTTGGTCTGGTAAGCTCCGTTTTCTATAACAACAAACTTAGCTTCCTTTATAGGATCACCGCTTACATCAAAACTTATCTGACCTGTAAGTCCGTCTACACTGATTTCTGTCATTGCCTTTATTAAATCAGCTGTATCCTTAGTTCCCGCCTTTTCAAAAGCTGCCTTTAATACATATACCGAATCATAGCTGTCAGCTGCAAACTGATCGGGTATTGCATTATTGTACTTTGCCTTATAAGCCTTTACAAAGTTCTGTACCTTCTCGCTTGGGTCTGTAGGATAGAAAGGTGTAAGGAATACAACTCCGTCAAGTACACTTGTATCGGTAACCTGTCCTAAAACTCCGTCCCAACCGTCTGAACCTACTATCTCAACCTCAAGACCTAAGTCTTTAACCTGCTTTGCTATATAAGCTGCCGCTTCATAATATGCAGGTACAAACATGATCTTGGCACCTGTTGCCTTGATTTTGGTAAGCTGTGCAGTAAAATCAACATCATCGGATACAAAAGACTCTTCAGCAACTAAAAGGTCTGCATTTCCTGTTTCGGTAAGTTCATTCTTAAAAGCTTCATAAACTCCGGTTGAATACTCGTCTGAATTGTTATAAAGTACGGCTACACTGTCATAACCTTGCTTTACCACATAATCAGCTATTGTCTTACCTTGAATAGGATCTGTAAAGCAAAGACGGAACACATTGTCATTAGCTGTAATACCTGCCGCAGAACCTGACGGAGTAAGCTGTAATATATTATCCGCCTTTGTCAAGTCGGTTATAGCCAAAGAAGAACCGCTGGTTACCGCTCCCATAATTACATCTACTTTTTTATCCATCAAAGTACTGTATGCGGTACGAGCTTTTTCTTCATCAGCCTCATCATCTTCAAATTGAAGAGCCAAGTTGTAGCTCTTATCTCCTACCTTAACTCCGCCGGCATTATTGATCTCTTCTATAGCCACCTCAGCACCCTGCTTAACTGAGATACCGTAAGAAGCCGCTCCGCCTGTTAAAGGTCCTGTACTTCCTATAGTTATAGTTTCCAAATCGGGGTTTGCAGATGCACCTTCTGAGGCAGCCTCTGATGCACCGGCTTCAGTACTTTTGTTATCGGCACTGCTTTCCGTATTGGAGCTGTTTGAACAAGCCGCCAATGATAAAGCTGCCGCCGCAACAAGTGCTAAACCATATATCTTTCTCATAATATTCCTCCTTTTTATATGACAAAATATAAATATTTAAAATTATAGAAAACTCTATAATGTTAAATCAAAATTAATTAATTAAACCGGCAAGCTCACCGTTATAAATGCATTTAAGAAGATATATAACATCTTCTTTGCCGACCTTTATAGGATTTGCTTTTGTGCAGGCATCTTCCAAAATCTTATCCGCATTGCTTTCCATTTCAGCATAAAACCTGTCCCTATCTACATCACATTCTCTTAAAGAAGCGGGGATGTCAAACTGTTTTCTAAGAAATTCAACAGCGGCTATAAGCATAACACAAAGTCTTTTATCACTTTTTGCCTCTAATCCCAGCCTTAAAGCAAGCTGTGCATAACGACCCTCAACACTGTTTACTCTACTCTTATCAAGACCTGCATTAAAAGCAATTACATAAGGTAAAATAATCGCATTGAGCTTACCGTGTGTGATATGATACTGTGCGCCCATAGTATGAGCTATGCCGTGGCTAAGTCCAAGTCCTGCATTGGTAAATGCTATACCTGCCATAGTAGATGCACTGTACATCTTCATTCTGTGTTCTTCATTATCGGCATTTCTATACATTGCCGGCAAATGCTTTATCGTAAGCCTTGCCGCCTCAAAGGCAAACATATCTGTACAATCGGTTGTATTTCCCGATACATAAGCTTCCAATGCATGTGTTAAAACATCCATACCTGTATAGGCTATCATAGCAGGCGGCAATGTCTTTGTATAGCCGGGGTCCAATATAACAAGCTCCGGTACTAAAACGCTGTCGCTTATAGGTATTTTAACACCCCTTTGCTTGTCACTTATTACAGCATATGATGTAACCTCCGAACCTGTTCCGCTTGTAGTCGGAATCGCAATAAACTTCGGAACTTTGATATCCTTTTTGGAAACACGAAGAAAATAAATCATTCCCTTCGCCGCATCAATAGCCGAGCCCCCGCCGAGTGCAATAATATAATCAGGCTGTCTTGCTATAATATCAGCCAAACCTTTAGCCACTGTTTCCATAGACGGATCCGGCTCTATTTCAGAAAAAATCGAGTACTCAAATTTATTTTTCTCAAGACGAGAGGTTACGGTCGACACGATACCCGAGCTTACCATATACGGATCGGTAATTAAAATAGCTTTTCCAAAAGGCAATTCAAGTAAAATATCAAGTGCATCATTACCTGTACAAATCTTTGAACTCATTTCAAATTTTTTCATAACAGCCACCTCTATTATATTTAATATCAAAACAGTAAATATAAATCTTATACATATGCTGACAAAAGGTATAGGCTTTTACTTCATCGCTTTACTTCCCTAAAGGGGTAAAACTGCGTAAATTATATAATCTGTACTCTTTTATGTCAACACAATATATATATACCTATTATTTATAGATAGTATTTATATTACTTATGTTACTCAATACTGTCCCAACAAAGTGCCTTATCTTCCGATATTCTCTGTCTCAACATCAAATTATCCACCGCTTCCTTTGCTGACTTATTGTCAAAAAGTACTGCATTGACCTCGTTAACTATAGGCATTTCCACAGCGTATTTTACGGCAAGACTCTTAGCCGCTTTTGCCGAGTATACCCCCTCAACTACCATATTAACTTCCTTACAGGCTTCTTCCAGACTGTAGCCCTTACCTATAAGTATACCTGCCCTTCTGTTTCTGCTGTGCATACTTGCACAGGTAACTATCAGGTCTCCTATACCTGAAAGACCGTAGAAGGTTTGCTTATAGCCTCCCATTTTTTCACCGAGCTCTGATATCTCTTTTATACCTCTTGTTATAAGCGCAGCCTTAGTATTATCTCCGTAACCCAAACCGTCGGCTATACCTGCCGATAGTGCTATTACATTCTTAAGTGCCGCCCCTATTTCTATACCTATTATATCAGGAGAAGTATACACTCTGAATACCGGACTCATAAAAATATTCTGTATATACTTTGCCACCTCTATAGTCTCGGCTCCTACTACGCAGGTAGTCGGGAGTTTTCTTGCCACTTCTTCGGCATGACTGGGTCCTGATAAAACGGTAACCACAGCCCCCGGAATTTCTTCTTTTATCTGTACATCCAAGGTCTTTAAGCTTGACTCTTCTATTCCTTTTGAGACATTAACTATTACCTGACCTTCTTTATAAAATTCCTTAAGCTTTCTTGCCATACCTCTGGTGTAGACAGACGGAACCGCCATTACTATAATATCCGCATTCTTAGCCTCTTCTATACCTGCATAAATCTTAATATATTCATTAATTATAAGCCCTTGCAGATTTTTATGTCTGCGTGTGGCATTTAATGCATCCGCATCTTCTTTGAAAACTGCACATAGACCGACATCATGCTTATTATCACTTAGAAGAACTGCAAGTGCCGTCCCCCAAGTACCTGCACCGATAACCGCTATCCTACTCATATACTACTCCCATAAATTATTTTTTGAAATTAATCTTGTTTTCAGTGCCGGAAATTAATCTTTGTATATTGCTTTTATGTCTGTAGATTGAAAACACAGCTATAACACAGACAAGTACTGCAAACTCTATACGACCGTTTCCGTCAACATTAAAATAATTCAAATACACAAAAAGTATTGACATTGAGGCAAAACAAAACATCACTGCTATAGAGGCTAAGGACACATAACGGGTCAGTGCCACTATAAGAGGAAATACTATAAGACATACAAGCGTTATCCTAAGATCCACCGCTGTAAGTATACCTGCAATAGACGCCACGCCCTTACCTCCTTTAAACTTAAGATAAAAAGGATAGGAATGTCCAAGCACTACACCAAATCCCGTATAAAGCATATAGATATCTCCGGTATTGGGCTCACTCCTAAAAAAGTATCTAACTAAAAGACAAGGAATAAGCGCCTTCAAAAAATCTCCAAGAAAAACTATAAATCCGGCTTTTTTACCAAGTACTCTTAAAGTGTTGGTTGCTCCGGCATTGCCGCTTCCATACTCCCTTATATCGATGTTTTTAGTCTTTCCGAATATATATCCGGTCTGTATTAAACCTAAGACATAGCCTGCTAAAAGAAAAATACCCCTTTCCATCTTACCTTTCTTCAACCCTTTCTCTTATAATAAACCTCAAAGAAGTTCCTACAAATCCGAATGCCTCTCTGAGCTTATTTTCAATATATCTTTGATAAGAAAAATGCATAAGCTCCTTATCATTAACAAATATAACGAAGGTAGGCGGTTTGACCGATACCTGTGTGGCATAAAATATTTTAAGCCTCTTACCCTTATCTGAAGGAGGTTGCTGCATAACAGTCGCTTCAGTTATAATTTCATTAAGAACTCCGGTCTGTATTCTTAATGTTTGACTGTCCATTACGAGGTCTATCAAGTCATACAGCTTATTAAGCCTTTGTCCGGTTTGTGCGGATATAAATACATATTCTGCATAGAGCATAAAGGAAAGTGTTTTCTTGATATTTTCGGTAAATTCATATATGGTCTTATCATTCTTTTCTATGGCATCCCACTTATTGACCGCTACTATGATACCCTTTCCTCTGTCATGTGCTATTCCGGCAATCTTGGCATCCTGTTCCGTAATACCCTCAACAGCATCAATGATCAAAATAACTATATCCGCTCTTTCCACTGCGGTAACAGTTCTTATTATGCTGTATCTTTCAAGTTCTTCTTTTATCTTTGACTTACGCCTAAGCCCTGCAGTATCTATAAACACATACTCTTTTTTGTTGTAAACTACAGTGGTATCTATGGCATCTCTGGTAGTTCCCGCTATATCTGATACTATCAGCCTTTTATTGCCTGCAAGTTTATTGATTATAGAGGATTTGCCTACATTGGGCTTACCTACTATGGCAATTCTGGGTCTGTCATCCTCTTCTTCACCGGCTTCATAATCAGGAAAATGCTTGGCTACTATTTCAAGCAAATCTCCTATTCCGGTTCTTTGTCCGGCAGATACGGGTACGGGATCTCCTATACCCATGTTATAAAACTCATACACATCATTACCATATTTTTTTATGCTGTCAACCTTGTTAACCGTAAGTACTACCGGTTTTCTTGACTTTCTAAGCATATCTGCAACCTTAAGGTCGGAGTCTACCAAGCCTTGATGCACATCGGTTAAAAATATAATTACATCTGCGGTATCTATAGCTATCTGTGCCTGTTCCCTCATTTGAGACAGTATTATATCCGAGCTGTCAGGCTCTATACCTCCGGTATCTATAAGTGTAAAATCTTTATCAAGCCAGGTACAATCGGCATAGATCCTATCCCTCGTAACTCCGGGAGTATCCTTTACTATGGCTATGTTATCACCGGCTATAGCATTAAATAATGTTGACTTTCCTACATTGGGTCTGCCTATAATAGCCACTACAGGTTTCCTCATCTTATATAACCTCCTCATCGGGTTCGTAGGCTAAAAAGCTTTCATAACCTACATAATCTTTATTTAGTATAGCCTTGATCAAATCATCTCCGGATGTGCCTACCTTGGTTATGGAGATATTTAATCTATTCTCTATATCATTCTTTGTAAAATTATCTAAAAATATATCTTCCGAACTTTTAAACATATTTATACTCAGAAGCAAACGACTGCCTAAGTCCTTGCCTTTAAGTTGTTTGATCAAGTCCTTTCCGGTAATAAGCCCTGCAACCGTAATATGCTCTCCGAAGAAATCATTTTCTATGGTATATACGTTGATCTTTTTCTCAGGAAAATGTTTTTCTATATCATTAGCCAACTTACTTATGGTAGGTGCTGCCAACTTGCCGGTGGCAATACTTACAGTCTCTTTTTCAATTTGCAAGCCACCGGCTTCTATATCTTCAAGAATACTTGCAACCTCACATCTTAAAAGCCTGAGCATACCTACTCCGTTACCAAGTTGTATGTAACCGTCATACCTTTCTTCTTCAGGCAGTTCCCTCCCGGCAAGCAAATAAAGCTCATCACTTGCGTGTATAAAATTAATACCATGTAAATCCTTAGCCTTTTTTTGGTATTTTTCTATCATATCAACGGTTTCTTCAGCCGTTTTTTTATCTATAAGCTGCAACTTTGCAAGACCGGTTCTGTACTTTGTAATACCTACCGGTACTACGGATACACTTTCCATCACGGGGGCATATTTTAATAAATCCTTTATGCTCCTCTCAAGCTCCGCCCCGTCATTATAACCTTTACACATAACAATCTGACCGTTCATAGGTATTTCATGTTCATAGAGCTTATCTATGTATTTTAACGAAGTACCTGCAAATCTATTATGTAACATTCTTACTCTAAGTTCCGGATTTGTAGTATGTATTGAAATATTAATGGGTGCCAGGCGAAATTCTATAATTCTGTCTATATCCTTTTCCTTCATATTGGTAAGTGTGATATAGTTACCCTGTAAAAACGAAAGTCTTGAATCATCATCTTTAAAATAAAGAGTATCCCTCATGCCCTTTGGCATCTGGTCTATAAAACAAAAAACACAGTTGTTGGTGCAGGTTCTGTAATCACACATAAGCCCCGAACCGAACTCTATACCTATATCCTCGTAATTATGCTCTATATCCAGTTCCCATACTTCGCCATCCTTTTTTTGAATAAGCATAAGCATGGACTCGGAATTAATATAATACCTGTAATCAAATACATCTTCTATCTCTTTATCGTCAATAGCAAGAAGTATATCTCCCACTTCTATACCGAGCTCTTCTGCAATAGAGCCTTTTTGCACTTTATTTATAATATGTTTGGAGGTATTTTCTCCAACTTCTATATATTCTTTTTCTAACATAATTTATATGATATCAAGTTACTTAATGTTTGTAAAGAAAATAAAAAGTTACAGTTCAGGTAGCTTAGATATACATGTATAATATACCAAATGAAAGCTTGCTTTCAGGCGTATATTATACATGTATATCTATCAGGTCGGTGCCGGAATTCATCTTCGTCTAATTTATAGATAAAATTTAAATATTTTTAGTTTTTTTGACGAAGATGAATGACCTACCTGAACTATAACAATAAAAACTCTTATTATCTTACTAACTTGCTCCTTACACTTGACTTAAAAATATAAGCAAGTATAATTTTATTGAAAAGAGCAGTGTGCCGACTTAATGATTGGGAAGGCTCTTAAATTGATACTACTTTAAGGAGGATTTTATGCCGAACAATTATGCTTTTAGAGAGCAGCTACCCATAGCCCCTCTAAAAATTGCAGCCTTGGAAAGCTGCAAAGATCTTGCCAAGAAAGTCGATGATTATATCGTCTCATTTAGGCAAAATGACATAAAAGAGTTAGAGATGAGACAGGAAAATCTACATTACCGAGGTTATGATGCAGCTTCATACCTTATGGATATAGCCTGTCCAAGATTTGGTACCGGAGAAGCTAAGGGAGTTATTAATGAATCGGCACGTGGAAGTGATATTTTTGTTATGGTTGATGTAATGAACCATTCTTTAAGTTATACAGTCAACGGATTTCATAATCATATGTCCCCCGATGACCATTTTCAAGATCTTAAAAGAATCATAGCCGCCAGTGTTTCTACAGCTCATAGGGTCAATGTTATTATGCCTTTTCTCTATGAAAGCAGGCAGCATAAAAGAACCAAAAGGGAATCTCTTGACTGTGCCTGTGCCTTGGAAGAGCTTGTAAATATGGGTGTAAGCAACATAATTACCTTTGATGCACATGACCCTAGAGTACAAAACTCTATTCCTTTACACGGTTTTGATAACTTTATGCCTACCTATCACTTTGTAAAGGCTTTATTTAACAACATAGACGATCTTATAATAGATAAAGAACACCTTATGGTAATAAGTCCTGATGAGGGTGCTATGAACAGGGCAGTATACTTAGCCAATAACTTGGGTGTGGATATGGGCATGTTCTATAAGCGAAGAGATTATTCCAAGGTGGTTGACGGCAGAAATCCTATAGTTGCACATGAATTTTTAGGCAGCAGTGTTGAAGACAAGATAGTAATAATAATGGATGACATGATAGCTTCCGGAGAGTCAATGCTTGATACTGCCAAAGAACTTAAAGACAGAAAAGCAAGGAAAGTAATAGTATGTGCCACCTTCGGACTTTTTACAAACGGACTTTCAAAATTTGATGAGTTTTACAGAGCCGGCTACATAGACCATGTATGCACAACCAACTTAAATTATAGAGATCCTGAAATATTTACAAAAGAATGGTACATAGAAGCCGACCTCAGTAAATACCTTGCAGCTATAATAAACTCATTTAACCACGATGTACCTATAGGAACTGTACTCTCACCAACTTACAAACTGCAAAAGATAGTAAAAAGTATTAATGCTAAAAAAGATGGATATGAATACTTTGATACCATAGTGTAACAAATAAATATTGCATATACCCTTCCCCTACCTAAGACTAATCAAATTGTCTATATCCCCTGTGGCTTGGTAGGGGAATTTTCTTATAGCAAGAAGTAATTTCAGATTCTCTCTCCACTCACTCCCTGCTTACTTGACTTTGATCTATCCTCATGGCTTGGTAGGGCAAAATACTTCTGCAGGAAACATCCGCAGCGTCAGTACTTCTTTTCTGCAAACCTTAGGTGCAGCAGAAAAGTTAGTACCGATACGCGAGGACTTAAGCGCAAGCGGTTTCCTAAAGAAGTATTTTTACCCAAACCTTACCCTCTACTTCAAAGCCAAGAAAGCAGCCATATTCCCCCTTTGCTCACCTGCATACCTATGTGAAAACAACTTATCATGATTACAATAAGTACAAATATCCGTCACATGAACATTGGACGGATCTATACCGATATCCTCAAGTATTATCTTATTTGCCTCCCACAAATCAAGCATATAATGAGTCTCATCCTTAAACTTAAGTATACTTTCAAGGCTCTTTTCACTAAAAACTTTTCTAAACTTATCACCGACTTCAAGTCCCACCTCATAACAATCCGCACATATACTGGGACCGACACAGGCTATCATATCTTCTGCCCTACTGCCGTAATTTTCCTGCATGGCAGCAAATGTTTTTTCGGATATCCGCTCCACTGTTCCCCTCCATCCTGAATGTGCAAGACCTATAGCCTTATTCTTCGTATCCAAAAGATATATGGGTACACAATCGGCAAAGAAGGTAACAAGACAGACACCTTTTTCATTTGTTATAAGTGCATCCACATCCCCGTATTCTCTTTTTCTTAGTATACCGCTACCTCTGTGTTTACTTTCCGCCTTAAGTACATTGGTAGTATGGGTTTGATAAGATAAAACCATATCTTCCACATCCACACCTAATGCTTTGGATACTCTTTTATAGTTTTCAAGTACATTGTCATATGAACTTTCCTTTGTAAAGCTTAGATTCATACTGCTTAAGTAACCTGTACTTACTCCTCCCATTCTGGTGGAAAAAGCATGTTTTACAAGGTTGGTAGCTTCAAGTGCGGGAAACTTAAGCAAACTTACCAAGTTAGCGTCTACTTCTTCTTTTAATCTTTCTTTATTATCTTTTCTGATCCATTCGGGCATACATACTCCTATCTAAAAAGCAGCTCTTAGCCAAGTGATTTCCTCACCTAAGATACTTACAACATCAAAACGAATATCAGACTTATATAAATTATTGATTTGCAAATATATAAAAGCCGTATCTTTGATTTTCTTTATTTTCTTTTTGTTTACCGACTCTTCCGGTCTTCCGAAATCATCATTTTTTCTGTATTTAACTTCTACAAATACTATAGTTTCTTTATCCCTAGCTATAATATCAACTTCTCCGACTTTACTGTAAAAATTTCTTTCAATTACGCTTAACCCTTGCTTGATTAAAAATTCACAAGCTTTTTTCTCATATTCAAAACCCTTTTTTCGTTTATTTTCCATCATCAGTAACAATATTTCCAACAAAACTTCTTCTATGTATTGGGCATAAGCCATGCTCCTTTATAGCAGCTATATGTTCCTTAGTTCCATAACCTTTATTCTTAGCAAACTTATATTCGGGGTAGAGACTGTCATACTCTACCATAAGTCTGTCCCTACTAACCTTTGCCACTATACTTGCTGCCGCTATACTTACCGACTTGGCATCTCCTTTTATAATTGAGACCTGCTTTATATCTACTTCCGGTATATGTACGGCATCATTTAATAAAATATCAGGTTTTAACTTTAAGTTTGATATAGCCGCCCTCATTGCCTCATAGGTGGCATTGAGTATATTGATTTCATCTATTCGTGCAGGGCTTACAATACCTATACCATAGGCAACGGCACTCTCGCAAATCTCCGTATACAAGCCTTCTCTTTTCTTTTCCGAAAGTTTTTTTGAGTCATTAAGGTATAGGATTTGCTTATTTTTGTCAAGTATTACACAGGCAGCTACCACAGGCCCGGCTAAGGGACCTCTGCCCACCTCATCAACTCCGGCTATGTATGTATATGCCTTGTATTTTTCTTCAAACTCCTGCATAGTCTTAAGTCTTTCAAGTTCCGCAGCAAGTTTTTCCTGTAACTTTTTTTGCTTATCTTCTTTCATTACTCTACTTCCTTCGGCTTTTCCAAGCTTATTTTACCGAGCTTTCCTTCTCTAAAATCCTGTATCAGTATTGCGGCAGCCTTTTCATAATCATACTCATTGCCCTTTTTAAGACAGGAGCGTTTAATTGCTATTTCTTTCAGCACCTCTTCTACAGTATTTCCTGCTATATCATATCTTTCTTTGAGTAAGCTTTCATCATTTTTAAAACACCATTCTATAAATGCAGATGCAAGCTCTGTAGTATCAACTATCATATCATTGATAGAGCCTATAAAAGCAATCATTTCTCCGGTATGTTCATCTTCAAACTTCGGCCAAAGTATACCTGGAGTATCTAAAAGCTCAACCGACTTATTGATCCTAATCCACTGATTGCCCTTGGTTACACCGGGTTTGTTGCCGGTTTTTGCCATAGCTTTTCCTACTATAGAATTAATAAGTGTGGACTTTCCTACATTGGGTATTCCTGTGATCATAGTCCTTACCGGACGATTCTTTATGCCCCTTTTAAGGTCTCTTTCTCTTTTTTCTTTCGCTGCAATTTCTATAAGAGGCATAAGTTTTTTGGTAAATTGATTTTTTCTTGAGTCAAGTGTCATGCACAGGCAGCCTTTGGACTCGTAATAATTAAGCCACTCTTTATTGACTCTCTCATCTGCCATATCGGCTTTATTAAGTATGATTATTCGTGATTTACCTATGGCAAGTTTTTCTATATCAGGGTTGGAAGTAGCCATAGGTGCCCTTGCATCAAGCATTTCTATAACTATATCTATTATTTTTATATCCTCTGACATAGCCCTTTTAGCCTTGGTCATATGCCCCGGATACCACTGGATTTTCATAAGTTCTCCTTATACAAAAGGACAATGCAAAAGCACTGTCCTTAGATTTTATTGCGTATTTACTTTACAGCTTCTTTAACCTTAGCAGCCTTTCCTACTCTTTCACGCAAGTAGTTAAGCTTAGCTCTTCTTACCTTACCTCTTCTTACAACCTCTATATTGCCTATAAAAGGTGAGTGAAGCGGCCATGTCTTTTCAACACCTATACCGTTAGAAAGCTTTCTTACGGTAAATGTCTCTCTTGCACCGCCGTTTTGTCTCTTAAGTACAGTACCTTCAAAAATCTGTACTCTTTCTCTGTTTCCTTCCTTGATCTTGTTGTGTACCTTTACAGTATCACCAACTCTGAACTCAGGAACCTCAGCCTTAAGCTGTGTAGCTTCAATACTTCTTATTATGTCGTTCATCTTATCCTCCTGTTAACTTGACATTCTTAATCTAATAATTTAGAAAAGAGGAACATCGCCTTTTACAACTTGATGAGTATAACATAATTTAGTAATTAAAACAAGTTATTTTTCTGTTAATGCCTTTGTCTCTCTTGCTATAGCAAGTTCTTCATTGGTCGGTACAAGCATTACCTTAACCTTTGAATCCGGTGTTGATATCAGGGTCAGCTTACCTCTTACATTATTAGCCTCGTCATCAATCTTGATTCCAAGGTATCCAAGATAAGAGCAGACAGCTTTTCTTCCCGGTATATCATTCTCCCCTATACCTGCTGTAAAGCAGATTGCATCAACTCCGTTCATAGCAGCGGTATAAGCTCCTATATACTTGGCAACTCTGTAATGGAAAGCTTCAAGTGCAATACGTGCAAGCTCATTGCCCTCTTCTATGGCTTTTTCAATATCTCTAAAGTCGGAAGAAAGTCCGTTGGACATACCGTACACACCTGACTTCTTATTGAGTATATCAAGTATCTCATTAATATTCTTGCCCTCTTTATTGGCAATAAATTGCATAACTCCCGGATCTATATCGCCTGATCTGGTTCCCATTATAAGTCCTTCAAGCGGTGTGAATCCCATAGAAGTATCTACGCACTTTCCACCTATTGAAGCTGACACTGAAGCGCCGTTTCCAAGGTGGCATACTATAACCTTAGCTGTCTTTGGGTCAAGATTTCCGAACTTTATAGCCTCTCCTGATACAAACTTATGGCTTGTTCCATGAAAACCGTATCTTTTGATAGAATATTTTTCATAATATTCATGTGGTATGGCATATCTTGATGCCTTATCAGGTACTGAGGCACCGAATGCGGTATCAAATACCACTGCATTCTTAACACTCGGCATAACCTTTTCAACCGCCTCTATACCCATAAGGTTTGCAGGATTGTGTAAAGGTCCAAGGTCGAAACAATCACGAATACCCTGCTTTACATCTGCATCCACAAGCACCGACTCACTGTACTTCATACCTCCATGGACTACTCTGTGTCCAACCGCATGAATCTCATCCAGGCTCTTAATTACTCCATGCTCACTGTCAATCAGTGCATCAAGTACCATCTTGATTGCTTCATTATGACTTGGCATAGGATTTTCTATTATATGCTTATCCTTTCCGGCTGCCTGATGTGTAAGTTTTGATCCGTCTATTCCTATTCTCTCACAAAGTCCCTTAGCTATGACCTCTTCTGTATCCATATTTATAAGCTGATACTTAAGGGAAGAACTACCACAGTTGATTACTAAAATATTCATTTTACTTACTCCTCAATTATTTAATGTTTATTTATCAGTTATGTAAACTGCCAATTATATAAAGCCAATAGCATCTTCTTTATAAAGCCGATATATTGTTTAGGCTTTTCTACATGATTTATAATCGCACTTTATCATTATCACCGGTAAATATACCAAGCCTTCTTTTGCCAACTTATCTCCTGTAAAATTAAAGCTATAAATTAACTATATTATTTTAGAAACTAATCTATAAATAAATGTATAAGCAAAATTTAGTTTAATTTAATTTACCGGCTTAATTACTTTAGTCTTATATAATAACCTGACTATGCCTCACACTGTACTGCGGTTATAGCTACAACTCCTACGATATCTTCCCAAGTGCAGCCTCTTGAAAGGTCATTGACTGGTCTTGCTATACCCTGGCAAATAGGTCCGTAAGCTTCAGCTTTAGCCAGTCTTTGAACTAATTTGTATCCGATATTTCCTGCATCAAGATCAGGGAAAACAAGCACATTCGCCTGACCTGCAACCGATGAACCCGGTGCCTTTGAGCTGCCCACACCCGGATCTATAGCCGCATCAAGCTGCAATTCTCCATCTAAACTAAGCTCCGGCGCCATCTCCTTGGCAAGTCTTGTAGCTTCTATAACTTTATCTACATCAGGATGTTTCGCACTTCCCTTGGTTGAATGACTGAGCATAGCTACCTTCGGCTCCGAACCTACTAAGAGTTTGAAACTTTCTGCTGATGATATGGCTATTTGTGCAAGCTTCTCAGGATCCGGATTTTGCTCAAGACCACTGTCGGCAAAAATAAATGCACCATGATCACCATACTCACAGTCAGGCACTATCATCAGGAAAAACGCAGATACCAGCTTGGTATTAGGCTTAGTTTTAATAATCTGAAGACTTGGTCTTAATGTATCCGCCGTAGAGTGGCAGGCACCCGATACCATACCGTCAGCATCTCCGTTTTTTATCATAAGACAGGCGTAGTAAGCATAGTCTGACAGCATGATTCTTCTTGCCTCCTCATGTGTAAGCCCCTTAGCCTTTCTAAGCTCTACAAACAGATCCTCATACTGCTGAGTTTTTTCATATGTATGCGGATTGATTATAGTAGCCTTGCTGATATCAAGACCCTTGGAATTTTCTGCAACTTCTTCGGGTGTACCTATTATTATAAGTTTTGCTATTCCCTCCTTAAGTATAGTTTCAGCAGCCTGAAATGTCCTTCTGTCCATAGACTCCGGCAGAACTATGGTTTTATTTAACCACTTAGCTCTTTCCCTAATCTGTTCCATAATGCTCATGTTTATAAAATCCCCTTTCAACCTATAATAAGTCATATCTTTATGAACTACTTAATTATAGTATATTTTAACGTAAAATTACAAGTATTTAAAACAGTTCTTTGTATAATTTTCTTATATATTTCTGTAAATATATAAAGTCGACTGTTTACAGAATATATTATATGCCTTATACCGACTTTATATATTCTACAATCGACTTCATTTACTTAGTTGTTACTTTCTTATAATTAATAATAGTTATTGTAATTTTTTATACTCGAACAATTCAATTTTCACAGGAAGCACTGTTACAACTTATGTGCCTTGGATATACGTGTATAATATACCAATTGAAAGCTTACTGTCAGACCTATATAGAGCTACTACCGGAATTCATCTTAATCTGATTTATAAATAAAAAATTACGCATTTTTAGTTTTTTGACAAAGATGAATTACCTGCCTAAACTGTAGCTAAACAATAATAAAACTTATAAAAATTCAGCACTGAAAGTCTTACATTGTCTTTGCTCATATAACTTAACTATTGTTGTGCAAGATGTGAACGTACCTTTCACCTGTTTTATTGCACATTAAGTTCATCAAACATTAAAAATCCCATGTCGGCTGCATTGCTAAGTGTAAAGTATGCCGTATACCTCTTAACCGGAGTATATCTGTCACTACCATTATATGCAACAAGATCTCCACTAACTTTAGCCCTATTACCCTCTATACTTACATACATGCCCTCATAAGCCGGATAGGCAATTCCTGCATCTCCGAAACTTCCACTTCCTTCAATTACATACTGCCCTCCTTTAAGTTCTCCATACCTTGCAAATGCTCTTATATCACTTTCATTACTTGAGCCTGTAAGATCTCTCATTATTGACATCAGATCTGCCTGACTTACTATATTATAATAATCCCCTGATATGTACTGCTCTCTTATCCTGGAATCTTTCTTATTATATATATAGGCATAAGTTAAAAATGCCTTATCATTTGATGTAAGATTATCCCTTTTTTTATAAAAATTTGTACTTACAGGATTTTTATCATAAAAATCATACAGTACCCAAGATACCATTGCATGCATATACCCCTTATTTTTCTCGCTTCCGATATCAACATATTCTCCGCTTGCTCCTACCAAATAACCGTCAGGAGTTTTAGTACTTGTAAGCATTGCTCCGCTTGAACCGAGGTAATAGTTTCCTATCCATGTATTCTTTTGCATAATCCCGGCTTGATCAAAATAATACCAGGATCCGTCACCATCCATAAACCATCCTGACTTGACATAGGTATTATCATCTCGAAGGTAAAACCAATCCCCAGCTCGATTTACCCACTGACCTGCAAAGGCAGACATCGACAATACCATACTGAATGCTATGCTGATAAAAATTCCAAATATTTTTTTCATGCTATTTTACCTTCCTTTTCATAATATTTAACTTTATTATACAACTTTGTTTATTAACTTTCTATTATTATTAAGTTAGTTTTTGTTAATTTATACTAACTTATTTGACCTTTTATTATATACTACTATTAGTATTTAGACTAATTTCAGGAGAAATCATGCAATTAAATTATGCCCCCAAAATACTCGGAATTGTAGCTGAGTATAATCCCTTTCATTCAGGACACCTTTATCAAATTAATAAAGCAAAATCTATATGTGCCGCCGATTATGTAGTTGTTATTATGAGCGGACATTTTACTCAGCGTGGTGAAGCGGCTATTTATGATCCTTACCTAAGAACTGAAATGGCTCTAAAAGCAGGTGTCGATGCCGTATATGAAATGCCGGCTTCATTTTCCACCGCTTCGGCAGCGGATTTTGCTTTTTATGCGGTTACATTCCTGACCTTATTAAATGTTGACTACATATCCTTCGGAGTGGAGGATGCCACCTTAGATGAACTTGAAAACCTTGCTGATATTTTATTAAATGAAAGTGAAGGTTTTAAAAATCTGGTTAAAGAAAAACTTTCAAAAGGCTATACTTATCCTCTTGCAAGGAAGGAGGCATTTTTAAATGAACTTAAAAATTTCAAAAACTTTGATGAAACCAGAATAAAAAGCCTTTTATCAACTCCCAACAACATACTGGGACTTGAATATGTATATACAATAAAAAAAATAGGTTCACATTTGAGACCTGTATTAATCAAAAGAAAAGGCTCAGACTATCACGATAAGAGTATAGCCTATAATAAAGAGCACTCTTCCGCTACCGCCCTGAGAAAGTACTTGAGCTTACATTCCGAGCTTAAGGAACTTGAAAGCAGCCTTATGCCGTCTTCTATAGAAATAATCAAGAAAAGCAAACCTCTATTTGCTGATGATTTTAGGGGAAGTATAAGCAGAAAGCTTTATGATTTATTGTATAACGATGTTGATCTGTCCATATACAGTGATATTTCGCCAAACCTTTCCGACAGGATCTATAGGCTTAATAAAAACTACTCCGACTATGAAGCAATGGTAGCTTCCATAAAAAGTAAGGACTACACCTTTACACGCATTTCAAGGGCATTATGCCATATATTGCTCAACATAAAAAAGTCGGATACGGATATTTATAAAAATAATATAAAATATTCAAAGTTACTCGGATTTAGGAGGTCTTCAGGGAACTTACTTAAACTTATAAAAACACGCTCAAAGTTAATAAATATAACTAAGCCGGCAGATGCCAAAGATATACTCAGGGATGAAAAAGAGACATACAGGCTTTTTATGAGTGAGGTATATGCCTCATATATATACAACTCGGTCTATTATGACAAATATAAAACAGAGCTTAAAAACTCATACTCTCGTGAAATAGTAATTGTATAATATCTAAATCCGATAATTCATAAAATACATTGTGAATTATTCTGAGCAAACCTAAGGTATTACACCGTAGTTACAGAACTGAAACTTTATATCTTTATATGCACATACTATGAGAGCTTTGAACTATGGCATAAATAGTCCGAGCTAATATTCCATATGTATGTTTATGTTTTTTATATAACTTAAACTTATACACTTTATTTATTATTAATAAAATCAAGTAGCTAAAACACAATACTATATACTTTTTTTATAAGAATTGCTGTTTAGATATCTTGATTTTTTTTAATCTATATTGTAGGATATAGTATATATTTTGTAATATTTCTATGTAATATATATATTTAGCATAAAAAATGTAAAAATAGGGAGGTGCTATCATGATTTACTTTGATAATGCTGCTACTTCAATGCATAAACCGAAGGAAGTGACCGATGCGGTAGTCTTTGCTCTTAATCACTTCGGCAATGCTTCAAGAGGGGTGTATGACGAAAGCTTGCAGGCAGATAGACTTATATATGATGCAAGAAGTGAAATAGCCGCATTATTTAATGCCGGCAACCCCAGACAGGTAGCATTTAGCAAAAATTCCACAGAAAGCCTTAATATAGCTATTTTCGGTACTTTATCAGCGGATGATCATGTTATCAGCAGTGTCAGCGAACATAACTCCGTACTAAGACCTCTGCATTATTTACAGGACCAAGGTATGCAGCTAAGCTTTCTTCCCATAGATGAAAAAGGCAGGATTCAACTTGATTTAATACCTTCCCTTATACAAAAAAATACCAAAGCCGTAGTTATAACCCATGCCTCCAATGTAAGCGG
>ERZ773083.223-NODE-223-length-50799-cov-18.868832_pt1 | contig 50799 bp, 41 predicted proteins | sample MGYA00511465_ERZ773083 | MGnify/ENA primary metagenome ERZ773083 (study PRJEB29015, sample SAMEA2738001) | human oral metagenome | biome: human oral; feature: human-associated habitat; material: dental | place: China | collected 2060 ... | reverse complement strand
TTGCAAAGGAATTAGAAAAAACTTCCGTTATTGGTGACTTTTAGAGGTGGAGGAGGGGGAAAGGGGGCTCTAAAAGAAGAGGATGCATGCGCACTACCGAGAGTGAGCTTCTGAAAAAAGAGAATAGTACCGCCAGATACATACCGACAGATTTGAAGATTACTGGAAGCTAAGATTCCACGTCCCAGAGTCGTTACGACGTTAACGATAAGGCCGGAGAAATTAAGCAGAAGCACGAAGTTTTACGCCCTCAAGGCTCGGAGATTCAGAAGCTTTTTGATCCCAAGACTCAAAATTCCTTTGACCCAAATGAACTCAAATTTGTAGAAATTGTCGAGATTATTTGATGAACCTATGAACGCATTATTTTTCCATACCGTTCACCGTCTTCATAAAATCTCCGTTTATTCTTATGTTTAGTAAAGACTCCAAATTAACAAATTTTTCCCAATTGTTTTCAACATTTTCAACATTGTTACCGGCATGAGTTATTAAAGATGTCGAGCAGCCCTTTTAGCTTTGGTTGGTTGTCACTTACAAACAATTGTCAGTGACATAAAGTGTGCTGTTGCGGTGAGGTTTTATGAAGTTTTCAACAGTCATTTTGAAACTTTCATATTTTTAATTGTTATTTGACACGTATCTGACAGGTATCTGTCAAATTTGAGCATACCGATTACCGACTTCTTAAAATAAGTAATTGCGTTTGGTAGCAATCTATTAGTACCGGTTTTGTGATAGCAAGACTGTCCGATAGTGGAACTTATGTATAGGGGGGATTACATGTTTCAGGGCAATTCTGGAGTACATAAAAACAATGTACTAAAACAAAATCACGGCGATGTATGTGAGAATGTGTGCGAGAAGCTTTTTGATCGGTCACTTATAGTGAATAAGTTTCTTGATTCACAAGCTCGCGAGAAAATCCTTATTCTTTGTGCAGAACCCCGGATGGGTAAGACAACGCTTATGCGTGAGCTCCGCGCGTTCGCTGACTATCGAGGATGGAAGTGCTATGATTTTTCGCTTTCTGGATATAGCCCGAAAGAGGCAACTACCTATATCAGCCGTAAATCATATGATATTTCTCGGTACAAGTCCTCCAAAAAGCCGCGCATTGCGTTCTTTGACGATGTGCCCGAATCCGATGAGGCTCTCGTTATTAAGCAAGCGCGTGCTTTTATGAGGCTAAGATCCGCAGGGTGCGCTGTTATCATTTCATGTCTTCCAGAGGCCGCTCAGGTTGTCGAAGAAATTCCAAATTGTCTTGTTTTTGGTGCTCAGGAGCTATTGCTTGATGAGAGCGGTTCGAAAGTCTCAAGTGCTAAAAAGATGCGCGCCGTAAAGCTGACAAGAAGAATTCCGGGACTTGTAGGAGCCTTGCAGGAGTCGATGCTTGATACTCCGGATAGTTCTTTGGGAGTAGGATTCCAAGAAGCATTGGTAACACTGCTTCTTGCCACTGTGCGTGAATCACTTTGTCATGAAGAATTGATTGCTCGGGTTATCTTGCTCCTCTTGGGAAGGGGATCGTTTCAAGATATTGAAACCGTTGCTGGCAAGAAAGCCCTTGAATACATGACATTTTTTGAAATAAACGTTCCGTTTTTTGGAATTGATAGCGCGAGAAAACATTTTAATTGCCTACTAAATGATCGCCCTGATCTTTTAGAGGCATGCGTTCCGATACTGAGGAGATATACGCGTTTCATGGAAATCGTGCTGCAGAAAGCAGCGCTTCTGTTAAAGATGCGTCGGGATTTCAAGCGCATGTCAATTGTTTGTCGGCTATTAGGAGAGAACAATGCATGGAGCCTTGTTCTACCCAATGCAGTTGAGTTAATCGATGCGGGTGAGAGTAAACTTGTTAATAATTCATTTCTCATGGTTCGAAACAGAGATGCTCTTTCCTCGGATAATACCCATGCTCTCGAAGGAGTGCTTTCTTGCATGGTACGGGGTGCGTCAAAACACAAAGAATTGGACTCACTTATTTCAAATAAAGCGATAGCTTCATCGGATGCTTTTATAAGCGGGAGTGCTCTTATCGCCTCTGCACGGATGTTGGTTGCTAAGCCGTTGCCGTTTGTCTCGGAAAGTATCGATGTAAACAGTGAAACAGCTCGTTGTTTGTTATTACACAGGAAAGTATTCTCGCTTATAAGAGTGGGCAAGTTGTTGGATGCACATCGACTATTGAGCTTGAACTCTTGTTATGGCCAGAAGAACACGCTTTCTTCTGCGCTTTTAACCATCGATAACGAGATTCTTCGGATACTGTTGAAACTTCCAGAAACAGTGAGCCCTTCTCAGGTTAACGGGGCAGTCTCGTTTCTTGAGGCTTCGGGTATCGTGGGGATTAAAAGCTATGTTGGTATCATTCGGAGTTTCCAGTTTGTTGAGCAGCAAGAGACAGACGTGAACACAATCTATGAAATAGAACGTTACAGTGCCCAGTCAGAGGAGCGAGGAGATACTATTGCGCAGGTGGTAGAGCTTCTCTCTGCAAGTATTTTGGATATGAGAAATAAGGCATACGCGCGTGCGCACATACATGCACATAATGCGGCTCTTCTTGCAGAAAAAGTACACAGTGATTATCTTGCTGAGGCTGGATCTATACTGGCAGTAGTTGCGAGTTTTATGCTCGGCGAGTTGTCAAAAGAAGGAAAAACTCGGTGGATTATTAATTCTTCACTTTATGCGGTTTATCAGGTGATTCTTAATGCAATGGATTCATTTTCAGGATCTCAACCTTCGATAGAGACAGAAACGCTGGCAAGCTCCATTCCCCAAGACGCACTTTGGTTGCTTCGAGCCCTCTTGCAAGGAATCGGACATTTTTCGGAAGAACTTGCCCGTTTTGTTCCTGAGACATGGAAACATATGGTAAACGTGCTGCCACACAATAAGCAAGTGGTCGAGAGTACAAACGATGGCAGAGAGCAGTCTTCTATTCCGGAAAAGGTTGAGAAACGAGGTATTTACCTATCTATACTGGGTGGATTTTCTCTCTCGGTCAATGGTGTAGTGGTGCCGGAAAATGCTCTTGGAAAACGTTATGCCAAACTGCTTCTCATTTATTTGGCACTCTCTCGCAAGCATGCTGCGCGCCGCTACGCTATTGTCGATGCGCTCTGGCCAAACTGTTCCTATGAGTCCGGAATGGAAAAAATCTACCAAGCAACTCGGGTTATTAGAAAAGTAGTTGCGTCTGTTGACAAAACGCTTGACCCGATTATTTCAATACGTGGCGAGAAGACCATCTCACTCAACAATGATATCTTTTCGGTAGATGTTGACCGTTTTGAAGAACTTGCCCGGATGGTAACGTCTGCTTCTCACGATGATGAACTTGTGCGACTGTCCCAAGAAGTAAGAATGATTTATCGCGGAGATCTCTACGTACCATCTGACGATGCATTTACCTATGTCGAATCTATGAGAAGAAATTTGAGCCAAAAGTACGTTGAAATAATGACGGCTGGATCAGAAGCTGCGCTGCGAGCAGGATATAGTCGGCTTGCAGTATTACTTGCTGAAAATGCGGTACTTGTCGACGAAGACAAAGAGGATTCAGCTATTGCATTTATCAAGGCGATGAAAGCGTGCGGCAGAACATCTGAGGCTCAGCAGTACTATACCGTATACATCAGGCGTTTTCTTAAGCAGAGAGACGAAGTTCCCTCAAAGGAGCTTCGTATGATGGCATCAGAGGGTTTTGCTAACCAACCTGAACAGCAAAGGAAGAAGATGCGCATTGAAGATTCAACAATCGAAATACCATAAGAAAGACCATGAGAAACGCTAGGGTAGGAAGGCGACAATTTGGGGATGGTAAGAGATGGCAATTCTGTAATATACATGGTGTGAGAAATAGAGAATTATCCTGTCACAATTACAGAAAAAAATGAGATAAAATTAAGCAGTTCATGAAAATTGTCTCTTATAGAAGAATGACTCATACCTAAAGGACGGACATGGCAAATTTTCTCTCTAAAGTTCTCTCGTTTGGAGCAGACAAAGACATCAAAGCGTTTGAGAAAATCGCAACTCAAATTACAAACCTTGAGCCTCAGATGCAGGCAATGTCTGACGAAGAACTTCGCGGACAAACCGAGAAATTCAAGGAGCGGTATGCAAAAGGAGAAAGTCTGGATGACTTACTTCCTGAGGCGTTTGCCACAGTCCGAGAAGCATCGGTAAGAACAACCGGTCTGCGTCACTTCGATGTGCAGCTCGTTGGTGGTATCGCACTACATAAGGGCACTATTGCAGAGATGAAGACCGGCGAGGGTAAGACCCTTGTGTCTACACTGGCAGGGTACCTTAATGCGCTTTCCGGAAACGGCGTTCACATTGTTACGGTCAACGATTACCTCGCAAAACGTGACTCCGAGTGGATGGGCAAGATTTACAAGTTCTTAGGCATGACGGTTGGTCTGCTTCAGAATGGTATGCGCTTGAGCTTGAAAAAGCCCGCCTATGAGGCGGATATCACCTATGGTACAAACTCTGAATTCGGCTTTGACTACCTCCGAGACAATATGGTCACCCGTCCTGATATGCGCGTTCAGCGTGGTCACAATTTTGCCATCGTAGACGAGGTGGACTCAATCCTTATCGACGAGGCTCGTACTCCGCTTATTATCTCCGGAGCAGGCACTAAGTCAGCAGGTACCTATAGGGATTTTGCCAGGGCTGTTCGCGGGCTTATTCCTGAGGTTGACTTTGAGATGGATGAGGCAAAGCATACCATTGCCACAACGGATACAGGTCTTGCAAAAGTTGAGCGTGCGCTTGGCATGGAAGTTTATGGTGATGATGCGGGGCAGCTCGTCAATCATCTTCAGCAGGCGCTGAAAGCCGAGTTTATGTTCCATCGTGATCAACAATATGTTGTCATGGACGGAGAAGTTAAGATTGTCGATGAGTTTACCGGTCGTATTATGGAAGGCAGACGGTATTCTGAAGGCCTTCACCAGGCAATTGAGGCAAAAGAAGGCGTTGAGGTTCGGGAAGAAAATCAGACTCTTGCAACCATTACGCTCCAGAACTACTTCTTGATGTATAAGAAGCTCTCCGGTATGACGGGTACGGCAATGACGGAGGACGCGGAGTTTCGTGAGGTCTACCATGTGCCCGTACAGGTCATTCCTCCCAATCGCCCGGTCATCCGCGTTGATCATGACGATTTGGTGTATCGCACCATTGACGCAAAGTTCCACGCAGTTGTTGATGACGTTGCAGAACGCCATGCTAAGGGACAGCCGGTTCTTGTCGGCACGGTTTCCATTGACAACTCAGAGCGTATTTCTCGCCTTCTCGAAAAGAAGGGCATTACGCACAGTGTTTTGAACGCAAAGTTCCATGAGCGAGAAGCACAAATTGTTGCGCAGGCGGGTCGAGAAGGTGCCGTTACCATTGCGACGAACATGGCCGGCCGCGGTACGGATATTTTGCTTGGTGGAAATCCTGATGTTTTGGCCGAAGATTTGCTTCGTGAGCAGGGCATCGATCCTGAAGAGGCAACGGCTCAGCAGCTCGCAGATGCAAAAGCTTCCGCAGATGAGATTTGCCAGAAAGAGCGTCAGCACGTACTTGATGCAGGAGGTCTGTGTGTTATAGGTACCGAGCGTCACGAAAGCCGACGTATTGATAATCAGCTCCGTGGCCGTTCTGGTCGTCAGGGAGACCCCGGCGAGACCGAGTTTTATCTCTCTCTTGAGGATGATTTGATGCGCCGTTTTGGTGGGGATCGCATGGATCGTATCTCCGCTATGATGAAGCGCTATGATATGCCGGATGATCAGCCAATCCAGGCAAAGATTGTTACCCGAGCCGTCGAAGGGGCGCAGCACAAAGTTGAGGAAGTCAACTTCGCCATGCGTAAGAACGTCCTTGATTACGACGATGTCATGAACAAGCAGCGTCAGGTTATCTACGGAGAGCGCAACAAAATTCTCGATGGTAAAGACCTCATGGCGCTTATTGAAGACGTAACGGCAGCAACGGCAAAGCGCGTCGTTGACGAGTATTGTGCAGGTCCGCGTGAAGAGTGGGATCTTGACGGGCTTGCCAAGTGGCTTAAAGAACTTACCGGGCGCAAAGACGTACCTGAGTTCTCTCAAGACGAGAAGATTGATGTCATTTCTGAAAAAGTGACAGACTTTATTAAAGAAGCATTTAAGGAGAAGTCCGATCGACTTGGGGAAGAAGTTATCCAGGAGCTTTCAGCTCAGGTTATGCTCCGTGTGATTGACACCCGCTGGATGACATACCTCCAGGAGATGGACTATCTCAAGACGGGTATCGGGCTGCGTGGTTTTGGCCAGCGCGATCCTTTGGTTGAGTATAAGACTGAGGCTTATGCTGCCTTTACCCTGCTTGTAAATACCATGTATGAGGATTTCCTCCGTACGATTCTTCGCCTTGAGCTCATCAATCGTCCACGTGCGCAGCTTCAGGTTGAAGAAGAGCCTGCAACGCTTAAGGATGCAACGTATTCAGGTGGAGAAGAGATGGATGGAGATCAACAACAGGCGCAAGGTCGTGGGTCCGCAATGGTCAAGAACCGCGCGGCTGCAGTCGGTAAGCATCCACAAGGTTCCGGCCCCGGCTCTTCATCAGTTGCAACATACAGAAAATCCGATGATCCAAATCCATACGTTAATGTTGGACGCAATGACCCTTGCCCTTGCGGGAGCGGTAAGAAGTTCAAGAACTGCCACGGCAAGAATAGGTAAGTTATGGCTGAAGTTGAGCATGTCTCCTTGGATGCTCTGACCGCTCGCCTTGATGAAGTAGAGAGCTATCTGCACATTGACGAGAAGCGCGAGGAAATTGCAAGTTTAACTCAGATAAGTGCCAAAGCTGACTTCTGGAGCGACGCCGACTTTGCGCGTCAGACGATGGCTCGCCTTGCAAGCCTCAAGGACGATGTCGCAGGCATTGATGCAGCCCGTACAAAACTCGAGGATGCAAAAGCCGCACTTGAGCTTGGTAGTGAGACGGAAGATGCCGGGCTTCTCGCTGAGTCGGAACACTTAGCGGACTCTCTTGCATGCGATCTTTCAGAGCTGGAGCTTTCAAGCTGGTTTACCGATGAGCTTGATCACGGAGACGCCATTGTGACGGTCAAACCCGGGCAAGGTGGTCTTGAGGCGCAAGACTGGGCAGATATGCTCTTTCATATGTATTTGCGCTATGCGGCCCGCCGGGGCTGGAGCGTGGATATTGCTGAGGCAACTCCTGCCGAGGTCATCGGCATTGATCGTGCAACGTTTACGGTATCGGGAAAAAACGCATACGGAATGCTTCGTGCCGAGCAAGGCGTTCATCGTCTTGTCCGCATTTCCCCTACGGACGATAAAAAGCGTCGTCAAACAAGCTTTGCGGGAGTTGAAGTTCTCCCTGTTCTTCCGGCCGAGATTGAAGTAGACATTGATCCAGGTGATTTGCGTATCGATGTGTACCACGCTTCCGGTCCCGGAGGCCAGGGGGTCAATACTACTGACTCTGCAGTTCGTATCACGCACATTCCTACCGGAGTAGTTGTTACCTGCCAAAACGAACGGAGCCAGCTACAGAACAAAGCCGCTGCCATGAATATTTTGCGGTCCCGTCTATACGAGATTGAGCGGGAAAAACGTGAAGCCGAGCTTGATGAGCTTCGCGGACCCAAACATGAAATCTCATTTGGAAACCAGATTCGCAGCTATGTCTTGTATCCCTATCAGTTGGTAAAAGATCTTCGTACCGGAGAAGAAACAGGGAATGTTGATGCGGTGCTTGATGATGGAGATCTAGATCCATTTATCATTGCATATCACCGTTGGCGCACCTCTCAGAAAGACGCATCATGAAAAAGATAAATGTACGCAATCTTATCCGAGACGCTCTTCTCATTGTTCTCGGTTCTGCCCTTTTCGCCGTCGGCATTGACTGTTTTGAGGCCCCTTATGGTATCGCCGCCGGTGGCATTACCGGTCTCGCAACGGTCTTTCATGCCGTAGCGGCAACTGCCGGTATAGAGCTCCCCATTGGTGCGCAAACCATTGCCATGAATATCATTCTGATCCTCTTTGTGGTGCGCGGAGGAAACAGGAGTTATTTAATTCGCAGCATCGTTGGCTTCATGATTTCTTCGCTGTTTATCGACCTTCTCGCGCCGTTTCTTCCGGTACTCGGAAAGCACGATCTGATACTCTCGGCGCTTTGGGGTGGAATTATTTGTGGTGTCGGTCTGGGCCTGGTATTTCGCGCCGGAGCCAATACCGGCGGTACGGACATTATTGCCCAAGCGGTTGCCAAGAAGTTTCTTATGCCCATGGGAACATCGGTCATCATCGTTGATATGGTGATTATCATTGTGGCTGTGCCGGTGTTTTCCTTGGAGAACGCCCTCTACTCAACCTTGGCCATGTTCATTACCGGAAAAGTACTTGACTACATAGTGGACGGCCCCAGATCAGAGCGGGCGGCATATATCATTTCAAAAGAGCACGACACGATAGCCCACGAGATCCTGTATTCCCTCAATCGTGGATGTACAGAGCTGCAGGCACGTGGGGTGTGGAGCGGTAACAACAAACCGGTCCTTCTCGTAGTGCTCAGTCGTGCCGAATCTATTCAATTGCGAGAAATTGTGGCCGATATTGATCCTGAAGCATTGGTCTTTGTTTCAGAGGTTCATGAGGCATTTGGTGAAGGTTTTAAGTCTTTTCAGGCAATAATGTAAAAAACTACGTGGTGGTTTAGTTAAATACCTGCGTGTTTGGTAAAATAGCTCCCGTATCTATTTCTACGGTATATGAAAAGGAGCATCTGTGGCTAATCATTTTCGTACCGATGAACAGCATAATGCCAGCTTGGATGGGCGTTTTGACTCACAAGTGCCAGGTGTAGATAACCCTGAAGGTGCATATAGCGAGCAGAACGTGGCAGCTTCAAGTACCGGCTCATTTGATCCGCTTGATACTGCCGACGGCGTTCATGTCGTAACGGCGGAAGAGCAGAAAGAGTCAGTGCCGGGGTCGCCCGATCGCGCAAGCTTGTTTGCCGATCTTGCCATGGAAGAGTCGCCGGAAGTTTCTCATACGGGAACTCCCGCCATTTCGTTCCAGAATGCAACGCTCGTGTATCCGTCTCAGCCCGATAAGCCGGCTCTTGACGGTATCAGTGCCGATATCTATCCGGGTGAGTTTGTCTTTATTGTTGGTCATTCCGGTTCAGGCAAGTCTTCTCTGCTTCGTCTTATTACGCGTGAGCAAAAGGCAACGGGCGGCAAGGTAATCATTGCGGGACGAGATCTGACGCGTATGCGAAACTCCAAGGTTCCCTACCTACGTCGCCAGATTGGCACGGTATACCAGGACTTTAAGCTTCTTCCCGATAAAACCGTGTATCAAAACGTGTCTTTTGCGCTTGAGTGCATTGGTAAACCGCGTTCCATCATTAACGTTCAGGTTCCGGAGGTACTCCGTCTTGTTGGTTTGGGACAGAAGATGGACGCCTACCCCGATCAGCTTTCCGGCGGAGAGCAGCAGCGTGTGTCCGTTGCTCGTGCAATGGTTAATCGTCCGCCTCTTCTTATCTGCGACGAGCCTACGGGAAACCTTGATCCGGCTATTTCGCTCGGCATTATGAAATTGCTTGATCGTATTAACCGCGCCGGAACTACCGTTGTAATGGCAACGCATGACCGAGAGATGGTCGATTCTTTGCGCAAACGTGTTATTGCACTTGAAGCTGGTCATATTGTACGCGACCAGGAGAAGGGGGGCTATGGCTATTATGGTGCTCTCTAATTTTGGCTATTCCCTGCGTGAGGCAGGTCATCACTTCAGGAGAAATTGGTCAACTGCCTTTGGTGCCGTTGTTACCATATTCCTGTCGCTCTTCATTATCGGCTTATTCGTTTTAGCTTCCGCGCTGATTGAGAATATGGTTGGTAATGTGGAAAATCGCGTAACCATTCAGGCGTTTTTGTCTGACAACGCAGATCAAACAGCCGTTGATTCCTTTACCAAGAAGGTGCAAGGCTGGGACAACGTTGAATCCGTTACGTATAAGAGCAAAGAAGAAGCCCTCAAGGAGTACAAGACAACCATGTCAAACCGTAATGCCGCTGATGCGGTAGCTGCGCTTGATGGGCAAAATCCTATTCCTGCCTCGCTTGTTATTAAGATGAAGGATCCAAAGCAGGTTGAAGAAACCGCTCAAAAGATTGCCGCTTCCAGTGATTTTAAGGCCATTGCGGATAACAAGGACAATCCTTCCGGCGATGTTCAGTATGGTCGCGAGACGGTTGAGCGTCTTTTCAGCGTGACTGCATACATTCGTATTGGAGCAATCGTCCTTGTAGCACTTCTCGTCTTTGTGGCCTTTGTCTTTATCAACAACACCATTCGTCTTGCCATCAATGCACGTCGTCGCGAGATTGCCATTATGCGTCTTGTGGGTGCTTCCAATGGTTTCATTCGCGGGCCGTTCTTGATGGAGGGCGCGCTTGAAGCTTTGATCGGTGCGGTTCTTGCGGTGGCAACCCTTGTCATTGGTATGCATTTTGTGCTTCCGCGCTTAACCGAAAGCATGTCGTTCTTGACGTTTGTTATTCCAACGTATGTGGTATGGGGGACAAGCGGTTTGCTTTTGCTGCTTGGCCTTCTGCTGGGTCTCTTTGGCTCGGCCATTGCCATGGGTCGCTACTTAAAGGTATAAGCTTTGACATATATAGTCTGCTAGGACATAGCCTGCAGGACTCATCACGGTGTAAAGCCAATGGCGAGAAGATCGGTCTTCTCGCCATTTTTGTGTTCAAGGCTTTACCTGTTGAGCGCGAGTGACGCGTGAAACATGAAACCGCCCGTTATGCGGGGGCTGATATCGCGAAGGTAAAAAACAATACAAGAACTCGGATATCAGTTGCCGCGGATACCCGTTCGCAGGACTTCTCTAAACCGTTTACCGGTAACTTGCGATTTTTGTCTCATCTGGTGGGAGGATAGACATGAGAAGTCGGCATGCTTTTATGAGTAGAGTCGAGAGGAGTTGGGCATGGTAGACACAAACAATGTTGCGCCAGAGATGAAAAAGTCGTTGTCGCTTTTTAATTTCTTTACCATCGGATTTGGCGCAATTATTGGTACCGGATGGGTTCTTTTGGTGGGCGACTGGATGATTCTTGGCGGCGGCCCATACCCGGCAATGATTGCGTTTGCAATCGGTGCGCTGTTCTTGGTTCCAATTGGTATGGTTTTTGGTGAACTTACCGCAGCAATCCCCATATCAGGGGGCATTATTGAATATACGGACAGAACCTTTGGTCGTCCTCTTGGTTTCTTTACGGGATGGATGCTTCTTCTCGGCAACGCCCCTTTGTGCCCGTGGGAAGCAATTGCAATTTCAACGCTTCTTACCGATCGCTTTGGCGCGTTTCCCGCTCTTGCGTGGTTGCGCTCCGTGAAGCTGTATACCATCTTGGGCGCAGACGTGTATCTGTGGCCAACGATTATTGCTTTGGGTTTCGCCGTGCTCGTGATTTTTCTTAACTTTAAAGGTGCCGGTGCGGCGGCAAAGCTGTCAAGCTTTCTTACAAAAGCCCTTCTTGCCGGCATGATTCTTGCAATGGTGATTTCGTTCTTTGTGGGCTCGCCTCAAAACGGAATGCCTCTTTTCTCACAGGCCACTGAGGTTGCCAGCGGTGATCCGACAAAGGCAACGTCATTTTTAGGCGGTATTATTGCGGTTCTTGTCATGACACCCTTCTTCTATGCGGGGTTCGACACCATTCCCCAACAGGCTGAAGAAGCTTCCGAGGGCTTGGATTGGAAGAAATTTGGTATTATCCCGGCTCTTGCGCTTATAGCTTCCGGCATTTTTTATCTCATCTGCATTTACGCCTTTGGCACCATGATTGACTGGCATGAATTTGTGAAGAGTTCCGTGCCGGCGCTGGCGGTGCTTCAGCGGATTAACATCTTCTTCTACATTGCAATGCTCATTATTGCAACGCTTGGCCCGCTTGGCCCTATGAACTCGTTCTTCGGCGCTTCAACCCGTCTTTTGCTGGCCTTGGGTCGTAAGAGGATGCTGCCTGAGAGCTTTGCAAAGATTGATCAAAAATCCGGTGCACCAAAGACGGCAAACCTCTTTATGGCTGGACTTACTCTTATCGGACCGTTTTTAGGTCGCAATATGCTTGTTCCTTTGACAAACGTTGCCTCGCTTGGCTTTATCTTTGCCTGCACCATGGCCGGTTTAGCTTGTTTGCGGTTGCGCCAAACAGAGCCCAAATTGCCCCGCCCGTATAAGGTGAACGGCGGTATGTTTGGAATTATATGCGCCATTCTTGCAGGCACCATCATCATTGCTCTTATGGTTGTTCCTTTCAGCCCGGCCGCAATGAAACCTGTTGAGTGGATGATTACCGGCGCGTGGATCCTTATAGGCTTGGTTATCCTTCTGGTCTTTAACAACCGAGAAGTATGTGCTACCGCTACCACAGCGTCGTAAAGGAGCATACGCTACAGCAGCACAACAGTGGCGCAACGTGAACGTCGGTTTGGCTGGTTGTTTGGCATTTGCTTTGGTTCTCACACGCATGAGCGTGAAAGAGTATTGGGTCGGTCAGATATCAAGTCAGATATCAACAAAGAATTGGAGAGAATTATGGGAAGGTATGCTTTTGTAGGCGGCAAGCTCGTTGATGGCACCGGTTCTGCTCCGGTCGAGGATTCTTTGGTACTCGTTGATGATAAGAAGATTACCTATGCGGGTGTGAGAACCGAAGTTCCTGAAGGCTATGAGGTTCGCGACATTCAGGGTCGCACCATCATGCCCGGTCTTATCGATTCTCACCTGCATTTCTCAGGAAATCTTACCGATGACGACAACGATTGGGTTATTGAATCCGTGGCTCAAAAGCAGGCATGTGCCGTCAAGCAGTCGTATGACGCTCTGACACATGGTCTCACCACGGTGTGCGAGATTGGCCGCAACGGGATTGCCATCCGTGACCTGGTAAACATGGGGATTATGAAAGGTCCGCGCATTTATGCAACCGGCCTTGGTTTTTGTCGCGTTGCCGGACATGGTGACTCGCACCATCTTCCGCTGCAGATCTCAAAAGACAGCCATCCATGGGGCGATCAGGTAGACGGGCCGTGGGATTTGCGCAAGGCAGTACGTCGCCGCCTTCGTGAGAACCCGGACGCCATTAAGATTTGGGCAACCGGTGGCGGCATCTGGCATTGGGATTCCGGCAGGGATCAGCACTACTGCTACGAGGAGATTAAGGCAGTGTGCGACGAGGCTGCAATGGTGGGCATTCCGGTATGGTCGCATTCCTACAACAGTGTCTCTGCCGCATACGATTCAGTCCGCTGTGGCTGCGAGCAGCTTATCCACGGCTTTGAGCTTGACGACAAGACCATGGATTTGATGGTTGAACAGGGAACGTTCTTTACTCCCACCATCGGCTTTTTGCCAACCTGGTACGCAACATATCCACCTGAGTGGACGCCGGAGCTCGACAAATTCCCCGGTGACGGCGTTATCGAGAAGGGCTTGGAGCGCACCTATGCCAATCTTCGTCGCGCGTATGAGCGTGGCGTTACCTTGACCATTGGCTCTGACTCCTTCAGCTTTGTAACCCCATACGGATACGTCACCATTGATGAGATGTATGACTTTGTAGACAAGGCGGGCATCTCCATTCTTGATACCATTAAAGCCGGCACTCTTAACGGTGCAAAGATGGTTCACCACGAGGATGAGTTTGGCTCACTTGAAAAGGGCAAGCTTGCTGACCTTCTCGTGGTTAAGGGCGATGTTGCCTCCAACATCCATGATCTGACGCCTGACAACATGGAAGTCATCATGAAGGAAGGCGATATCGTTATCAGGGGAGCGCTGTAAGGTTTAGGCCAGCCCCGAATGGATGCAGTACTTTTAGTCACCAAAGAAGGAGAGGCCGTCTTTTTTTTATAGACGGTCTCTTTTTTCCTATAAATAAGATTCTTGAAGACAAAAAATATGCATTGTTTATTTTTGAAATAAGCAATAAAACCTTCGGACAATGTTATGAGACGGTTTGTATAAATGAAGCCTTAATTCCCAAAATTTGACGGATGATACAAGTATCGCGTATGAACTATCTATACTAATTTCCTGCTGTTTTATATATACTTTGCTGGTGTCTGAAATTTAAGCCACCTTATAGGATGAGCAATATTTGAAGCAATTGGAGTTATTACAACAACGTTTATGTGCATAAAGGTAAACATAGAATATTTTTAAACAATTGTAAAAAAATAAGGCTATTGTATCTGCATAAAAAGGCACTTGAATTAAAAAAAAAAAAAATCGTAGTATCTAGGTTAAGAAAATAAGCCTTTGAGGTGCTATGGAAGTTTCTTAGTCCATAGCATCAACGGGTTCATATGGTTTACAAGGTATGAGCAACAAGCAGCAATAATCGAACCTGAAGTCGTTGTTCGTAAAGGGAAAGATGAGGACAGAGAATGCTCTCAACGTTACCGATGATGCGAATACTCAAAAACGTAAAAATGGTTGCTATTACCATTTTTATATTTGTAATGCTGTGTGTTTTTAGGCCTCTTGTGGCACATGCGACCACACCGGTAACCTCTGTCGATAATTTATTTCAGTCGATCGGGGGAAACGTTTACATCAATCGGAACTGGAATTGGGAGGATGTGCAGTATTGCGCCAGTGACGGCTCATGGCATAACGTGACGGATCTCAAACCACTTGATCCTGCCAATGAAGATGGTGCCCCAGTGGATTTGGAGAACGGCTGGAAGATGCGCTGGGTGCACGATTCTATGTATGGAGGAGAATATGCTGTTTATCGTGCTCCTGATGGCGGAGTGATTCCGGCTATCGGTAGTTCTTGGAATGGATTCAAGCTCCGTTTAGTTAACGTCGGTTATACGGCATCAGGTGAGACTTTTGACTCGCTTATTGAAATCAATTCGATATTTGTATGGCAAAGAAGCCCCAAGCTGCATCAGCCAATATACCTTTATTCTTTTCAGATTAATAAACCTTATGGTCCAATGATATCCTCTGATACGAGGACACCCTATGCAGATTTTGGTACAAAGGCTACTTTTACAACTACATTTGTAAAAACTGGAACAAATACAGAGATAGATTCGAGCAATGAGCTGGATGCAATTTACTGGGATATCGATCAGCCTATTCACTATAAAGAAGACGGCTCTTTATACCATGACTTTGTCCACCAAGGACGAGAAGGCGTGGGTTTAAATAGTGGATACAAGTCTGCTTTAATAGGGACAGATACTACGCTTAGAGTTACCACTGATGCCAATGGAACTACATGGTTTAAGTCGGGAGCTATCGATGACTCTCCTGTGCCCGATACTCTTTCTACAGCTATAGCTAGAGTTGGAACACAAAGCATTACCGACTGGACCGGAGAAGCTTGTTCTACCAATATTAAGTACGATTCTAACGTTACTGCTTATCCTGACTGTCCAACTCCAGTGAAATCTCCTGAGCGTCAGATTAAAAAACGCGGAGAGATTGCTACCTTTGACGTCACTGAGAATTTCCCGTATGTAGCAGATTCCAACAAGGCTTCTTCTATCATAATGAAAGATACGCTTGACTCAGCTCTTGACGCCTCACAAGCAACCGTACAAGTCTTGAAAAAGGGCGTTAATGAGACCGACTATACAGACGTTACTGACAACTGGACTATATCGATTTCAGGCCAAACTATTACAGCGACGGCTAAAAATACCGGACACGGATTTGCTGAAGGTGAACATATCTTCCGCGTCACTGTTCCAGTAGCAGGAAATGCAGATCTTTCAACTTATGAACGAGAGGAAAAGGACGGAAAAACCTACTGGAAGGTACCCAACCGAGCTTCAGTTTTTATCAATAACCATGAGAAAAAGACCAATACTGTGTATGTACTTGTACCTCATGAGGTTAAGGGCTCAGTGAAGCTTGAGGCAATGAAGAAGCTTCAAGGAGGGATTCTTCAGGCAGGACAATTTACTTTTACACTTAAGAATGAAGCTGGCGATATCATAGATACCCAGAAAAATGATGCTTCAGGCGGAATTACCTTCAAAGAGCTGACCTATACTCAAGATGATATTGGCAAGACTTTTACCTATACGATTGAAGAAGTAGCAGGATCTGAAGCTGGATACACCTATGATACCCATAAAGAAATTGTTACCATTGAGGTGAAGAAAAACTGGAGCGGAACTCTAAACATAGTGACTACTTATGAAAGTGGATTTCCTCAGTTCATAAATAAGTATCAGCCCCAGGTTCCTTTGACTGTTATCAAGAAATCTACTGACGGAAAGCTTCTCGCTGGTGCTGAGTTTACGCTCTATAAAGATGACGGTAACGGTACCTTTGATGCAAACGATCAGCCGGCAACCATCTACAGCGACAAAGAGCTTACTAAACTTATTCCTGGTGCTGTTGTAACCACCGATGCTTCTGGTGAAGCACATTACTTCGGACTTGTGCCGGGTACTACTTACTGGCTTAAAGAGACCAAAGCACCAACAGGCTATAACCTGGACACTACAGTTCACATGATTTCCGTTTCATCCGATGGGAAGATAAGCACGAAAGACAGCTCAGGCACAACTGCCGCACTTCCCCTCAAAGATGGAATTGCCTCAATTACCATTGCCGACGAACCCATACCTGCTCTTCCTCTTACGGCAGGAGCCGGTGTGGCAGGACTTCTTGCTATAGGCAGCATCCTTATTGCAGGAGGGGGTGGAATCGCACTATTTCGCCGTCGGAACTAAGTGGTGGCGTATAGACCCACCCGCAAGTTAGAAACTGTTTTTAAACCACGGTACTACTCATTTAGGTATTCGTTTCTGGGGAACCAGAAAAGAAAAAAGGAGGAAACATGAAGCACGTCCTTAAAGGTGCGTTGAGCAAAATCAGCTGCATAGTTGCTGCGCTTGTTCTTGCACTGACCATGGTGCCTGCGAATGCGTTCGCTGCACCCACAAGCCCCCGCGATGTTGCCGACTCTAAGGTCACAATTACTGACCTTCTTGAGGGTGACAAGGTTGAGGCATATCAGATTGCTGATGCTGACATCGACAGCGCCAACAACCTGACCTATACGATGGCAAGCCACCTTCCAGCTGATTACGATACTATTGACGAGCTGAAGGGTATTGTTTCTGACGGCCAGAGCTTTACTCAGGGCACAGCTATGCAGAAAGCAGCAAGCGCTATTGCAAAGTCTTTCTCTGACGCAAACGTTGCGGCTACGGCTACCGCTACGGCAGCAGGTGGTAAGGCTGAGCTGACACTTGGCTCCGGCTACTACCTCATCCGCGTTACTTCAACTTCCGGTAAGACTCACGTTTATCAGAACATGATCGTAGACGTGTCACCAAAGGCTAAGGCAAACGGCACCGGCTATGATCCGGCAGACGCACAGAGCCTTGCTGTTAAGAAGACCAAAGTTGACATCACCAAGGGTGTTGGCGATGACTACAAGCCTTCTACCGATAAGTACAGCGTCGGCGATCTGGTTCCCTTCCAGGTAAAGACCGCTATTCCTAACTATCCTGCAGACTCCAAGACTGCAACTTTCGAGATTAACGATACGCCTTCCGCCGGTCTTGAGATTGATACCTCAACGATCGCAGTTGAAGGTGCTACCGCTTCTGATTACACTCTTACCGCAGATAAGACCGGTTACAAGATTGCTTTCAAGAAGGACTTCGTTTTGGCTAACCCTGGCAAGGCAATTACCGTTACCTATAAGGCAGAGCTGACCAAAGACGCTTTCTTCAAGAACGCAGACGATGCTACCGGCAACACCGCAACCGTAAAGTTCAACCCCAATCCTTACACTGACGGTACTTCTGAGCCCGATAGCAAGACCAAGGTTTATACCTTTGGCTATGTGTTCAAGAAGGTCGGCGAGGGCAACGCACCTCTCGCAGGCGCTGAATTCAGCATCACCAACAAAGAGACCGGCAAGGTAGTTGCTACGGCTACCTCTGATGCCAAGGGCTACGTAAGCTTCAAGGGCCTCGGCGCCGGCACCTACGTTGTCTCTGAGACCAAGGTTCCTGCTGGTTACTCCAAGATCGCCGACTGGGAGATCACCATCTCCAAGGCAAACGCCACCGGCGACAACCCTGCGACCACCGAGACTGAGACCAACTTCCTGGTTGAGACTGCCGCCAAGGTTGACCCCAAGCAGCCGGCTCTTCCTGTGACCGGTGACGCAGGCACATTCGGCCTCACCGCAGCAGGCACCGCTCTTCTGGCCGCAGGCGTCTTCTTCGTCGTCCGCTCCAGAAAGCAGCAGGCATAACGCCAAAAGCTGTTTGTCGTATTCATGGTGCATGCAAAACACATGAAGCATGATGCAGAAGCAGGAGAGAATGCGTTCTCTCCTGCTTTACCTGCTTTACCAACGAGAAGACCTTCTACCACACACACAACAAACCCGGCACCTAAGAAAAAAAAGAAGAAGCTGGTTCAGGTCATTGCTGCTATTGTGTTTGTGGTAGGCGGTCTTTTGCTTTTGAGCTATCCGTTTGTAAGTGACTGGCTCAATCAACAGGCGCAAAACGAAATAAGTGCGCAACAGGAACAGAAAGTAGCCACACTTTCCCAGGATAATTTGGAAGAAGAAAAGAAAGCTGCAACCGCATATAATACCCGTCTGTTAAGCGGAAGTGCTCAGGTCATTGACCCCTTTGACGCTCACAATACACTCCCCGGAAATGAAGATTACAACCGGGTTCTGAATGTAGCAGGCGATGGGGTTATGGGAGAACTCTTTATCCCCTCCATATCGGTTGACCTGCCTATATATCACTATACAACCGATGAAACGTTAGCGCATGGAGTTGGGCACGTAGTCAATACCTCTGTACCTATAGGAGGTCCCTCCACCCATGCGGTACTTGCAGGACACACGGGTCTTCCGTCGGCACGCCTGTTTGATCGTCTTGAAGAGTTGAAAACGGGGGATTATTTTATTATCCGGGTACTTGGGGAAGATCACGCCTACAAAGTAACCTCTACCGAGGTAGTGCTTCCTGAAGAAGTCATGAGTCTGTCCGTTGAGGACGGTAAAGACCAGGTAACGCTTGTTACCTGTACACCTTACGGAGTCAACACTCACCGTTTACTTGTCCACGCTGAGAGATGCGAAGTGCCGGATGCGTGGAAGAACGGAAGCAGTTCCGAGCGTCATGCACTTGAGCTCCCACAAAGCCGCTCTCAGATTTTGCTCTTTACCATAGCGGGCATCATTCTAAGTTCTCTTCTCGTCCTTATAGTCTTACTTATTCTGAAGATAAGGAAAAACAAGGAGGACTAATTCAGTCTTTCATGTGATAAAAATATAAAGAGAGCGTACTTGAGAGCGAGAGGCTGCTTGTCACGTAAAAGAGTACATAAAGGCATCCGCAGGCAAGGAAGGACAAAGAGGACAAGAAGATCGCCAAAGCTTCTCACGGGCACCCTGCGCATAACTCGGCCGGGGGTGGGAATGGTGCTCACTCCTGAAGGTACGTTTACGCTTGCGCACCATGGCATACGTGAAGGTATGGATGGTGATGAAGTTCAGGTTTCGCTGACAACGGCAAAAGGCAAAGAGGCACGCGCAACCGTTCGCTCCGTACTTACGCGTGCGACCTCCACTTTTTTGGGGCGCTATGAAGCTGCCGATCCTCTTGGGGTAGTTGTGCCACTGGATGCTCGTATCCAGCGAGATTTCTTTGTGCTGCCGGAAGATTCTTCGCCGGTACGTTGCGGTGTTTCTCACGGCGATATTGCAGTTGCTCGCATTGTGGAATATCCCACGCGTACAAGCGCTGCTGTCGTTACCCTTGAGCGTCGCGTTGGCTCGTCCAATGAGCTGGATATGAATATTGAGGCCGTGATCGCTTCATTCGGACTTGCTACGGAGTTTTCCCAAAGCTCCTTAACGGAGGCCTCGTTCTTGTCGCTTGATGTCAATAAAGAGCTGGTAGATGATGCAAGTCGTGTTGATTTGCGAGAAGCACTCTGCGTTACTATAGACCCGTCTGATGCAAAAGACTTTGATGATGCCGTAGGCGCTTGCCGGCTTTCTGACGGTGGATACGAACTTGACGTCCATATTGCGGATGTTTCTCGCTATGTTTCTTGGGACTCGTCAATCGATCTTGAGGCACGAGCGCGAACCTGCTCGGTGTATCTTGTGGATCGCGTCTTGCCTATGTTGCCCGAGCAGCTTTGCAATGATCTGTGCTCGCTGTGCCCTCATGAAGATCGACTGACCGTAAGTGTCCGTATGAAGCTTGATGCGGAAGGTGCCATTTGCTCTGCTCAAGCGATGAAAGCCGTAATTCGTTCTTCGGCTCGCTTGTCGTATGAACAGGTGGATGCTTTGCTTGAAGGAAAGATATCGCAGGACTCTCTCGTAATGGGTGATGCAACTCAACAATCCGCTCTTGTTCGGATGCTTGAGACTCTCGATGAGATCAGGGCAAAGCGCCAGAAGATTCGTTGCAAACGAGGAGCCATTGACTTTGAAACCGTTGAAACACGTATGCTCCTGGATGTGAAAAGACGTCCAACAGGCGTTTCCGTTCGCCGGAGGACCCGTGCGACCAATCTGATAGAAGAAGCGATGCTTCTGGCAAATGAGTCGGTGGCTAAGATGCTTGCCGACAAGGACATCAAGACAGCCTATCGTGTGCATGAGTCACCTTCTCCCGAGGCGTTGCGTGATGGTTTGTCGGCGCTTGTCACCATCGGAGCTTTGGAGACGGGAGAAGCCGCGCGTATAGCGGCGGGAGATTCTCATGCCATTTCCAAAGCGCTTGAGAAATCTCGCGGTACCGGTTATGCCCGTGTGGTCAATGCCGTGCTGCTCAGAGCCCAAAAGCGGGCAATCTATCTGCCTGTCAATCAGGGTCACTATGCGCTTGGCGCCTCTGCTTACTGCCATTTCACTTCGCCCATCCGACGGTATCCGGACATATTGGTGCATCGTGCGCTCAAATCTCTTCTTGCCGGCGAGAAGCCCGTTGACAAAGGCGTGCGTGTTGGAGGCGCGCGTGTTGGCCAGGCAAAAAGCGGCGACAAGGCGCGGCTTGAGCAGGAAAGAGCACTTCCACAACTGTGCGCGACGTGCTCCGAGCGCGAGCGTGTGGCCGATGCCGCTGCCCGCACTTCTCAGAAGATAAAAATGGCTGAGTTTTATCAGAGTCGGATTGGCGAGGAGGCATGGGGAACCATTGATGGCGTCGAGCGCTTTGGTCTCTTTGTTACACTGGACGCGACGTATGCCGAAGGGCTGCTGCATGTGAAGGACCTTGGGCAGGAATGGATTCGCTACGATGAGGAACAGCTCATGCTTATCGGAGAAGCCACAGGTAAGCGCTGGCGCATGGGAGACCGTATCAAAGTCAGGGTTTCTGCGGTTATCATAGAGCGTGGGCAGATTGATTTTTTACCGGCGGATGTGTCGCCCGGCAAGGGGTTGCCTGTTAAGCGGTGAGCCGGGGTGGGTATAGAGTAGCTGATAGAAAAGGGACGAAGGATTGTCTCAAAAGGAGAAGAATGGCACAGACAGAACTTTCCGATGAGCTTATCGACGCCGAGGGCTTGTTGTTGCAAAATGAAGACGAGCAGGCATACGACCTGCTGGCTCGTCTTGCGGAAGATGCGGAAGAGTATGTGGACCGCAATTATCAGACAACCGATGAGGTTCAATGGTTTTCGTTTCCCACGCTCTTTGACCGTCTTGCCTATAGGAGGGTGGAGAAGGATCCCCGAGAGCTGCGCGATGTTGGAGAGCCGTTTGAGCACCTGTATGCCGACTTTGCGCTTTCTTGCGTACGAACGGGCAGATATGAGGAAGCGGCAGACGCTCTCAAGCAGGCCATCCGCTGGAATCCCATGAATTGTGCAGCCCGTCTTGATTTGGCTGACTTGTATAAGATTGCCGGCGATGTTCAGCAATACCTTGCGCTTACGTTCAGCGTTTTTGAGCGCGCAAGCGAGGCCAAGCATCTTGCCCGCGCGTTTTTGAATTTTGCCTCATGGTTTGAACAGACGGGACGCGCGCAACAAGCGGCGGCAGCCTTGCGTGCAGCTCGGAGGCTTGACGCGCATGACGGAGCCCTTGATGCTGCTTTGAGTCGGGCTTCGGGTACTGAAACCGATCCGGATACGCTGTCGGATTCTGAAGCAGACGATCTTCTCGCGGCGGAAGGCTTGCCCGGTGGTGCCAATGCGGAGATTGCGGTCTGCCTTTTGATGTGCGCTCAAGATGAAGCGGCATTGGGCAATCGCAATGAAGCCACTCAGTTGACCATTCGTGCTCGCGATCTTGTGGGTGAGCCGGCCGCTTTGGCTCTTTTGGAGCTTGTGCGCGATGCGGCGCTAAGCCCTGAGACGTCGGATGTGCCGGGTGCCGAAACGCCTGATTCAGAGCCAACTCCTGGCCAAGAGGAAACGTTTGAGGTAGAGCCGCGAAAGGAGCAGGGCGATGGACAAGCGTGAGCGCAAGAGCATTGCGCACAATCGTTCTGCTCGTCACGAATATGAAATACTGGAGACGTTTGAATGCGGCGTAGTGCTGACGGGTACGGAGGTCAAAAGCCTTCGCGACCGTGGAGCACAGATTACGGATGCGTTTTGTTTGGTTCGTGGTCGCGAGGTATGGCTTCACGGAGTGCATATCCATCCGTACTCAAATGGCGGCGTGTGGAACGTGGATCCGGACCGTAAGCGCAAACTTCTGCTGCACAGAAGTCAGATTACCTATCTTGACGCTAAGTTGCGCCAAAAGGGACTCGCACTTATCCCACTTGACCTGCTGTTTGATACACATAATCGCGTCAAGCTGGTCATTGGGCTTGCGCGCGGCAAGAAACTATACGACAAGCGTGCCGATGCTGCCCGTCGTGATTCCGACAGAGAGATTCAACGAGCTCTTAAGGAGCGGAGTCGTTTCTAGACGCTGCGGCTCAAGACGTTGTGCTCAATGTTCACACGGGATTTTGTGGGCTTGTAAAAAAGCTTGGTCTTGGTAAAATGCTTCAAATGCAGTCGTAATTCACCCAGCGCGATTGCGTGTCTGTAAAATCAGAGGTACGTAAGCGGCCAGTACAAAGCTGGTCATGGAGAGAGGAAATAACATGGCAGAAAAGACATACAAGTTCGTATGCACCGTTTGTGGCTATGAGGTTGAGGTGGATACCCCCGAGCTTCCTGAGGACTACACCTGCCCCGTATGTGGCGTTGGTCCCGATCAGTTTGAGCTCGTTGAGGACTAACTCCGACTGATGAGCATAAAGCCTGGGCAACTGAGCTAAGCTTGGATAACTAAGCTATGCTCAAGGTAACTGAGCTATGGCATTTTCACAGAGTAGTGCTAAGTTAGCGGTGTAGGTTTTTGCCTGCACCGCTTTTTTCGCGAGAAGAACTGCGGTTCATAGCGTTTTGAGGCCCAGTACTCTCACCAATCGTTTGGTTAATCTGTGAGGAGATTACTTTGAAACACGCACTGCAGATGTCGGATTCCGTTGAGGTAGCAGCGCTTTTGGCACTGTCGGGTGGCGTGATGGACGCTTACTCCTATCTTGTACGCGATCACGTCTTTGCCAATGCGCAGACGGGCAATCTGTTGCTGTTGGGTATTCATGTAACCAGCGGTTCATTTGAAAAATGCGCCAAATACGGAATGCCGGTTTTGGCGTTTGCCATAGGTATCGCAGTGGCGTATGTCATTCGTATGGTTGCTCGCGAACGACACCTGCACTGGCGCCAACTTGCCGTTTTTGTTGAAATCTGCCTTCTGACCTGCGTGGCGTTTATGCCGCAGGATATGAACCTGGTGGCAAACAGCCTTACGTCGTTGGCGTGTGGCATTCAGGTGCAGGCGTTCAGGAAATTGCATGGGCACGCCTTTGCCACAACCATGTGTATCGGAAATCTCAGGAGCGGTACGCAAGAAGTTGCCGCATATATCCATACGCATAATAAAGAGCACGTGGAATCCTCGCTACTCTATTTTGGAACGATTTTCTGCTTTATTGCGGGAGCCGTTATCGGGAGCCATTTGATTCCCACGATGGGGCATTACATGATTCTTATAAGCCCCGTGTTCCTTATCGCCGTGATCTTGGTCATGTTTATCGACCGGGAACGACAACTCCTGCACGACAGGGAGGCTCGCGAGGCAAAGGATCGTCGCAGGTCAGAGTATGCCAAAGGTTTTGCGGCAGGACGTGCGTACGAACGGGCGAATACGTCGAGCTTGCAGGAGCATGCGGACATGTAATTGTCGCTATTCCGTGTGCGGCTGTTGCTCGTCTACTTGTTGGCTTGTCCGCTTGGCTGTCTGCTTGTTCGTCCGCTTGGAATCCCCACCTGCTCGTCTGCCTGCTTGCTTGCTTGCTTGGAATACTCGCTTGAAATACTCGCCTAGAACACCTACTCGAAATGCTCCACAGCAATCGTTTACTGGCGGTTTTCACGACCGTCCGTCTCTTAAAACCACCACTAAACACACGGATTTCAAAAATCCCGTCAAAATCGCTGTTTACGGGTGATTCGATTCACCCGTAAACGCTCAAATCAAAGAAAAATCACAAGTAAACATCGTTTTTATCGACTGCAGTCACCCGTAAACCACGAGTTTGAAGCAAATGGCGAGAAGAACTTCGTTTAGTGGTGGATTTGCCCTGCCGTAATCTCGTTTACCGGTGAAATTGTGATCAGGAACAGAGGCCAAGTGGCGGCTGAAATGAGAAGTGAGAGGTCGCTACATTGCTGTGAGCCAAGTGTTTGATAGCGAGAAGAGCGTGTGTCTATGGTATGTTTTCCATACTATCCTCCCAGAACTTTAGAAAAAGGGTATACTGTCTTATCCCATGAGACAGTGGGTGCTGAAGAAAGTTCAGCAATGGCAGGGAAGCTTTGCATGGGAGTTTTCTTGCCAGTGTAACTTGAAAGCTGCATGGTGGTAGCAGCACCTCATATATTCGGGGGTGACTGGATTCGACAGGGTGAGTTTTAGGTGGGCAGCAAGCCGTGGTCTCCTCGCCACGTTAAACAGGGGAAATGTCAAATTGAATTGACAACACTCTTTCTTATGAGCCTCAGATGGCTCTCGCTGCTTAATTAAAAGTTCAGCGCGTCAAACCGGGATGTTCTCCCGCTTCCGGGGCGACGTCATTTTAGGGAGATGCTTGTAAGGACGTAGTCGGTATGCCTTGCAAAAAGATTGAACCGGCTGAAACAACAAACGCAGGTTGCTCGGCGTGCGTTGTTTAAGATGTAATGAGCAACTGAGCTTGGAGACACCTGCCGCGGATTTGCTTTGGACCGGAGTTCGATTCTCCGCACCTCCACCATACATTCCAACACCGCCCTTAAAAAGAAGGGCGGTGTTTTTCAGTAAGTTTAGTCTACATAGACAAAAACCATATGAAGTAGTTTGCCATAGCACATTGTGCAGGTTTTACGGCAACAGTGTTGGGGATCCATGAGAAATTCCCCTGTATAAGCAATGTCGTATATCCCCAATATCTAAGACTTAAAAAATATAAAGAGATAGTGAAGAAAAGAACTGGTTCTTGATTTTGATACAGAAGTAAGGCATAGTTCGAAGAGTACGACAAGATGGTGAGGCAGTATGCTAGTCCATCAAAGAAAGAAACCCGTTTAGCTGATTGGCACGTGTTCAGTAGAGCGGAAACAATGAATTGCCCCATATAGTTTGAGGAGAAAAACATGCGTACATCTCTGGTAAGAAGGCTGGGCGTGCTCTTTGTGGCGCTTGTAATGACAGCCATTGCAGTCATAGTACAGCCGCAGAAAGCCTTAGCGGTTACTGAGATTAAGGATGATACTGATCTCGCTCATGTTCAGGCGTATCAGTTCACCATGACTCAGGAGAACATGTCAGTTATCTCTCAGAGTGGTGACGTTGATATGGATGTTGTTCCTCCTGAAACCGGTCGTCAGAAGAGCACGGTCTTTGCTCTCAAGGTCGATAAGACCAAGCGAGCCGATCAGTCGTTTAGTCAGCCGCTTAAGCTGAAATTTAGCAATGCCGGTACTGTCAATGGTAAGGTTGTTGACGTGTACGTAACCGTTAACAACGTTAACCTAGAGTATTTGCAGGAAGGGACTGGCGATTTTGAGAATCCGTCCAAGACCGTTGTTCCCTTTATGATGGTTGATGAGAACTGGGGTAAAAAGTCCTTCTATATTCAGAATTACTTAGACGGCAATCATCCTACATACACAAAAGATATGTTCCATACTTTTGGGGTTCATGCCGATGTTACGGTTGAGCTGAAAAACCAGGATGGTACTCCTTGTGACTTGCGGGCAGTCATGTTCCCTTCTGATGTGGATGTTATCAGCACACATAATCGCAAGGAATCATTCTCTGTCTTCAATAAAGATACTGCGCTCGACAAAATCGTTATGAACAACCGTAATAGTTTACACGTGTCTACCACAGGCAACAAAACCACGTGGACTCCTACACTTGCCGGCGGTACGTCTGGCGACGACGCGGAACACAATGTTTCCGGCATGGCTATTCGTTCAGTAGATAATAAGATTAATTTCGAATATGGCACTACTATGTCATGTGGTGGTCTTTTCGGTCTTTACACCGAGGTGGTTGCACCTCCTCCAACCAAAGAGGTTGACAAGGCTGAAGTACAGGCAGAAGCCGGCCAAGAGCTTACCTATACAACCAAGTACCGTATGCCTAAGCCGGGTGTGGATACCATTGGCCCTATTACATCTATGAGCATGGTAGATACATTTGACGAGCGTTTGGACTTCAAGAGCCTCACGGTCACTCAAGATGGCAAAACTTTGACAGAGGGCGAGGATTACACCGTTACTGTTGAAGGGCAGAAGGTTACCGTTGACATTGCCAAGAAGCATCTGACTAAGGGCAATGGCGGTAAGTACTACACCATCGTTTATAAGACAGTTACCAACGAGAAGGCTGCTCAGCAGGGTGCCGAGAGCATCACCAATATCGTGACGCAGAATGTGGATAACATTAAAACTGATTCAAACAAAGTTGTTACGGATTTGTTGTATGCAAAGGACCACGAATTTGTAAGCGGTACCCCTGGCAAAGAGCTTCCTCAAGAAGTTCTCGACCTTCTCCCCGGTAAGCAGACAGGGATTAAGAATGGCACGACAGTAACTCCCGATCCTCCCATTGGAGGAAAGACTCGCGTAGAGACTTCTGAAGGCACATGGGTCTTTATGGGGTATGACCACGATTCTGAGACCATTGACCATAAGAATGCACACTTTATTGGCGTATGGGTTATTGAGCCTCAACCCAAAAAAGATGTCCTCGATGCTGACGGTAATACCATTGACGGCAATAAGGTAAAGGCGGGACAGACGCTGACGTATTCTGTGACGTATACCAATACTACAAATACCGCCCGCGACGTTACCATTACTGATGCTATCCCCGAGCACACCAGCTATGTTGACGGTTCGGCCGATAACGATGGAACGTATGATGAGGCTACGCATAAGGTTACTTGGAAGAAGAACGTGGCTTCCGGAGAGACTCTTACCGTAACCTTTAAGGTCAAGGTCGATAAGGGCGTGAAGGATGTCAATGTTGTCAACACCGCTCACGTCAGTGATGGTCTGATTGATACAGACACCAACACCACAACCAACCCAGTTCCTCCTAAGCCTCATAAGTCGGCTGTTCCATACATGGGAGACAACTCAATGCCGCAGGTTCTTATGACTGCCGCTGCAGGTTGTGCCGCTGTTCTTCTTGCTTTTGGAGCAAAGAAGTATCGTAGCGCTAGAGGCTAAGTCTAAATAGCTGGTCATTGATGTACGTAAGGATGCACCGTCCATATTTGGGCGGTGCATTTTTTGAAGGTTTTGTCTGTGCAGTGAATGTAGCGCGCGAAACAGATAATTACCTGCTAAACGGGTAGTTTAGCTGTATGTAGGTTTGTAAAAAGTGCGGAAATCAGGTAATTGCCTATTTTAAAAAGTGCGGAAATGCCATAAAATTGAAAAATAAAAAGTGCGGAAATTGAGGACTCGTCATGTTTTTCAGAAAAATTACTCGTGAACTGAAAAAATGGAAACTGCAATCTAATGGCAAGACAGCATTGCTTATTGAAGGCGCGCGTCGGGTTGGTAAATCTACTGTTGTTGAAGAGTTCGCAAAAAATGAATATCGGAGCTATATATTGATTGACTTTGCGGAAGCTCCCCTCGATATCCAAGAACTCTTCAGCGATACTTCAAATCTTGACTATATTTTTTTGCAGCTGCAGTTGCGCTATTCGGTGCAACTTTTTGAACGGGAATCGCTCATCATTTTTGATGAGGTTCAGCTATGTCCTTCGGCACGACAAGCAATAAAACAGCTTGTTAAAGACGGTCGATATGATTATATCGAGACAGGCTCACTCATTTCAATCCGTAAGAATATCGCTCATATTCTTATCCCGAGTGAAGAGCAGCGAATTCAAATGAGGCCTATGGATTATGAAGAATTTCTTTGGGCGCAAGGCGATGAATCTACTTTTCCCTTACTTGAGCAAACTTTCACGTCAGAGACTGCTCTTGGAGAGCAACTCAACAGAAAACTTATGAGAGACTTTCGTCTCTATATGCTTGTTGGTGGCATGCCACAAGCAGTTGACGCTTATCTACAAACGAATAATCTCCAGGTAGTCGATGAGACCAAGCGAATGATTATTGATTTGTATGAAGAGGATTTCTATAAAATTAGTCCATCCGGAGTTCTTTCGCTACTATTTGATGCCATTCCTGCTCAGCTCGCAAAAAAATCATCTCGGTACCATGTTTCCAGCGTTCTCTCTAAGCGCCAAGCATCTGATATCCTTGAGGAAATTGCTGAGTTACGGGAATCTAAAACTGTTCTTGTTGCATATCATGTTGATGATCCTAATGTGGGAATGTCGTCTAGTATTGATTTGGAAAAGTTCAAGCTCTATATGGCGGATACGGGTTTATTTGTATCATTGGCGTTTAAAGATTCGGACTTTACGGAAAATACCATATATGAAAAGTTACTTTCGGATAAGCTTCCCGTCAATCTTGGTGCAGTTTACGAAAATGTAGTGGCTCAAGAACTCGTTGCTCATGGGCATAAACTTTTTTATCATACATGGGTAAAAGATAAGGCTAACCGGAACTATGAAATAGACTTCATTACTTCTGCAGGAAAAAAGATTTGTCCTATTGAGGTAAAATCGTCCGGTTACAAAACACATGCTTCACTTGATGAGTTTTCTAAGAAGTTTTCTTCCCGAATCGGTAAACAATTTCTTGTATATACAAAGGATATTAAAAAAGACAATTCTATTATTTGTCTCCCGACCTATATGTCCTATTTTTTGTAATTTCTCTGGCAGCATTTTCTTTATGAAATGCAAAAGATTACTTCGTTTGCTTAGGAATTGGCAAAACGTTTACCGAATCTTCTTAACCAATCGTGGACTTATTAAAGAAACAAAACAACAGGTACACTCGCGGTCATTCACGAGAAAAAGTTCGGCGGCGTGTATCTGGATATCACCATTGATGAGTTCAACGCCTTAGGATTTGAGTATGGCGACAGATAAGTTTAGCGTCAAGGAGTACGAGGATCCTTTCAAGAAGAAGTAGCCTTCGAGAATCCCCTTCGGGGGAGCCGGGTAATACGAAAGCCGCTTCAGGCGGCTGCGACGAGTCAAAGGCAATGCGACTTGAACGAAGTGAAAGGCAGCGCCTTTAGACGCTGCCGGTAGCTTCTGGCCTTATAGGCCTTGTACAAACCACCCCTTGGAGGGGTGTTCATGATTTTTGAAGACGTTTGTCCTTAAGCTGACGTTTACTCCGTTAATTGTACCGCTTGCAGGATAGGTGAGAAAAATCAGAGAACTGAATTGATACGATGCAGTATAAAGAGAAAAGAGCCTTCCGATTCGGAAGGCTCTCGGCAAGTCAAGATGCCACCTACGTGGCGTCTCCTTACGGAGACATTTTTGGCAAAGCCATATTTTGACTCGCAGTGTTGTCCTGACTGGTAATCGGGACAACAGCATAATAGTTTTTTGCTAGCTGGAGGGGCTGTGGGTATGGCGCACGGTAAGATCGGCAGTAAAGCGAAAGGCTCTGAGGCGGGGTTTCGTCTTACTGACCAACAACGTTCTCTCTGGGCTAAGACAAACATGAACAACGATGAGCAACGTGGCTTTTGGTCACCTCTCTATGTTCATATGGCTGATTCAGCTAATATTGCACGTTACCTGTGGAACGAATGGCTTCCTATCTCAGAGCGACGGTTTATTGCTGATTCTGTAGGCGGAGATGATGCTACTGCTGAGGCGCTTACGGTATGGCTGGCAGGGATTCATGACATCGGTAAGGCAACACCAAACTTCCAATGTAAGGTTTCAGACCGGGCCGAAGTAGTTAGGGAGATGGGACTAGAGGTACCGTCTCCTCAGATGATGCATGGTCGCTCACATCCTCATGCTTTTATGAGCGAGGTCATCTTAGATAAATGGCTTTCTGGAAGGGGCTGGGAGTATCCGAGTACCTATTCGTGCATCGTGGGTGGCCATCATGGTGCGCCCCCTTCAAATGAACGGGTGCTAGATAACATTTGTATGGACTCGTGTAATTTTTCTAACGAGGTTCTTGGAGATGATGAGTGGCAATCTGTGCAAAACGATCTCTTAGAGTGGATGTTCGCCTATTCCGGTATGAGCAGGTGCGAATCACCTCTGAGTTCTCTTGGACTTTTTCAACCTGTCGAAGTGCTGCTTACCGGAATTGTTATTATGGCGGATTGGATCGCGTCGAACACAGACTTCTTTCCGCTCTCCAATGGATCGGCGCAGATGGATGAACTTTATGTTCGCGCTGGCCTTGCCTGGAAGCAACTTGCGCTCCCATCGGCGTGGCGGGCTTCTGAATTGGTACTTGATGAAAGCGATGGCGTGGAGCGGCTCTTTCATGAGCGCTTTGTCGGCTTGCCAAGGGAAGCACATCTGCGCTCGGCTCAAGTGGCGGCAGTGCAGACAGCGTGTAGTATGGACGAACCCGGTCTCATCATCATTGAAGCTCCCATGGGCAATGGAAAGACAGAAGCATCACTTCTATGTGCAGAAATCTTAGCTCGCAAATTTGGCGATGGAGGTGTTGCCTATCTGCTTCCGACGATGGCTACGTCAAATGCAATGTTCGCCCGCGTGGGAGCTTGGCTCGAATTGCTAGTGCAGACATGCGGTATGTCTTCACAAGCTATACAGCTACTTCACAGCAAAGCGGCGCTTAATCCTAATTACACCCGACTCAAAGAGTGGCACGGTAGTTGGATGGGTGATGGCATAGCTACTGATGGTGAGGATGAGCGGATCATTGCACATCAGTGGTTTGGCGGCAGGAAGCGTGGTCTGCTCGCGCCCTTTGTGGTTGGTACGGTTGATCAGCTCCTGATGGCAGCGCTTAAGACAAAACATGTTCAATTACGCCACCTTGGTCTTGCAGGAAAGATAGTCGTAATCGATGAGGTACATGCCTACGATGCTTACATGAGCACGTACCTAAAGCGTGTTCTGACTTGGTTGGGAGCCTACGGCGTCCCTACGATTCTGCTGTCGGCAACACTCCCTCCCAAGCGGCGTGAAGAGTTGATGCATGCCTATCGCGGATATGATAAGAACCCGAGAAACAGGACATCAAAGAGAAGGGATCTAGGTGAAGTTCCGTGCGATTCCAATGGTCAGCTTGCATACCCTCTTATAACTTCTCTAGTACGCAACAAGGACGTTCATCCATCGTATATGGCTTGTACTACCAACGGGCCGGGTACGGACATCTATCTTGACTTCCCTTCCGATGATGATGGAACGCTGATACAAATATTATCCGAGTTGCTGTCTGACGGTGGCTGCGCCTGTGTTCTGCGCAACACGGTTACACGGGCACAGGCGACGTATCGAATGCTTAAGGAAAGCCTTAGCGATGCTTTAAAGGGAGCTCAGCTCAAACTTGTCCACTCTCGTTTTATTGCGGCTGATCGTCTTCAAAACGACGCGGAATTGCTTCGACTCTTGGGCTCCGATTCATCTAGGCGTCCGGAGAAGCTTATCGTGGTTGGTACGCAGGTCATGGAACAGTCGCTCGATATTGACTTCGATGTCATGATTACCGATATTGCTCCTATAGATCTTCTACTGCAACGTATGGGGCGTTTGCATCGACACACCCGAGGTGAGAAGCAGCGTGAGCGGCCAATAGGACTGCGTCGTGCCCGTTGTTACATCGTTGGTGTTAAGGACTGGGAAACGACCCCACCGACTTTTGCTCAAGGTATCGATAAGGTCTATCCAGAGGCGTTGTTACTGAGGACGATTTTGGCACTTCATGGCAGGAGTAATACGTGTGAAAGTGCTGTTGTGAACCTTCCACATGATATTGCGGGTCTCGTGAAAAGCGTGTACGAAGAGCCTGGTCTGGAAGCTGATGGCGCGATGTCAGTCTTTGCTATTCCCGATACTTGGCAACCAAAGTTTGCTGAGGCAGAGAGGACGCTAGAGACAAATCGAGAGAAGTCAACGAGTAATGCCGAGGTCTGGTTGTTAGACAAACCTCAGATCCAGCGTTCCAAAAATCTCGTTGGATGGCTTAGAGAATCGCTGATGATGACTGACGAAAACATTGCCAGAGCGACCGTTCGTGATTCACAAGAGTCCATTGAGGTCGTTGCGGTTCAAGAGCAAGGTGAAAGTCTGTATGTCTTTCCTTGGGTTAACAATGCTGATGGGAGTGAGCCGGTATCAAGGTTACTTGGGAGTGGTGAAGAGATTCCCGATGATGACACGGCATGTCTTGCTGCCACCTGTACCGTGAGCCTACCACCCACGCTTTCGATGCCTTGGAATGCTGAACACATCATTCATGCTCTGGAGACACATTGTCATATACCTGGCTGGCAGAACTCTCGTTGGCTTAAGGGGCAGCTTGTGCTCGTGTTCAATGAAGCTGGCGAAACGACAATTGATACAGGGAATGATGTCTATCGCCTCAAGTATTCTCAAGGTACTGGGCTAGAACTCATTGATACCAAGAAGGGAGAGCGGGAGTAGTGGATGAGAAGATAAGATTTAATCTCATTGATGAACCGTGGATTCGTGTTCTTGATGACGCAGGGACAGCTAAGGAGGTGTCTCTCCTTGAGTTGTTCCATCAGGCGCCGAAGTTAAAATGTCTCGCCAATGACTTGCCAACGCAGGATTTTGCGATTCTGCGCGTAGTGCTAGCTATCTTGCAGCGATCGATCTCCCCCATGCTGGATGACCTTGATGAGGACATGGAGCCTGCCGAGGTTTGGGGACAGCTATGGGAGGCTTCCGAGTTACCTATGGATGTCATTGAGGTATATCTTGCCAAATGGCATGATAGATTTGATCTCTTTGATCCGAAGCGTCCATTCATGCAAGTGCCGGGGCTAAGAACACCCAAGAATGAACTACTATCAGTTTCGAAAATTGTTGCCGATGTTCCTGATGGAAGTAAGCTATTCTCCCTGAGGTCGGGTCACAAGTTAGATGAGTTGAGTTTCGCAGAGGCCGCTCGCTGGCTGATTCATGTTCAGGCATTTGATACAGCTGGAATCAAGAGTGGTGTTGTTGGAGACCAAAATATAAAGGGAGGGAAGAGCTACCCTAGGGGAACGAGTTGGGCCGGGAATCTCGGTGGGATGTTCGTTGAGGGAGATACATTGCGGGAGACTCTTCTGCTCAACTTTATCCTCAGCGGAAATGATAAAAGCGAATTCTTTTTCGATGCCGACATTCCCACATGGGAGCAGCCGCTCAGACCTTTTGGCAGTCTTGATAAGGTACCATCTGGCCGAACAGATATCTTTACCTGGCAGTCTCGTCGTGTAAGGCTTGTGGCTCAACATGAGATGGTTACTGGCTTGGTACTTACAAATGGCGATAGACTTGAAGCTAAGAATATGCAGAAGCTTGAACCTATGACTGCATGGAAACGAAACGCTAAACAAGAGAAAAAGTTGAAGCAGGCTCCTATCTATCTGCCTGTGGGTCACAAATCAAGTAAAGCGTTATGGAGGGGCCTTAGCTCGATTTTTTCTATCAATAATGAGGAACAAGATTGGTCTGAGGTCTTTGAACCTGGTGTACTATCTTGGATTGAATTTCTTACCAGTGCGAACGGCGGTAGAAAGCTATCAAAGAGGAAATTGTTACGAGTTCATGGCGTGGGCTTCGAGTATGGTACACAGAATTCGATCATTACTGATGTGATTGATGATGCGATTCTCTTTAGTTCATTTTTGTTATCGTCCGACGGACAGACTTTGATGACATTAGCCTGTAATTGCGTTGATGAAACCGATCAGGCAATTAAAGCCCTGGGAAAGCTGTCAGCAAATCTGTCGATTGCCGCAGGAGGGGACCAGTCTGATACAGAGGGTTTAATTACTAAGATTAAGACCGAAGCCTATTTCGAGCTTGATGCTCTGTTCAGGCATTGGCTTGCAGGTCTTGATGTTGCCAGTAATCAAAGTACTGCTCGAGAACAATGGCACCGTCAGGCACGTACGGCGCTTGCCTCAATTGCACGTAGATGCGTTACAGAGGCCGGCTCAGGTGCCATCAAGGGTGCACTCAAGAAGGGGCAACATAATAAAAATGGTACCTGGATAACCGCTGCAAAAGCAGAGGCATGGTTTAGCGGTGAGCTCAAGAAAGCACTACCGCTCGAAAGTGACATAACGAGAGAGGAGGTTTCTACTAGTGGAAAGCAAGGAAAATAAGAGTAGACGAAAGCAGCTTGGGACATTTGTTTCCAAACGCGTCACTATGATTCAAAGAGCATACCTGTCACCTATGAGTCGATCTAAGGGAGCAAGACAGCTTGCTGCTTTGCGTCATGCGGCAGCAAAGGCGCCGGGTGAAATTCCCGAAACATGGCAACTTGAATTCGAAGGTTTGCCTATGTGTTTGGTAGGAAAGGAGGACGAACCGTCTAAAGGAGAACGTGCGGTGCATACCGCTCTTACGCTCTACGCTATTCACCAAAGGTCGCAGACTGCTCCCATGCACCAGAGTGGGTATGAGAATGGACTGGGACAGGCCATGCGTAGTCTCGTGCTTCACGATGCGAAAAAATATGCGAACCTTGAACAAGGAGAACTTCCGAGGAGATTTTCTGCGCTTGTGACCGCAGAGTCGTTTTCTGAGACGGTACACTACGTCCGACAACTTGTGGGTCAGCTTAGGGGTGCAGCCATACCGCTCGACTATGCGTTGCTTGCCCAGCAGTTCTACGATTTACAGATGCCAGACAGGGTTGACTCGGTTAAACTCGCGTGGGGTAGAGGCTTTGCCATGTACCGTGAGGTTGCTGGGTCAGATCAAGAATGCAACTCCTCGAATGCAAACAATTAGAAAGGTAGAGCCATGGTAAAACCACTGTTCATTGATGTTCATATTCTTCAGAGCGTTCCACCTAGCAATATTAACCGTGATGATACAGGTAGTCCCAAGACTGCTCGTTTCGGTGGAGTTACACGTGCTCGTGTTTCCAGTCAGGCATGGAAGAAGGCAACACGCGACTTGTTTTCCTCTTATCTTGCCGAGGATGAGATAGGATGGCGCACTAAACATGTTGTTGAGCTTATTAGTGATTGTGCTGCTTCTAAGCAACCAGACCTTGCCACCGATAAGTTGGTTGAGACTTCAGCTGAGGCTCTAAGTGCGACGGGTATCAAGGTAACGGATAAAGAGATTGGTTACCTGCTTTTCCTTTCGCCCAAGCAAGTCGAGGGCCTTGCGGATCTTGCCATTAAGTCACTCGAAACTGAAACAACAATTGAGAAGAAAGCTGCAAAGGAAGTTCTGAATATCAAACAGAATCCAGCTCTTAATGCAATTGATGTTGCCTTATTCGGTCGTATGGTTGCCGATGCCCCCGATCTCAATGTTGACGCTGCAGTCCAAGTGGCACATGCCATCAGCGTAGGAAGAGCTCAGACGGAGTTTGACTACTTTACAGCTCTTGATGACTGTTCGCCAGAGGATAACGTCGGTGCGGCTATGATTGAAACTACCGAGTTTACTTCTTCAACTCTCTACCGCTATGCTGATATTGATGTCTTCCATCTGTGTGAAAACCTTGGCTCTGCTATGGCGGCCTGTAAAGGCATTGAGGCGTTTCTACGTTCATTCACGTTTTCGATGCCCACGGGTAAGCAGAATTCTTTCGCTAATAGGACGCTTCCTACTGCTGTCATCGTGGAGTTACGCGAGACACAGCCTGTTAGTCTGGTTAACGCATTTGAGAAGCCAGTTATGGCTACAGCAGAGAAAAGTCAGATTGAGTGCGCCTGTAAGAGGCTTATCGCTCAGGAGTCTGCCATTGATGAGGCGTTTGGAATCAACCCGAAAAAGGCTTTCGTCGTTATTGCTTCTCCAGACGCTAATGCATTGAAAGAGTTCCCTAACTCTCAAGCGGTGAGCTTTGATGAGATGATTTCGCATGTGTCTGAGGTATGTGCAGCCTATCTTGTGGAGGTTGGTTATACATCTGAGGGTCAGGAGTAGCCATGGCAGTTCTGCTTCTCAAACTTGAGGGGCCGCTGCAGTCGTGGGGTTCTGATAGTCGGTTTACGGAGCGTAAGACACAGCATGAACCCACCAAGAGTGGTGTTATTGGCCTTCTGGCAGCTGCGTTGGGACGCAGAAGAGAAGATGCGGTGGATGATCTCATATCGCTGCGCTTTGGGGTCCGTATAGATCAATCAGGCAACTATGAACGGGATTTTCAGACCGAGCATACACGTTCGTGGGATAAGACGACACAACATTGGATTTTTAATGGTAGCCTTCCCCTAAGTTACCGCTACTACCTCTCCGATGCAGTTTTCGTTGCAGCCCTCGAAGGCGATAGCAAGCTTGTCCGCTCGTGTGCTGAAGCGCTTGAGCATCCGGTGTTTCCTCTCTTTCTGGGTCGAAGATCTTGTCCTCCCTCTTGCAAGATCTTTTTGGATATTAAAGAAGGTACGACTCTCTTAGAGGCTCTTAAGTCAGTCCCTTGGCAGGCAACTGACTGGCATCAAAAACATCCTCGTTTTCATGATAAAGAGTCAGTCGATCTTGAGATTCTCTATGACAAGGGATTTAACGATCAGGGAGAGGGCTACGACGTTGCACAGCAGGATGTGCCCGTTACCTTTTCTCAGATATATCGCCAATATACATGGCGTACGGTTGCACATGCCACGGCGACTGTCAGGAACCCTTCTTATAGACCCCAGCGAATCGAACATGATCCTCTGACAACAATTGATAGGGCGGTGGATTAGATGTACTTTACGCGCTTTCCCATCAATCTGACGCGTCGTGAAACACGTCGCATGCTCTTCTCGCCGTATCGCTTACATGCGGCTATAGAGGGAAGCTTTCCTTTAGGAGCTGATGCTTCTCAAGTGCAAGAGGAAGGCAGAATTCTCTGGCGTGTTGATAAGCGTTCGGATGGCGGTGCCTATCTCTACATCGTGAGTCCCATGCGGCCAAGTCTTGTAGGTTTGAACGAACAGATAGGTTTCCCTGATTTGGATCCCCTATGGCAGACGAGGGATTATGAGCCCTTTTTAGCTCGTCTTGCAGTTGGGCAGCGCTATGCTTTCCGCTTGGTGGCGAACCCTGTGGTAAGCCGTAGCATTCGTGGGGGCAAGTCTGATGCTATCAACGAAAAAGGCAATCCTGTGAGAATGTCACATCTGACTGTTGTGCAACAGAAGGCGTGGCTTGTAGGTGAAGCAGCATATAACGGCACAGGTGATGATGTACCAGAGCTGTTCCTAAGGCAAGAGACCACACGTGCTTCTCACAATGGTTTTGAGGTGATTCAAGACAAGGAAGGCATTCCTCGTCTGATTGTTAGCAATATGCGAACACTGAGTTTTCGTAAGGCATCGAAGGAGTCGCCAATTACCCTTGCGACGGTCCAGTATGATGGCATGCTTGAGGTAACAGACATAGACGCATTGCGCCATGCTCTGATCAATGGAATTGGCCATGGCAAGGGTTTTGGCTGTGGATTATTGACTCTTGCTGTAGTGGAAGGGGAATGATATATGCCAGACATCCCCGGCATTATCAAGCCAGATCTTCAGGCCCTGCCGACTATCAGAGAGCGCATGACTTTTCTTTATGTAGAGCGGTGTCTAGTCAATCGTCAGGATAGCGCGGTGACTATCACTGATAAGCGTGGAACTGCTTATGTACCTGCGTCTTCACTTGGCGTGCTTATGCTGGGACCAGGAACAAATGTCTCGCACCGTGCCATTGAGCTTCTGGGCGATTCAGGATCTAGCATGGTGTGGGTTGGGGAACATGGAGTGCGATATTACGCGCATGGTAGACCTCTTACTCGCTCTTCACGACTCATCGTTAGGCAAGCAGAGCTTGTGTCTAATACACGAAAACGTCTTTCGGTTGCAAGAGCTATGTACCAGATGCGCTTTCCTGGGGAAGATGTCTCGGGACTTACTATGCAGCAACTGCGTGGGCGAGAAGGTTCTCGTATCCGTTCTCTCTATCGAAAACTCTCTAAGAAGTATAAAGTCCCTTGGAAAGGGAGGGAATACAATCCTGCGGATTTTTCGGATGCGACTCCTATCAACCAGGCTCTCTCGGCTGCGAATGTATGCTTATATGGTATCGTCCACAGTATCATTGTGGCGTTAGGATGCTCTTCTGCATTGGGATTTGTACATGTAGGGCATGAGCGCTCATTTGTGTACGATGTTGCGGATCTTTACAAGGCAGAGTTGACCATTCCTATAGCGTTTGAGGTTGCTTCCAATCCACCCGAGGACATCGGATCTGTTACTCGTCAGAAGATACGCGATGCTTTTTACGATGGCAAAATTATGGAGCGGTGCGCACATGACATTCGATTTCTATTGCTGGGCGATGCTGTCCATGAGGAAGAGAACTCATTAGATTTCGAGACCATGTTTCTTTGGGATGAGTCTCATCCTGCCGTGGCATTTGGTGTCTCATATGGTAAGGAGTTTGAAACACAACCACAGGTCGAAGAAGTAGGAAATGGCGTTCTGGTTGGAATATAGCGATGGTCGTTATTACTCTTGAAAAGTGTCCACTTGCATTACGAGGCGACCTTACAAAATGGCTGCAGGAGATTAGCCTGGGTGTATATGTTGGACAAGTAAGCGCTCGTGTCCGTGATAAGCTTTGGCAGCGGGTATGCGAGGAGTCCAAGAATGGACGTGCAACTATGGTGTATTCGGCTCGTAACGAGCAGCACCTGAATTTTCGTGTGCATAATACGAGCTGGGAACCTATTGACTATGATGGATTGAAATTAATAATGCGTCCAAGTCCCGTACGAGCGAAAACGTTGGGGAGAAAGCGTATTGGATGGAGCAAGGTATCACAATGCTCCAAGGCTCGACGTAATTATGGAAAATCTAGCTTTGTAGAACCGGAAGAGTATGTCGTGTTTGATATTGAGACAACGGGGCTTGATATCGACAAGGACCAGATTATTGAAATTGCTGCTATACGCGTTATTGGAGGCACCGTAGGGGAGAGATTTCATACTTTGATCACCACGGAGAAGCCACTATCTAAGAAGATCATCGAATTGACTGGTATATCTGACGAGTTACTGATGTCAAGTGGTGTGCCATTAGAGGAGGCTACCGAGTCGTTTTTGAAGTTCGTTTCTTCAGACATTGTTGTAGCCCACAATGCAAGTTTTGATTCTGAGTTCATACAAGTTGCTTGTGAAGAATGCGATTTGGATGACTTTAATAATGAGGCTATTGATACCATTTATTTAGCGAAGAAGAAGATTCCTACGGCTGCAAATTACCGTTTGGAAACTCTGGTAAGCCTTTTGAACCTTGATAATAAGTGTCCACATAGAGCTGAATCTGACTGTGAGGCCACGTTGAGAGTTTTTCGTAAACTGATTGAAATGTGACTTATTATGATGGATGCGTTATATTTAACTGCGGATCTTTAGTCTGTTCCCCGCACACGCGGGGATGATCCTTGACAATAAGGATGTTGACAGATACCCGATTGCTGTTCCCCGCACACGCGGGGATGATCCCCCGAGACGCTACTCAACTGCGGCGCGCACCGGCTGTTCCCCGCACACGCGGGGATGATCCTAGTGCAGACGGCTTTGTAGAGCATTGCAGAAACTGTTCCCCGCACACGCGGGGATGATCCCAACTCTGGCACTATGACATTCAGTGGTGAGGCCTGTTCCCCGCACACGCGGGGATGATCCCTTATTGTACAGAATTTCGTTGATTTCCAAGGACTGTTCCCCGCACACGCGGGGATGATCCCTGAAACGGATTCACCGCGCCCTTTGCCATATCCTGTTCCCCGCACACGCGGGGATGATCCCTATTAACGTCACTTCCACTAGTCACGACGTTACTGTTCCCCGCACACGCGGGGATGATCCCGAATCTGAGTGCAGAGGAAAATGGAAAGCTTGCTGTTCCCCGCACACGCGGGGATGATCCTACGCTCATGTCAAGGATTTTTCCACATATGAACTGTTCCCCGCACACGCGGGGATGATCCCACTGTTATTAAAAACGAGGACGAACAAGCAACCTGTTCCCCGCACACGCGGGGATGATCCCTCTCCACCAACAAGGTCAGAAACGCCCTTTTCCTGTTCCCCGCACACGCGGGGATGATCCCGAAAGCGGCATTTTCTTCGGCTGGCGGTCTTTCTGTTCCCCGCACACGCGGGGATGATCCCTCGTACTCTTTGCCACTGGCACCTCCAGACTTCTGTTCCCCGCACACGCGGGGATGATCCCTCTCCAGCGATTAACTTGTAATAAGCTACATACTGTTCCCCGCACACGCGGGGATGATCCCTTTACCAGCTCAGACACTATGTTTTTACAACACTGTTCCCCGCACACGCGGGGATGATCCTGAGTCAGAAAAATTCTCGTGATTTTGACTAGACTGTTCCCCGCACACGCGGGGATGATCCCGATTTTTTCAAATTGGTCGGGGAGAGGTGAATCTGTTCCCCGCACACGCGGGGATGATCCCAACCACACCATCGGGGCGCATACCGTCAGACGCTGTTCCCCGCACACGCGGGGATGATCCTGAAAGAAGATGTTGAATAGCCTTGGCTCACATCTGTTCCCCGCACACGCGGGGATGATCCCAGTAACCGATAGTATCACAATTAGGTTCTCCTCTGTTCCCCGCACACGCGGGGATGATCCCCAGACACGTTGAGTATTGTCATCATTAAGCTTCTGTTCCCCGCACACGCGGGGATGATCCCAGAATGCAATGTTATCTGCTAGCCGTAGTGAACTGTTCCCCGCACACGCGGGGATGATCCCAGGCTCATATGAGGCGGATGCCAACGCGCACTCTGTTCCCCGCACACGCGGGGATGATCCTAAGCGCGGCATAAGGTCCGGCAATAGCAGAAGCTGTTCCCCGCACACGCGGGGATGATCCTGATGGTGAAAAGTACCAAAACGAGATGGGCATCTGTTCCCCGCACACGCGGGGATGATCCCAGGCTACTCTTTGATAAGTATGGAAGAGATGTCTGTTCCCCGCACACGCGGGGATGATCCCTGATGGAGAAGCGTGCAAAGCAATTCGGTAAGCTGTTCCCCGCACACGCGGGGATGATCCCAATATTCAATGAGACAGTCTTGAATGAACAAGCTGTTCCCCGCACACGCGGGGATGATCCCGTGTTATTGAGGGCTTGGGCAAGGTCAAGGCACTGTTCCCCGCACACGCGGGGATGATCCCATAAGCTTCCAGTGTTTGCAGTACAGTTTAGAGCTGTTCCCCGCACACGCGGGGATGATCCCGCCGCAAAAATCGACCCATCGAATATCAAGGCCTGTTCCCCGCACACGCGGGGATGATCCTATAAGTAAAGTGACGAGGTATAAGGAGGTGAGCTGTTCCCCGCACACGCGGGGATGATCCCAAGTGGCTTCTTTGATGCGAAGCTTGTCGGAGCTGTTCCCCGCACACGCGGGGATGATCCCGAATACGAATCGCTTCCGTGTTTGCATACATTCTGTTCCCCGCACACGCGGGGATGATCCCTCGTCTTGCTTCTCTTACTGCTTTCCGCTTTGCTGTTCCCCGCACACGCGGGGATGATCCCAATACCACTTGACTTGTCTTTTAGCTCAAGCTCTGTTCCCCGCACACGCGGGGATGATCCCTCAGAGATATCCCTTGAATACGTCGAAGATAGCTGTTCCCCGCACACGCGGGGATGATCCCACCTATGGTGTAAATGTCACTGTGCAAGACCGCTGTTCCCCGCACACGCGGGGATGATCCCACCAATCGTGCGACGCGTATACTTTGGCGCTGCTGTTCCCCGCACACGCGGGGATGATCCCAACTGGATACAGTAATCTTTTTTATACAAATACTGTTCCCCGCACACGCGGGGATGATCCCTTTGATTTTCTTGTTTACAGGCATCAACAGCTCTGTTCCCCGCACACGCGGGGATGATCCCACCTGCTGCATGAGTACCAATGAATCGAACTTCTGTTCCCCGCACACGCGGGGATGATCCCTTGTCGTATAAAGAGCTTGCATCAGTTCAAGTCTGTTCCCCGCACACGCGGGGATGATCCCTCACCTGCTCGAAAAAGGTCACGCAAAGTTTACTGTTCCCCGCACACGCGGGGATGATCCTTCACTTATCTCTTCAACAATGGACGGGTCCATCTGTTCCCCGCACACGCGGGGATGATCCCTAAGGAAAGAATATGATAGACAGCATCAGTCACTGTTCCCCGCACACGCGGGGATGATCCCTCTCCGATTCGTGCAAAAGAAGATACTCTGACCTGTTCCCCGCACACGCGGGGATGATCCTAGGTAGGCACTCCTGTGGCGGAGCAGTTAAGCCTGTTCTCCGCACACGCGGGGATGATCCCAATATTCGATAAGACAATCTTGAATGAACAAACTGTTCCCCGCACACGCGGGGATGATCCTGGGGTTACGGGAAAGGTTATACCATTCTGCAACTGTTCCCCGCACACGCGGGGATGATCCCAAAGTACAATAGTAGTCTTTTCGCAAGGAACTCTGTTCCCCGCACACGCGGGGATGATCCCTGTGACAGCTTTAATGACGTTGTTGCTGCTTCCTGTTCCCCGCATACGCGGGGATGATCCCGCAACCACGAAGCAAAAAGTTGTAGACGATGCCTGTTCCCCGCACACGCGGGGATGATCCCTCAAGTGCACCGCTTGCGGCGTCGCCCATCTGCTGTTCCCCGCACACGCGGGGATGATCCCTTGGGCTATCCAGAGTGGCTTGTCAACGTATTCTGTTCCCCGCACACGCGGGGATGATCCCATTAAGGTTCCCGATTTGCCTGATGACATCAACTGTTCCCCGCACACGCGGGGATGATCCCCACCACGCAAGCAATAGCGCACGCGGCACGTACTGTTCCCCGCACACGCGGGGATGATCCTACGTCTTGACAGTTACCGTATGCGTCTTTTAGCTGTTCCCCGCACACGCGGGGATGATCCCGCCGTTCTTTGGTGTTGTAAACCCGAGCGCAACTGTTCCCCGCATACACGGGAATGATCTTGCAGATCTCAAGAATCAGACTCTCGTGCTTTATCGCTTAAACTAGCGGGGATTGCGGTATACTGTGATTAACAGGGGTTGGTCCTGCCCAGCTAATTGGGGAGGGTCAACCCTCGTTTTCATAATCAGGAAGTCTGCTCTTTCTGGAAGGACGTATCAGACTTCGTCATAGTATCTCTTGTGCCTCTAATATGAGAGAAGCATTGTCAAGGGACATGACGTAGCAGGCCCTAAGATCTTCTTGGGACTTGCTACTACTTTCAACCAGAGAAGTGCCTGCGCTGAGCATTCCTTAGTCGGCGCTTGCTCGGCAAGCTAATATTCGCGGGCTTTGCTCCACGCCTTTGCTGGTTATGAGATCCAACAATTGGTAGGGAGGTGTGGTATCGCACTTCGATTCTTCGTCTGGGACCTTCGGTGCGAAGAGCAGTCTTAATAGCGGACGCAGCCGATGGCTGTCCAAAAAAGGTTCGTGAGCAGATCCCAGCTTCGCGTCGATCACAGACATATATGAATATGGGTTGATGAAAAAAGTCGAGGACTATAGGGCAGGTAGACTTGAGACCGTGACATTGGATGAGCTGGAGGAAAGTCTTGGCTTAGCGGATTGAGGTCGACAAGGATGTCTGGCGTTCGATGAAGAAGCTGGATAAGCAAGTTGCTAGGAGGATTATCTCGAAGCTTCGTGAGGTAACGATGCTTGATGATCCAAGGAGTATGGGGAAAGCCCTTGTTGGAAATATGTCTGGTCTTTGGCGGTATCGAGTAGGAGACTATCGAATCATCTGTGATATTGAGAATGATGTTCTGGTGTTTAGTTGTCGATGTGGTGCGCAGGTGCGAGGCATACAAACTCCATAGGGCTTGAAGTATTCAAGTCGAAGCGAGGTACGTCCTCCCAACTAACTTGGGAGGACACGGCCTCGCTTCCTTATCTCGATAGAGGCATAGTCTTTTATACGACTTTTAATCGTTTCGGTCAGCTTTTTAGTCTTGACAAATTAGTCGGCGATAAAACTTCAGATACAGCATGTGAGAGTGCACGCAAAATTGACGCCTTATGGATTCAATGAAGGATATGAACACAATAATTGCGGAACTTAAGTTTGATGGGCGACAACAGCTATAACAGCTGTCTACTACCCCTCAAAGAACATTTGTTCTGGTATAATTTATATACTGAGAAGAAATTGAAATTCTCGCATTTGTACTGATGAAAGTTTCGGTACATTTTGTATTGTTAAACTATAAAGGAATGTTTAGACTAGTTATACTGGGAGAAGCGGGTAATGGTAAAGAAGAGAGAGGTAGATAAGTGGCTTAAAGCTCGCGGATTCAAGAACGTTGGCGGTGCAAAACACGATAAATATGTGCACCCAGATGGAAGATTTACAGAGATCCCGAGACACGGAGATGTGAAAGACTTTCTTTTTAGGCGCATCAAAAAAGACCTAGGGGAAAACTAGCATCTCATAAAGGAGCTTTAACATGTTGTACGTATATGAGTTTGAAGTCTTTGAGGATAAAGAAGACGGTGGATACATCGCAATCCCCTTTGATCTCAAAGGTGGTACTGATGGAGATACAAAGCAAGAGTGTTTGGAGATGGCTGCTGATTGGCTTAAGGCAACAGCGGAACACTACCTTATGCACAACTTGAATATGCCAGCTCCAACCATAGATAATCATCCTGTCTATGGCGGAAAGATTTATTCCATTGCATTAGATACGGACCTAGGATCCATTGCGCGTCTTTCTAAAGCGCAGGCCGCCCGCGAGCTCGGCGTCTCTCCGGGACGAATCACACAACTGATTAATGCAGGTATGCTGGAGACTTTTGTCTATAAAGGAAAAGAATATGTAACTGAGGCAAGTGTTGTTGCTAGAAAAGCGGATATAGCAATACCTGTCAATTGTTCTTGGTCATCATTCGCTAATGCCACATGGGATTCATTTTCCGGTATTACTTTTTCTGAACTGGTTACCGCTACATATCAAAACATTCCGCAGCTTTATCCAGAAGGAAAAGTTTTGCAGTTCAAAAGTAAGAAGTCTTCAAACTATGCTGTACCTTCAGAATTCTATGACATATCTGAGGAGGGATAATGTCTCGCAAAATCGAAGTGCTTACGAGAACTCTTAGCAATGCTCGCATTGTTGATTTGGAAGCTCATATTGACCATGAGCAAAGCGACGATATTAAAAAGTTTAGTATGTCAGTTTCCTGCGTTGAGGATGAGTTGTTAAAGGACAAAGACTCAGACATCTATACTCGCATCGTAAAAATGGGGGTTATGGTTGATGTTTATCAAAAGGATGAAGAAAAGGCATTTGCTCAATTCAAGATTCTTGTTGAAGCAAGAGCTTTTGATAGTCTTGGCGATAAGGCCGAAAAGAAGTTTCAAGATGAGTTGTTAGGTGATTGTGTAGTAACCGCCTATGAATACGCAAAAAACGAACTCTATTCAGTCATGCACTCAATGGCTATTCAACCACTCGTGTTACCAACAGCTAATAGAAAGAATCTGATGCGATCAGTAAAAGCTTTAGCTAAAGATAGCTCTTAGTCCTTGAAGGATCGAATACAGAGAATTCGCGGGTTCATGCGCTTAATGCTAATCTAAGGATGCCAAACGCATCTGGGAAAACTATGCAGAATTATTTAGAAAACTGAAGACGCCTGATCATGTCTATGTGGATAATTGCACCCTAAATCAAAAGACGCCTAAATGGGATTGGTTCGCACTTATCGGATAGGACATAAAAAACGTTAACCGAAAATATACAGCCATTCACAGACTTTCTAAATAAATATCACCATAAGAAGCAGTGATATAGTCTATGTTCTTGTCGTCAAGTTTACCTTAAATAGTAAGGTAACTAGGATCTAGGAAACCGGAGAGGACAAGAAATGAAGAAGCTCTAAGTATTCTGTCAAGTCTGGTCCTGAGCTTTACGCTCGTCGGATGTGGCGGTGGTGCTGCTCCATCTCGACAACAGCAGCAACAGCAAACAACGCAGCAAAGTACCAGCGAACAGAAAACGACGGGCGCGCTCGCGGTCATTCACGAGAAAAAGTTCGGCGGCGTGTATCTGGACATCACCATTGATGAGTTCAACGCTTTGGGATTTGAGTATGGCGACAGCTGAGATGTTACGTTCAGCAACGGTTACAAACTTGAAGAAATTCCTTACTACAACGGCTATTACTCAAAGACAGGACACCCTCTCATCAGTGCCTATCCAGGCTATTCTCATATTGACGTATGCGTGAATAACGGAGATCCTCTTTGGGAGACCGCCTGCCTGAAAGAAGGAGATACGGGCACGGTCACGTTGCGCGAGAAGGACAAGTACCTTACAACGCAACAGGTGCTTACTGCAGTCTATACAACTGACCGTAATGACTACCCCAGCGATGAGGCCTTTGCAAACTCCAGAGCTATGAAGGGCAGCCAAATAGCGGAAAACACTGTCTACCGTTCTGCTTCACCCTGTAATAATGAATATGGTCGTGCGTCGTATGCAAGTTCACTTGCCGAGAAAGCCGGAGTGAAATTTATTCTCGACTAGGCTGATTCTAAAGAATAGATTGAGGGCTATTATGCCAACCCTACGTTTGATATGTCGTGGCATAAGGGTCTTTTTGATAACGGTGATGTGAACGCTCTTGATATGAGTGTTAATTACCGTAGTCAGAAGTTTACGGGTAAATTGGAAGCACTATGCGGTGCCAGTTATGATGAAATGCTCGATGACTATATGATTTCCTATGATAACTACTATGGAATCAACAAAGAGAAAGATAAGGCTCGTATGATGCCGTGGTAGGCTTTTATATAGTCGTACGAATACTGGTACAAGACGGCGTTTTATCATTGATATTAAAAATACGGTATATGGCCTTGAATACATTCTACCTATTGATGTGCTAAGAAAAATGAAGAAATAAAGGGTTTGCTCGGCAAAGCGTACGGTCAGTGTCTTTTGTTGCGGATTGAATTAAAATGTTCTTAGCTGCGGACAGCTTAAGCGAAGGATGTGTCACAAGATGGCAACAAGGCGATTCAATCCTAAGACTGGTCGTTATGAGGACGTCGTGTCGTCTAAAGGATTCCGCTTGCCGCAGTTGTCGCTGCCGAAGTTCAGTCTTTTTCAGACTGACCGGCAGATAAAAGACCTTACCCAGTCTTCGAAGAAAGCAAAACGGCGTTCGACTGAACCCGCGCATAAGCGCGTTGAAAAACTCAAGGCTGAAAATATAACGAGAAGCATCGCAGAAGCCGAAAGTATCGCGAGAAGTGCCTTGGAAACCGGAACAGCGCGGGCGCGGGCTGAAGCGGTAAAGGCAGTAGCCAAGCTTGCAGAAGTTAAGACTCAAGCGGAGAGTAAGTTGGAGCGCTTAACGCCAACTGAAACCGTCACGGTAAACGACGATGAGCACGAACCCTTGGGACTTCCTGCTCCAAAAGATTCCTTTGAGCCGACGTCTCAGCCATTGCAAGAAGAATCCAAAGGAGATTTCTTTTTTGATTTCCCCTTGAAAGATGAAGACAAAAGCGGCACTTCTTCGGGTAACAAAGGGCAGTTCAAGAAGATGGCGATGCTCGCCGGCATTATACTGGCGTTGCTCTTTTCGTTGTCAATAGTTTTTGATCAGCCGTATACAAATTCATATGTCAATAGGTCAAGATCTTCTGTGCCCAACACTTCAAAGAAGTATTCACCGACAGGGATTCCGGAAGTGTCAACTCCGGGTATGTCGGGAGAATCAGGTTCTACGAGCAGCTCTTCCTCTCCAACGTCTACCAAAAAGACGTCAACACAACCGGTCAATAGGGCCTTACATCCCACGGAATGGGAGAAGGAAGAATGGAAAAAGAACGAAAAGAAATATAGAAAAAGGGCTCAAGAAGCCGCTGAATTCGATCTGAAGTACCTGAGAGACAGATTGGACAAAGCACAGACTGAAGGGAGTTCTCTACCAAAAAATGACAGAGCTAATTACTACTATCATATAATGATAAACAGTGAACAATATATGCGTGACGCATGGGAAGACGCAGGTTTTACTCAGGAAGAAATCGAGTTGATGGTAGAACTTGCTAAGGAATATACTCCAGAACAGTAAGTCTGGGAAAGTGGTAGAAAGGACAGCTATGTTTGGCTCACTTGGAACAGTCATCCCCATTGTGATTGTGGTGATCGTCGTTCTTCTCTTCCTGATAAACGGCTTTGTGTCTGCATCTCCTGCAGAGATTAAAGTCGTTTCAGGTCCGTGGGGACAGCGCATCATCCATGGTAAGACCGGCTTTAAAGTGCCGTTGATTGAGCGCGTTGACTCGATGACAGCCGCCATGATTCCGGTGGACGTAAAAACATCGGATTATGTACCTACAAACGACTTTATTAACGTGCAGGCGGATGCGGCCGTTAAGGTTCGTATCGCAACCGAGACCCCGGAGCTTCTTCAGGCCGCTACGCGCAACTTCCTGTACAAGAACATCGACGAAATCTCCGATGAGGTTCGCGATACGCTTGAGGGCCACCTGCGTGCCATTATCGGCCAGATGAAGCTCAAGGATATTGTTACTGATCGTGATACGTTTGCGCAGCGCGTCCAAGACAATGCTCATCAGGACCTTGCGGAGATGGGCCTTGAGATTGTTGCCTTTAACATTCAAGGCTTTGCCGATAAGGACGGCACCATTGATAATCTTGGCGTTGCGAACGTTGCGACCATCCGCAAAGATGCCGAGATTGCTCAGGCCCGTTCAAATCAGGAAATTTCTGAAGCTCAGGCTGCTGCCGACAAGGCATCCAATGAGGCTCGTGTGAACGCCGATCTCGACATTGCTCAAAAGCAGACCGATCTTGCCATGCGTAAGGCAGCGTTGAAGGTTGAAGCCGATACGGAAAACGCAAAAGCAGACGCTGCGTATGAGATTCAAAAGCAGATTCAGCAGAAGGATATTGAGCGCGAGACTGCAGCTGCAAACATTGTGAAGCAGGAGCAAGAAGCCGTCGTTAAGCAGAAGGAAGTTGAGGTTACCAAGAATACCCTCGATTCCCAGGTGCGCGCGAAGGCAGACGCTGAACGCTATGCAGCTGAGCAGGCCGCCCAAGCTGATTTGTTCCGTCGTCAGAAAGAGGCTGAGGCTCAGGCGTACGAGCGTACGCAGGCAGCCAATGCAACACGTGAGGCCATGCTTGCCGAAGCTGAGGGAATCCGTGCTAAGGGTGATGCCGAGGCTGCTGCAACAGCGGCAAAGCTAACCGCTGAGGCTGAGGGTCTTGAGAAGAAGGCCGAAGCAATGGCCAAGATGAACCAAGCCGCCGTGCTTGAAATGTACTTTAATGCATTGCCTGACGTTGCTCGCGCCGTTGCCGAGCCGCTTGCCAATGTTGGCTCCATCACCATGTACGGTGAAGGCAATGCCGCAAAGCTGACCGAAGACATTACCAAGTCTATGACACAGATCAATGCGGGTCTGGGCGATTCGATGGGTCTTGACTTGAAGCAGCTTTTTGGTGCACTCGTGGGAGCAAAGGCCATTGCACCGACCCTTTCCGATGCAGTTGCTAAGGGTGTGAAAGCGGGTACGGAGAAGACCGAGAAGAATCCTTCCTCTGAGCAGGGAGCTTCCGGCAAAGATCACAACGAGAAAAATTCTGGAACTAGCGAGAAGTAATACGGGTCGCAGAAGCGATTTTTAAAGCGACATCGTAGAGAGCGTTGAAGCGAGGCTGGAACAAGGATTTCGGCCTCGCTTTTTTGGAAGTTTGAGCATGTTGAACGTGAGGTAAAAGAGCAGGAGGCCTTTAGTCCTTCTTAAAAAGCTTGTTAAAGAGACTAAGGATTTCAAGTGTGCGCTTATTTGTTGCCTCGGTATCGCGCTGCCAATTACCTTCTTCACCGGTGAGAATATCGCCTTGCGAGGTTCCCTCAGGCAGTTCAGAGAGGGGAACATTCAAGAACTTCTCGCCGCCGTTGATTTCAAGAACGGCGATGTTGTTGTCTTCTATC
>ERZ773083.218-NODE-218-length-51147-cov-10.655856_pt1 | contig 51147 bp, 46 predicted proteins | sample MGYA00511465_ERZ773083 | MGnify/ENA primary metagenome ERZ773083 (study PRJEB29015, sample SAMEA2738001) | human oral metagenome | biome: human oral; feature: human-associated habitat; material: dental | place: China | collected 2060 ... | reverse complement strand
TGGTCACGCCCAGCTGAATTTTTTGCTGCTGACCACCTGATAATTTATCCAGCCGCGTTTTTGCCTTATCGCTCAAGCCCACTCGCTCCAAATACTTGATTGAAAAATCGCGAGCCTCTTCTTGGCTCAGACCTTTCAAGCGACCAAAGTAAATCATCGTGTCAATGACTTTTTCTTTTTTGTACAAACCGCGCTCTTCCGGGAGATAGCCTAGCTTGACGCCATCTTCAACTGCATACGGTTTGCCGTCAACTAGCAGCTCACCAGCCGTTGGCTCGTATAACCCCAGCAGCGCCCTGAGCGTCGTGGTTTTTCCTGAACCATTGCTACCCAAAAATCCGAACACTTCGCCCCGCATCACTTCAAAGCTCAAATCTTTGATGACCGTTTTGGTGCCAAACTTCATACTAAAGTTTTTGATCTGAATAATGGGATTTACCTCTTTACCCATACACCTCCTTGGTTATTGTCACCATCAATTATAGCATTCAGGGCTTTTTCAGAAAACCAGGGTATAATGGACACATGAGACTATTGGTCGTCGAAGACGAAAGAAAAATTGCTCGGGTCATCGCGGCGGCGCTGCGATCGGAAGGTCACGCCGTCGACATGGTACATGACGGAGAAGAGGGTCTGGCCATGGCAGAAACTGAGCCATACGACCTGCTCGTGCTGGACCGCATGCTACCAGGCAAAAGCGGCACCGATATCATCACCTCACTGCGTCAAGCCAACAAAACAATGCCTATTTTGCTACTGACGGCGCTCGGCACAACCGAAGACAAAGCTTTTGGTCTGGACGTCGGCGCTGATGACTATCTGGTCAAACCATTTGCTATCGATGAGCTGACTGCCCGCGTCAGAGCACTCCTGAGGCGACCGCCTTTAGCGCATGATGACGAATTGACCGTTGCCGATCTGACACTCAACCAGACCCAGCACACCGTCAAACGCAGCGGTAAAACCATTGAGTTAACTGCTAAAGAGTTCGCGCTGTTGGAATACCTGATGCGCCACCCTGGTCAGACCTTGAGTAAAGAAACGCTGATCGCTCATGTGTGGGATTTTGATGCTGATATTTTACCGAACAACGTTGAAGCCTACATCAAGCAGCTGCGCAAGAAAATCGACAAACCATTTCGCCACCCACTAATTCACACCGTGCGTGGCTTTGGCTATAAAGTGGAGGCAGGCGCGTGAAACTATTTACCTCCGCCACCATCAAATTGGCGAGCTGGTATCTGTTGATATTGATGATGGTCAGTCTACTGTTTAGCGGCATCATCTTTAATATTGCGCGTTCGGAAATTGACGCTCGACTGCAAGGTTTCGCCGTCAAGCGTGGACTAGTCAGCGGCAACTCACTGGACAAGCCACTCAGTGAACAGATGGAGGCTACTGACGCCAATCTCATCATCAGTTTGGCATATCTCAACTTGGTGGTCTTGCTCGGCGGTGGCGTCATCGCTTATCTATTGGCGCAGCGCACCTTAGAGCCAATCGAAGCTGCGCACCAAGCCCAGTCACGCTTTGTCGCTAACGCCAGTCATCAGCTACGCACACCACTGGCCATCATGAAAGCTGAGGCCGAGCTGGCACTGCACAATCCCAAAACGCCCAAGTCCGAGTTGCGACAAACCTTGGCAAGCAACCTTGAGGAGATCAATCGTCTGAACGAGCTTGCCACCATGCTTTTAGAATTATCCCACAGCGAACGGCAGCTCTCGTCCAACATCGAAAAATTTGACCTGGTAGAATTAACCAACAATCTGATCAATTCCAGGCCGGGCAAGGAGCGGGTGACACTACAGGCCCCCGATGACTTGGCGGTCACCATGAACCGACCAGCAGTCCGAGAAGTGATTGCAGTGCTGTTGGATAATGCCGTCAAGCACAGCCCCGACACTTCACCCATTAGCCTCACCATTAAACCTCTCAAAACGACCGTTATCATCACCGTCGCCAACCGCGGCCCAGGTATCAACACCAAAGATCTACCGCACATATTTGAACGATTTTACAGCGGCCAACAACACGCCAATAGTTACGGACTGGGACTCAGCCTGGCGCATCAACTAACGCGTGCTTTGGGCGGGCATATTTCTGCACGATCCACCCCTGGAAAAGTCACGACATTTACACTTTCGCTGCCAAAACGCTAAATTTCAGGTATTTTTCAGGTAGACATGGTGTACTAGATAGTGTCGGTTGGGTAAGCAACCGGGAAAGGGGTACTATGAGTAATGTACGAACGACGCATCTCAGTCAAAAAGGCTTTAAAGAATTACACAAAGAAATTTCTCAGTTAGAAGCACAAGAAAAAACGCTCCAGTTCACCTTGCGTGAAATCGGTCGCGCTAAATCCCGCGACGATAAATTGCAGCGCAATGAAGTCATCATGAACCTGGAACTGGTCAGTGGCAAATTGGCCAATTTACGCCACATGCTAAAAAACGCCAAACCACTACCACGCAAACGCGACCGCTTACGCGTCGCTCTGGGCTCAATCGTTGACTTAGTCGATCAGCAAGGTCGCATGCTTCACTACATACTGGTTGACAGTCTGGAAGCCAATCCGACAGACGGCCGCATATCCATAAACAGCCCGTTGGGTCGCAGCCTACTAGACAAGCGCCCCAAAGACACCGTTTCCTGGTGCGCTGGCGTCAAATTGCAGCACGCCCAGCTGGTCGCTATCCGATAACTACGAACCACCACGCCCCCTTTGAGCTTCCGTCATCATGGCGGAAGCTCTTTTGGTGCGATTGACAATTTAGCATAAACAAAATATAATACCGCTTATGCGTAGAAGACAAAAACAACAGATTTTCATTGGCGTTTTCATTGGCTTATTTGTCATTGCAGTCAGTATCCTAGGAATCATATTTTATAATCACCATCAAAAAGAGCAGATCAATCAGCGTCTGGCCGCCAACACGGTCCACTTCGCCTCTGATGGCTATAACATCGCTGCTACTATGTTGTTGCCGAAAGACCAGTATTCGTACGAGATCAAAAACGAAGAGCGTCCGCGCTTTCCAACCATGACCATCAAAGACAAGGGCGAAACGTACACCATTACCGCCAAAATCGCGCAGGTCGGGAAAGCCAGCCGTGCCAACGACCTCGAGGCTGCCAAAAAACGAGGCAACTTCACCGAGCTCAAAGCCGACAAAGCCACTGGCGCACTGGGAGGCTATGCCTATGATGACAATTCATATCACTACATCGTCAAAATACCACTAGTTCAGCGTGACCAAGAATGGTACGAACTCCACCTGGACATTGAAAATATCAGCAATGCTTCAGGTAGTAAAACCTTGTTCGAGTCATCCAGTATCCAGTCACTGGTCAAGTCTGTCAGGTACGACAGTAATTACCAAGCGCCCGACCAAGAATACACCTCAGACGACCGAGAAATCGTGAAAGTAAACAAGTTCGCTAACGAAATCGACGGCTTTAGCATCACGCAACGGTCCAGTGCTGATGACAAAATCACCTTTGTTGGCACCAGAAACAACGTCCAAATCAGCCTCACAGTTCGTCCTGTTTCCACCTCTAAAACATTAGAGCAGGCGACTGCAGATGACTATTATGTAAAGGCTGGCACCCACAAATACGACCAAATCACCAAGTATAATTCCAAAGAAGTACGACACACAGCGCCACAAAGTGACCCGACAAGCTACGTCACCTTCTTTTACTACTTTGAAAAGGACGGCGTGATACTACAAGGGACTGGCCGCTACAACGCTGAAGGCAAGAATGCCTTTGACCAAATGGCCAAAACCGTCTTTGAAACAGTCCAAGTCGACAAAGCTCGCGCCAAAAAATACGTGCAGTAGCCAAAGAGTGCGAATAGACCGCTTATGCTTTTTGCTTTATAATACGAAGCATGACATTTTACGCCACGCCCGCTCACGAAACCCTGAAAAAATTACGCACAAATGAATATGGGCTAACAGCCAGAGAAGTTAAACGCCGCCAAAAACAGTACGGCATCAACGTTATCAAGATTGAATCCGAGCCGCTCTGGAAAAAGATCGTAGAACCGTTTTTGGATATTTTCATGCTGGTGCTAGGAGTGGCTGCAGCCATCAGTTTGTGGCACGGCGATAACATTGACGCGGTCATCATTTTGGCAATCATCGCCATCTCAGCAATCATTTTCTACGTCCAGCGGTTTTCGACTGACCGGGTTCTCCGCAGCCTATCCAAACGCAGCGTACAAAAGGTTGACGTACTACGCGGCAATCACACAGCTCGCGTTGACGCTTCACAATTGGTACCTGGCGACATCATCACCCTGGCTGAAGGCGAAAAAATCCCAGCAGACATCAGACTCCTCCGAACGGCTAATCTGCGAGTTGATGAGTCACAATTGACCGGTGAATCATTGCCCATCAGCAAAAAACCTGACGTGCTTGAGGGCCATAAAGAGCTGTACGAGCAAACCAACATGTTGTTTCAAGGGTCATTCATCATCAGTGGCACCGGCACTGGCGTCGTGGTCGCCACTGGCAACAACACTGAGTTCGGCAACCTTGCCACGCTGTCAAAACGACAAAATACCCAAAGTCCCGTCCAGCAAAAAATCGACGTTTTGATCACCAGAATCATCGCCGTTGTTGCCGCCGTCAGCGTCGTAGCTTTTGGGCTCAGTCTGCTGCGCGGTATGGACGTTCTGGAGAGCCTGCGCTTTGTCATGGCCCTGGCTGTCAGCGCCGTTCCCGAGAGTCTACCAATTGCCATATCTGTTGTGCTGGTTCTGGGTATGCGGCGCATGGCTGCCAAAAAAGCTTTGGTACATCAGATGCGAGCCATCGAGACCATCGGCGTCATCACTACCATCGCCACAGACAAAACTGGCACGCTAACCAAAAACAAATTGACCGTCCAAGAAACTTGGTCACCTAATGATGCAACCGTCATCGATATCATCGCCCGCACCATCAACCGTGGCGACGCCAAAAGCCACGACCCGCTTGATATTGCGCTGGAAGAATTTGTGCGCACACATGGCGTCCAAGTCAAAAATTCGCCATTTCGTGAACTACCATTTAACCAAGATTTCAGCATGTCCGCCGCCGTGTGGCATCATGGCAAGGATTTTCAGCTATACCTCAAGGGCGCGCCTGAACAGATTTTGGCAGCCTGCAAAGTAACCGCCGCTGTCAAAAAACAAGCTCTAGCAGCCCTGGAAGCATTCGCCGCCAAAGGTCAACGAGTCATCGGCCTGGCGTCCTACACCTCAGCGCACCCAGTTCATGAATTTTACGAATTGAAAGGCAAAAAATTAACCTTTGAAGGTTTTGTAGCAGTCAGCGACGTCTTGCGCCCAGAAGCGCCTCGAGCAATTCGCGCCGCTCTGAAAGCTGGCGTGTCCGTACGCATGATCACTGGCGATCATTTTGAAACAGCCTACCAAATCGGACATCAACTAGGCATGGTCAAGGACCGCGACGAGGTGTTCGATTGCCGACAGATGAATAAACTAACAGATGAGCAGCTTGACCCAATCGTCGAGCGAACCAAAGTCTTCTCTCGCGTCATCCCCGAGCAAAAATACCGCTTGCTAACCATTCTCAAAAAGCATCACATCACCGCCATGACAGGAGACGGCGTCAATGATGTGCCAGCGCTCAGCAATGCTCACATTGGCGTGGCTATGGGTTCGGGGTCGCACATTGCGCGTGACGCTGGAGCTATCATTTTGCTGAACGATAATTTCAAGACCATCATCGACGCCATGCGCGAGGGTCGCACTACCATCGCCAACGTTCGTCGTATGTTGTTCTACCTACTGTCGACCAACACTGGTGAGCTCATCACCATGGTTGGTGCGCTGCTGATTGGTATCAAAACGCCACTAGAGCCAGTGCAAATCTTGTGGGTCAACCTGGTCACCGACACCTCAATGGTCATCCCACTTGGCCTGGAGCCAACAGAGAAGGGAATTATGAACCGTCCGCCCGAAAAGCCAGATGCTCCAATCTTGAACCACATGATGGTCTGGCGAATGGTTATCGTCGCTGGCACTATGTCAGCCATCGCCTTGGCGGTTTACATATTCTTCGAACAACGACAAGGACATGCGTACGCCCAAACCATGGCCTTCATCACGCTGGCGGTCAGCCAGTGGGCAAATGCGTTCAACGCTCGCTCTGACGACGAGTCGCTCCTGAAGCGCCTGAAAGTCATGAACAAGAGTTTCTACGCCGGCATAAGCTTATCTATCGTCCTGCAAATTTTAGTCTTCTTTGGGCCTCTTGGTGAAATCCTCCACATCGCACACGTCGCCCTCAGTGACATGATCATCATCAGCCTGATATCATTCATCATCCCGATTGTCGTCTCTGAATGGCATAAGTATGTTACGAGGCAGAGTAAGGGCTAAGATAACATCATCTAGTCTTCGCTATACATCAGCACAACCCACAAGAAATCCTGACCATCCAGCGCCTGTATATACGGCGCTTCAGTGATATCGCGTCGCATCAGCTCACCTAAATATAGTGCTGCATCATTCACTAGGGCATATTTTTTACCTTGAGATACGGCAGCGGGCTTATCTATACCACATATTTCGGCGACCTGTTTCATGACCACATCACGATAGAGCGCAAATGAATGACAGTCGCGCGCTGCGAGCAGGTAAGCCCAAGTGGATGGAGCAAATTTTTTACCTGACATCAAGAGTTGTGTCATCTCCCCAGCACTATCAATATTCTGATCGACAGACTTAGGTGTTGCACGCCATAACTCATTAATGACAGCGTGAACATTCGGGCGCTGCAAAAAATCTTTCAAATCATCAATGTCCCGCCAATTAGCAAAATTACTAGTACTTGTGTGGTGTGTCAGGATGCGCGCAACCTCTGCAACTGACTCTTTAGTAACTGATTGGTACTGCGCCAACTCCTTATTGAGACGAGGCAGAATATCCCACTTATATAATTCATCCCACAGCTTAGCATCGCCAGAATACCGTCGCCGAAAATAGTCCTCTTTATGAAGATCATAAAATGCCCTTAATGCAACTTTGTTGATTTCCATCTTTTTCCTTTCTGTTAATACCCTCATCGATATGCAATACCTTTATTATAGACCCTGTGATAATATCATAGAATAACAAGTGTAAGAGCAAAAGGGAAATAAAACCGCCCAACCACTTCTGGCTAGACGGTTAATATACAGCTTGGCTGGGCCGGAGGGACTCGAACCCCCGAATGCCAGGACCAAAACCTGGTGCCTTACCACTTGGCGACGGCCCAATACGAGCAACGCGTGAGCGCAACTACGTGTAATATTGTACCACATCAGGGCAGAGATACCAAGCTTGCCAATCCGCCAACGCCGCCGTATAATCAAACTATGCATAAGCACTATGGTTTTACAATCGTCGAAGTATTGGTAGTCGTCTTGGTCCTCGGCATCTTGATGACCCTCGGTGGTCTGGCGTGGCGCACCGCTCGAGAAGACGCCATTAACAATGAAAGCAAGACTGAATTATTAACCATCCAAAACGCCGTCGAAGAATATTACAGCCAAAATGGAGAATATCCGTGGCCTGCGTCCTGCAGCAAATACAGCTCGGCGACCAACCGCACATGCGACGCCGGCGAGCTCAATCCATTGTTAGTGCCAAAATACCTCAAAGAATTGCCAACAGACTGGCGCGGCAAACACTATGAATACACCGTCAACAAAAGCCCAGACAATCGCTATGGGTTACTAATGTACCGAGCTAACGGCACCAAATGTCGCGTCGGAAAAGGCATCCTGGCAATGTGGTGGAATACACCAGCACCGGCCGCCGAAAATTGCGATTTCTAAGCTACTACTTGGCTATTTTTCAAATGCGGTCTATTTGGGGTACAATAGGGCAATGAAGAAAGCACAAACTGCAACGTTAACTCTGGAAAACATCGTTGGCGGCGGCCAAGCCATTGGCACACTGGCGGATGGACGCAAAGCGTTTGTGTGGGGCGGGCTGCCAGGTGAGCAGGTAACCATCAGATTGACCAAGAAAAAATCAAAATTTGTCGAAGGCGTCGTAACCGAGGTTCATCACGCCAGTTCTGAGCGAATCACTCCAGTTGATCCAGGTAGCTATCTCAGCACTAGCCCCTGGCAAATCATGAATTTTTCAGCAGAGCAGCAGTACAAAGCCCAGCTAATTGCTGAGGCTTTTCGGCTACATCACGTTACCTTGCCGACTACACCAACAGTCTATACGGACGAGCAGCAACTGGCGTATCGTAACAAAGTTGAGTACAGCTGGTACAGTGACACAGACCCGGAGTCGGGGATCGACACGCTTGATCTGGCGTTTTTTCGGCGTGGTTCAAAGGGCAAAATCACCGTCGACGGCACCTCACTCGCTCGTCCCGAGATCAACACACTAGCCGTAGAAATTCGCGACTTGCTGCGCACCAAACCAGTCACCGCACGTAACCTCAAAACAGTACTCATCAGGTGTAGCCGCTCAGGAAAGTGCATTTGGCAATTGTACCTCAAAGACCGCTTGGAAGATGTCATCACTGCCGAAGAAGCAGCCACACTGTCAGCCCAAGGCGGTGAAATCATCTATTCTAACCCCAAAAGCCCCGCTAGCGTCATCACCGAACGGCTAGCGGCGTTTGGCGACACCGTTCTCACCGACGAGATACTAGGCGTTCCATTTCGCTATGTCGCTGAAGGATTTTTCCAGGTCAATTTGCCAGTGTATGAGCAGGCACTCACCGACATGGCAGCGTGGATTCGTACCGCGTCAGTAGAGTCAAATAACGCTCCATCAACTGTTGATATGTATTCGGGTGTTGGCACTATCGGCCTCACTATCGGCGGAGAACATGTCACTTTGGTAGAAATTAACGAACACGCCGTCCAGGAAATGCAGCGAAATATTCACGCTCTGGGACGCGAAAATAATGCCAAAGCCGTCTTGGCAGCCAGTGAACAGGCCCTTGATTATATCAATCCTGACAATCTCATCATCGTCGATCCGCCACGAGCTGGCTTACACACAGAAGTTGTCAGCCGCCTATTAGAAAAATTGCCACCACGCATTGTCTATCTGAGCTGCAACCCTGTCACCCAAGCTCGAGATGTTGCATTACTCAGTGAGAAGTATCGCATTGTACACCATCAAGGTTACAATTTCTTCCCACGCACACCACACATTGAGAACTTGGTTGTCCTAGACAGAGTGCCGCATTAAGACTGCGAAGATCTGACTTTTACACCAGCGCGCAGTGCGAGCCACCACTGTAAGATTGCCGCCAGGACGATGACACCGAGCGCTGGCAACAGGACGATGATGTCTGGTTTGGTAAAGTCGAAAAATCGACGAAGCGGACCGATGCCAAAGCTACCAGCCGCCACAACACTCACCGCCAACATATATAACAGGCGTGCTTTTCTGGCGTTCCGCGTCAAGGTGACACCCAACATTGGTCCGACCAAAAATACCAGATAGACGCCATAGAACGTCGCCGTCAGTACCGTCATGGTGGCAACTTCCTCCGGACGATCAGGGAAGACGGCAGAGCCAATCCAATAGGTAAATGCCACTGTTAGACCCGTGATCAGCGCGATGGGCATCACGCTGATCAGCGTATGACGCCAAAACAAGCGAGGATTGATGCGGTGGTTTGGCACAGGCGGGAAAAATGTCCACATCAAAGTCGGCAGTGTCACCAGGAAAATATTCATAAAGGTGATGTGACGCGGCTGATATGGATAAAGCATACCCAGCGACAACGTACACATTAACAGAACTACGCCATAAATAATTTTGTGGAAGAACAGGGTAGCGATCACCTCAATCGCTTGCATAATTCGGTTGCCTAGCCGCATACCAAGTGGCAAAGAGGTGAATGAGTTGTTCAACAGGATAATATCTGACACGCGACGCGACGCTGGTGCGCCCGCGTGCATAGCCACGCCAAGATCAGCTTTTTTCAGCGCCAACGCGTCATTGACGCCGTCACCAACCATGCCAGTAAACAAAGCTTGATTTTTATAATGCGCAATCAACCGCTCCTTTTGCTCTGGATGCACTCGGGCAAATATGACGTGTTCGTCAGCCGCCTTGATAAAATCTTTGTCACTCAACGCAGCCAGCGCCGCACCAGTGATGGCTTTGTCAGAATTATTGATGCCAGCCGCCGAAGCGATGAACTGCACCGTCCGCGGGTTGTCGCCAGATATCACCCGGATGCTGACGCCTTGGTCTTGCAAAAATTGAACAGTTTTCTGAACACCATCGCGCAGCGCATTGCGCAAAATCACCGCACCGATGGCGCGGCCAGACCCAGCAGGCAAGTCCTTCAAAGCGCACCGAGAATCATCAAACTCAGCCAGTAGCAATACACGCAGACCCGCGTCAGCCCATTCGTTAATTTGACGCTGACCCATTGCATCAACTGGCGCTAGTTCCGTCACAAATTCTGGCGCGCCCATAACGACTGTGTGGATTTTGCCCTCAGACTCAAACCGCAGACCCGCCATTTTGCGCGCCGATGAGAACGCCATAACGTCAATGATTTTGGCGTCCTTGAGCGGCGCGGCTGCTTCCAAGATGGCTTGGCCAGTGATGTTACCGCCACTGGTTTGCTCAGCGATCAAGGCAACAATTCTCGAAAGCGTTTCGTCTGATTGATCGCCGCTACCCAAAGCAACGATTTTTTCCAACGTCACTTCATCGCTGGTGAGCGTACCTGTTTTATCAACACACAGCAAGTTGAGCAGCGCCATAGCTTCGATAGCTGATAGTTTTTGCGGCAAAACTCTAGCTTGCGCTAACTTGATCGAACCAAATGCCAAGAGCAGTGAACTTGCCAGCAGCAGCCCCTCTGGCACAACCGTCACGGCCGCCGAAGTGATGGTTTTTAATATCTGCACTGAGTCCTGGCCAGACGTCATATAGGCGATAAAAATCAACGCTGCCAGCCCAAACGCACCAAACGTCAAAAAGCTAATTGCTCGCTGAATCGCCCGCTGCAAGGGAGTTAGCTCTGGCTTGTACTGTTTCAACACTTGACTGATGGCGCCGGCTTTTGTATCCGCGCCAACCGCTGTGACGCGAGCCTCACCAGAGCCAGCCAATACAGTGGTCGCCGCCCAAGCCGTATCACCAACGCTTTTTTCTACCGCCGCCGATTCGCCAGTCAACATACTTTCGTTTAGCTCCAGACCTTTAACCTCAAGCATCTCTACATCTGCTGGCACTTCATCACCAGCGATCAGTTGAATCTTATCGCCAACCTGCAACGCATCATACGCTACTTCCGTCACAGAGCCATCAGCTGACAACAGCCGCGCTCGCGGTTGACTCATCAGCTCCAGTTTCTTGAGCGCCCGCTTGGCACGAATTTCCTGGACGATACCAATCAACGAGTTCACCACAATCACCACTGAGATGAACCAGGCATCACGGTACTCCCGAGCATAAATCAGTGCGCCCGCCAGCAAGAAAATCGCAAGCACAATCGGCGAAAACAAATTACGACGAATAATTTCCCAGTAACCGTTCATTATTTGGCGTGGACCTTCCTGTAGGCAAACCGAGCACCCACCCGCCATTCGCCGTGAACGTCAGGATCAAACTGATGGATTTCACCATTTTTAATTTCTGAAACCACCGCCAGAGCAGGGTTATATGGCGCCAATGTTCGGTAGAAAATCAAATCTTCCTCTGATTGTACTGTCATGCCGGGGAATACTTCTTGAAATTTTTGACGACCAAGAATATCAAAATAATCTGGCTGATATTTCGGCGGATAAAACTCGTCCAGCCTGAGCCCCATACGCACTGCTATTTTTTTGACATCCGCTAGCGTCATATTAGAAGACGCGCGCAAATAGAGCAACAATTGATTGTTCGACGCCATAAATACCGTCGCCTGCGCCGTGCGGCCAACATCAGACAACGGCAAGATAAATCGCTTTACTGAGACATCAACATCAAATGCTTCGCTGATTAAAGATTCCAACTCCGACGCGGTCACTGTAGGCTTCATGGCTTTATTTTACCATTTTCAACCGCACGCGTATACTGTAAGTATGGATTTTTCTACACGCTACGCCAACCTCAATGCCAATCAACGTTCTGCCGTTGACACAATTCACGGGCCACTGTTGGTTATCGCGGGTCCTGGCACTGGCAAAACCGAGCTCTTGAGCATGCGAGCTGCTCACATATTGCGCCAAACTGACACTTTGCCAAGCAATATTTTATGTCTAACGTTTACTGATTCTGGTGCGGTCAATATGCGCCAGCGCTTGCAACAAATCATCGGCGAAGATGCCTACAAAGTCGCCATTCACACCTTCCACAGCTTCGGCTCAGAAATCATCAACACCAACCGACAATATTTCTTCCACGGTGCAGATCGGCAACCAACCGACGAACTGACACAGCAACAGATTCTACAAGAGATTTTTGAAAGCATGAGTTGGGACAATCCGCTCAATGTCAAAAACAATGACGAATTTATCTATCTGAAAGAAACGCTCAAAACCATTTCCGAATTCAAAAGCAACGGTCTGACCTCTGAAGAAATACAACGCGTTTTGGACGATGTGGAGCAAACAATCACAGAAATTTCTGGAGCCATCGCGCAGCTCTTCCAAACCACCATCAAAAAATCGACCATCCCAGCATTTGCCAACGCCGCAGAGGTGGCAGCAACCATCACCCCGCAGCCTTTGCCGGCAGCCATCACACCGTACGCCAATGTACTGGCACTCAGCATGGCCAACGCCGCGCAAGAAGCCTTGGAAAATGACAGCACCAAACCCATCACCGCCTGGAAAAATGCCTGGTGTAAGAAGAACGCAACAGGGGAATTCATCTTAAAAGACAGCGAGTCAATCGCTAAACTGCGTGCCGTCACTCACGTGTACGACCAATACCGCAGCGCGCTGGCACAGCGTGGACTGTTTGACTATGACGACATGATTTTGAACGTGCTAGATGCCTGCAAACACCAGCCAGATCTGCGCGCAAACCTCCAGGAGCAATACCAGTTCATCATGGTTGACGAATTTCAGGACACCAACTTAGCACAGCTACAACTATTATTTAATCTGACTGGCGGCGAGCCTGAGCCAAACATCATGGCAGTCGGTGACGACGACCAAGCCATTTTTAGCTTCCAGGGCGCTAATGTTGGCAATATCCAGCGCTTCCGTCAGCACTATCACGACCCAGCTGTCATCGTCCTGACCGACAACTATCGTTCGGCAGAGCAAATCCTCACCACCGCCCGCAGCGTCATCGCCCAAGGCAGCGACCGCCTTGAGAACACCATTCCTGATTTGTCCAAACAACTCACCGCTCACGCCTCATCATCAGGCGCTAGCGTCGAGCTCAGTCGTTTCATGACACCGCTGGACGAAAGGGCAGGCGTTGCTAAGCAAATCGCAGAGCTCATCGCCTCAGGCACGCCACCTGAAGACATCGCCGTCATATCCCGCCGACATCATGAACTGATTGAACTCTTGCCTCACCTCTATCAAAATAACATCAGCGTCAACTATGAGCATCATGACGATATCCTGGAACTAGACAGCATCAAAGCGCTGGAGCTCGTAGCCCGCATCGTCATCTCACTTCACAATAACGACCTAACCAACGCCAACAGCTTACTGCCAGAGCTACTGGCGCATCCAGCATTTGACTTCGCCGCCACTGACATCTGGAAATTAAGCCTAGCTGCCTGGCGCAACCGACAGTTCTGGCTGGAAGCCATGCTCACCCAAACAACGTTCGAACCATTGGCTCAGTGGCTACTAGAACAAGCCAAAAATGTTCCCAACCTCACGCTCGAAGAGCACATCGACGAGCTACTAGGGCTCACTGAAACCGCCACCAACCGCGCCCTCTATACCTACTACTTTTCACCAGGAAAATTACAGTCAGACCCGGAAGCCTACCTCACCACCCTAGAAGCGCTGCGCACCTTGCGCCAGAAATTACGCGACCACTACACCGAAGCAACGCCAACCTTGACACAGCTTCTCCAGTTCATCAATCTCCACCATTTGACCAAGACTCGCCTCACCAGCATCAGGCCAGCCGTCGAACACAAATCAGGCTCAATCAATCTCATGACCGCCCACAAATCAAAGGGCTTGGAATTTCCACACGTATTCATCATCGGTGCGACCGACAACATGTGGGGCGAGAAAGTCCGTGCACGCAGCCGGCTCATCCGCTATCCAGCCAACCTGCAGCTGCAACCAGCAGGCAACAACTACGACGAGCGTTTGCGCCTATTTTTCGTCGCCATGACTCGCGCCAAGCAAACTCTACACATCAGTCACAGCCTCACAGACACTGGTGGCAAAGACAACTTGATCGCCAGTTTCCTAAGCTCTCTACAGCTAGATACATCGACCATTGATACCTCTGAGACTGCTGACGCGACCGAGACGCTGCTCACCGACTGGCACGCCAGACTGACTGAACCACACGGCACAACCCTACAGGAAGTCTTGGCGCCAATCTTACAGCACTACAAACTGTCCGCCACCCATCTGAACAATTTCCTCGACGTCTCACATGGCGGACCTCAAGGATTTTTGTTAAATAATTTGCTTCATTTTCCGCAAGCCAAAAGCTCATCCGCTGCCTACGGAACCGCTGTCCACACCTGCCTACAACAACTACACGATATGTTCGTCGCAGACGGAAACTTGCCACCACGCTCAGAGATTATGCGTTTGTATGCTCAAACCTTAGCAGCGCAACATCTGTCACCAGATGACACCAAACTGTTCACCGAAAAAGGCCAGTCAGTCTTGACCGCTTTTCTGGACGCCAAGCAAAGCAGCTTCACCCAGCAGCAGCTGGCTGAACTTAATTTTGCCAATCAAAATTCCTTCGTCGGCCAAGCGCAACTGACAGGAAAGCTGGACCTGGTCGATATAGACAAAACCACGAAGACCATCTACGTCACCGACTACAAGACCGGCAAGCCATCGCACTCCTGGAAGGGAACATCTGACTATGAAAAAATTAAGCTCCACAAATACCGCCAGCAGTTAATGTTTTATCAGTTACTAGTCAAAACATCGCGTGATTATGGCAATTTCAGCTTCACCGGCGCCCGCCTACAGTTCGTCGAGCCGGACATGAAAACTGGCGATATCCTCAGCCTGGAAGATACGTTCTCCGAGGAGGAATTAGCTGAATTTGCTCGGCTTGTCGGCGTCGTCTGGCGTAAAATCACCACCCTGGACCTGCCAGACATCTCTAGGTATTCCGCAGACTACAAAGGTATGCTGCAGTTCGAAAAGGACTTATTAACAGAGGAAATATAATTATTTTCCATATATTGTTGCTATTTTTTACAGTTCGTGTTATGATATTCACTAGCTTTTGTTCGTGGAGCTAACTTCTCGATTTGACGCCGCAAATGGCGTCAAATCCTGACCATGCTTCGCACAAAAGCGTGGTTCGAGAGAGGGTTAGCTCTTTTTCTTTTGCCGCAACTGCGGCGGAAAGGGGGTGAGACCCTTGGTGTTCTTTTTTTACCCCATAGCGGAAAAAACTAGCTATGGTGAGTATACCACTAAGATGACTTGCACGGGTAAGGATCGCCATGTTGCCTACCGCCGTCCTAGCGACGTCGGTAAGGAATTCCGGTGCCCGTACTGCAGACACTTCATGGTGTAACACCACAATACGACAGTCGAGGTTTGTGCGACCCCGGAACCCGCTGACTTTCGCAGTCAGCAAAGGGCGTCTGTCCGCCCACCACTGGGTCAGATTCCCCAGCCAGAAAAGAATCACAGGACATATAGCTCTAATCGGCAGAGCGCCCGCGTCGACAACGGTGTCGACGCAACGGGAGGCTGCGGGTTCGAGTCCCGCTGTGTCCGCCGTCGCGGTTGCATGCGCAGTCACACGGACTCATCACCCGTGTGAAGTCGTATGTAAGCGGAAAAACTTGGGTGTTCCGCCACTCCGCCCGAGTTTCATTGGCTTCTCAGCTTTGTTTTGTGGTCCAATGGCGTACGACAAACCAAAGCAGGTGTATACCGCTACATCGAGAAGACCAATGTTTTCAACACAGAATGGTCAGGGTGTGCCAGGTAGGGAGACAGGGCATTCGAAGTCCACCGTCTCGCGGGTTCGACTCCCGTCACATCCACTGAGATGGCACAATGGCGTGTCATCTCTCCCTCACCGGGTTCGCGAGATTCACTCGTGGCAGTTTTTCTCACCGTCGAGATCAACTCCGAGCAGAACCGCTTGAGCCCACCAACGCCCCTCATTCTCAATGGCAAGAGTGAGGGGTTTTCTCCTTTGTATGGTAAAATAACAGAGATGACATCATTTTGGGACAACCTACCGCAGCCATTTTTCATCTTGGCACCCATGGAAGCCGTCACTGACGTAGTGTTTCGCCATGTCGTGAAAAAGGCGGGCGCGCCCGACGTGTTTTTCACGGAGTTTGCCAATGCCACCGGCTGGGTGCACGCTGGTGATAAAGCCATCGCTGGGCGGCTCGTTAAAACTGACGACGAGCATCCGCTAGTCGCCCAAATCTGGGGCGGCGAGCCAGGCGATATGGAGCAATTTGCCGCCCATTGTGCCGGGCTCGGTTTTGACGGCATCGACATCAACATGGGCTGTCCCGCCAAATCCGCCATCAAAAGCGGGGGCGCAGCGCTGATTCGCCGACCCGACGTAGCAGTTGCCGCCATCGCCGCTGCCAAAACTGCCGGGCTGCCAGTTAGTGTGAAAACACGGCTGGGCTATACGTATGTTGACGAATGGCGCGAGTGGCTGACGACTATCTTGCAGCAAGATATTGTCAATCTGACCATCCACCTGCGTACCAAAAAGGAGATGAGTAAAGTCCCAGCCCATTACGAACTCATCGACGACATCATCAAACTACGTGATGACATCGCCCCGCAGACGCTCTTGACCATCAACGGCGACATCCGCGACCGCACCCACGGCGAGGAACTATTTCGAGCCCACCCAGGCTTAAATGGCATCATGATTGGGCGGGGCATTTTCAGCGATCCGTTTTGTTTTCGGAAAAGCGAAGTATCTTCGGAGATCGAGGATAAGCGGGTGATAGTCGGTGGGGCAGCATCCACTTCTGAACAAATCTCTGATTTTTCAGAAGAAGGGGCGGACCGACTAGCAGGACCCACGTCTAGCGACCTACGTGCCGTCACAAACGGCGACGATGGGAGCGGTAATGTTAAATCGGAACTTATATGTCTATTACATTACCACCTTGACCTCTTTGACCACTACCAATCAACCCTCGGCCGCCCCTACGAAACCCTCAAACGCTTCTTCAAAATCTACATCCGCGACTTTGACGGCGCCAAAGAACTGCGTGACCAGCTAATGCACACTAAGACGACCGACGAGGTGCGATCAATACTTGCACACAACGATCGTCCACATTATACTTATTGACATGACAACAAAAAAACAAAAACTACAAAAACAACAGACTATAGACAGATGGATCGTCATAGCATTATGGGCAAGTGCTATCTGGTTCTCGCTCGCACGTGGATTCATTACTGGCATCGGCGGTTGGGTACTAGCACTACTTGGCCCGTGGGCACTTATCGTTAGCTGTATCTGTCTTGCAATCATCTCCCGACAAGTGAAAAAACGCCATGCATCAAAAGACCATCTCACCACAATAGTACGTGTTTCCTTTATCGTCATGTCAATCTCATTATTTATCTGCGGCCTTGCAATGCCTGATTTTAGCGACATAGAGACCTTTTCAACATTATCCGTGTATACAAATAACGCTATTTCATTTGAAACATCAAAAGCTATCGCCATTATCTCAGGGTTTGTAGTAGTTCTGTCTCTATTCGTGGCTGTTACTTTTGGCATCGCTGAAGACAGAGAAGAGACGACGGAAGACGTCACTATTTAGATTAGTGTTAATTAGAGTCTTAGCGTTATACGCAAATTGCTTGATAAAATATAGATTATATGATATAATACAAAATATGCGTCAGTTCGAAGGATATTCGCTCACAACACCAATCACCATCGGTGATGTGCATAATCTATCAAAACAAGTAACTCGACTACCTCGAGGGAGTATCGCTCTATTAGGCACCGACCGACTCGGTATACCATTAGAGCAGCTCGACATAGAACTAACGCCTCGTGATGATTACGCAGAAGGTCGTCGTAACAGCATCAATGAGGTTGGGTTTTATGACGCAACATTGTACTGCTCAGACATACCCCTCGTAACTCAGCCTTGGGCAATCAAGCCATATCTTACCTCTCGTACAGCCGTGAAGGATATCGCTACAATGCAAGCCATTAATAGCCTACAACATCCTCAAGCAATCCGCACCTTTGAACCAAGAGGTATTGCTCGTCTCGAAAATGGTGAGGTGGCGGTTATTAGTGATTTCATACAGGGCGTGCGTAGTTGCGACAGTCTAGTTGATGCATACCGCGAAACGACACTACCTGAGGAAAAAGCGCGACTTATCGCCCGTACCGCACTCGCTACTATGCACTATTTTCACAGCCTCCCAGAGCCATATACAATGAACGACGCACAGATAAAGAACTTTGCGTTTACTATCAATACCGAACCGTGGTGTATTGACACTGAAAAATTTCTATCGACAGACAAAGACGACCCATCATCAATCGGTCAATTCGGACGAGATATTGAGTGCTGTGTTTATTCAATGAGCGGTCAATCCAATAATGACGGTCAGCAAATGTTAATTCCCGAACTTATTATTGAGCATTTTATTAAGCCATACGAAGAAGATATCTCTAATCTATTTCCCCACGATACCGCTAGTATTATGCAAACATCAATCGAAAATCTCAAACAAGACATAGCCCAAGGAGTCTGATGTTAGGCTCCTTAGTGGCGATGTAATTAGCGTCGTCGCTTATGCCGCTGCAAATCAGCAACCTTCAGTCGCACCAAGTGTCGGTCGATGAGCTGTTTGGCTTTTTCGCGTTCTATTTGGTCGTCGGCGTTGTCGCGTGCTGCGATGGCTCGCTCTAGTGCCGCCTGGGTTTCCGCCTCGATGATATCGTCACCATGATCGGCTTCATCAACCAAGATCCGCACACCCGTCTGGTCAATCTCTACCACGCCGCCAGAGATAGCAAAGAATTCTTCCTCTTGCGTCTCCTTAGTACGACGGACAGTGATGACACCATCTTTGGCCACCGTCACCAGCGGCTCGTGGCTCGGCAGCACCGAAATCTCACCGTCAATCGTCGGGATGGTTACCGAATAGACCATCTCATCCAGCTTGACACCACCGAGCGTTACTAGCTTTAAATTCATCAGACTAGTCCTTCTTTGCCTCTGGTTGCTTTGCTGCTTCAGCGTCGCGAACTACCTGGTCAGCCAATGTGCCTTGCACCATGTAGAACCAGCTTTCTGGCTTGTCATCGTATTTACCAGCCAAGATGTCAGCGGCGTCGCGAATGGTGTCCTCTAGCTTAACGTACACGCCTGGATTGCCAGTAAATTTCTCGGCCACGTGGAATGGCTGGGCTAGGAAGCGCTGGATGCGGCGCGCCCGAGCGACGATTTGCTTCTGGTCGTCTGACAATTCTTCCATACCGAGGATGGCAATGATGTCCTGCAGTTCTTTGTACTGCTGCAGCACCCGCTGGACTTCGCGCGCCACGCGGTAATGCTCCTCACCGACGATTTCTGGGTCGAGCGAGTTAGAGCTGGAGTCCAACACGTCAACGGCAGGGTAGATACCAATTTCCGTCAGAGCACGGTTCATCACGATGGTCGCATCCAGGTGAGCGAAGGTTGTCGCTGGCGCTGGGTCGGTCAAGTCGTCAGCTGGCACATACACCGCCTGAACAGAGGTAATTGAGCCCTTTTTGGTCGAAGTAATGCGCTCCTGGAGAGCACCCATTTCTTGCTGCAAGTTCGGCTGATAACCCACGGCACTTGGCAAACGACCGAGCAACGCCGACACCTCGGCACCAGCCTGGGTGTAGCGGTAAATATTGTCGATAAATAACAGCACGTCTTTACCTTCATCGCGGAACGCTTCGGCCATCGCCAAACCCGACAGCGCCACGCGCAGACGTGCTCCAGGTGGCTCGTTCATCTGACCAAACACCAGCGAGGTCTTGTCCAGCACGCCGGCTTCTTCCATTTCGTAGTACAAGTCATTTCCTTCACGGGTACGCTCGCCAACGCCGGCAAACACCGAGTTACCAGAGTGGAACTTGGCAATATTGTTGATCAGCTCGGTGATCAGGACAGTTTTACCGACACCAGCACCAGCGAACAGACCGGCTTTACCACCTTTGGCTAGCGGCGCAATGAGGTCGACAACCTTAATTCCAGTTTCCAAAATCTCCGTCTTGTTTGATTGCTCGCTCAGGTCTGGAGCAGGGCGGTGAATCGGTGCGGTTTTACCCTTTGGCTGCGGCTTTTCGTCAATCGCTTCACCAACCACGTTGAACATACGCCCTTGAGTCTCGGCACCCACCGGTACAGAAATCGGCGCACCAGTCGCCACCACTTCCGCACCGCGAGCCAAGCCGTCAGTCGATGACAACGCAATCGTTCGCACCGTGTGCTCGTCGAGGTGCTGCGCCACTTCCAGCACCAACGTCTCTTTACCGTTCTTAACATGCAACGCGTCATAAATTGCCGGCAATTTAACGTCGCGCGGAAATTCCACATCGACCACCACGCCAACGATTTGAATAATTTTTCCTAGTGTTTTACTCATCAATTCCTCCTTTAATCTTGCTCATATCTCCGTTTATCACCTGACAGTCAATTGCCATCAAATCTTCAGCAAAAGGCGATGTTGCGTCAATCGGCTGCAACGTGTACACCGGCTTACCAAGCGCAAACGCCCAGCCAGCCTCAAAGAAACACGACGCACCAATATAGCCATCGCCACGTTCGTCATCAAAATTCGCCAGCAGCAAAGCCTCACTGTCTTGTAGTCGGCTCATGTGTTCATCAATATACTGCCGCTTCGTCAGGCCTTCCTCAGTCTGCGGCAGTATAGCTTGATGACCTGCCGCCTCCAACGACTCATGCAGCGCAGCGAACTTATCCGCATGATGCATTGATGCTGAAACTAGGATTTTCATTGTTCCATCGCCTCCACGCCGCCGGAAATTTCTGCCAGCTCTTGGGTAATCGCACCTTGGCGGGCTTTGTTCATCGCCAGTGTCAGATCGTCCACTAGGTCAGACGCATTATCCGTTGCATTCTTCATGGCCATCATCCGCATGGAGTGCTCACTAGCACGGGCATCCAGCAATGCCTGAAACAGTCGCGCGCCCGTCAGACGGTAGGCGACGGCGTCCAGTACTTCTGGGATGCTTGGCTCATACTTGGCGTCAGAAACTGTGTTCGAAACTTCACTCGGGTCAATTAATGCTTTGGTTCCTGCTGGCAATAACCGCGACAGCTCCGCTGTTTGCACCATGCTATTCACAAAACGCGTATACACCAGCGTCACCGCGTCAACCTCGCCGTTCTCAAACATGCTAATGGCGGTGTTTAAAATCGTGTGAAAGGTCAGCCCCGTCGGTTGGTCTGGCAAATTATCATAACTACCGACCACTTCAGTGTCCTTGAGACGCGAGGCGAACTGCGAAGCTCGGCGGCCGACGGTCAAAGTCAAATTCTCAATGCCGCGTTCGTCATCACGCTTGAGTAGCTCCAGATATTTCTTCAAGACGTTGGTATTGTACGCACCCGCCAGGCCTTTGTCGCTGGCGATGACGATGATCAAACGCTTAGTGATTTTGCGGCGCTTAAACAGTGGGTGATTATCCGTCGCACCCTGGCTAGCTAGGTAGCTCAGCAGCTCCTCGGCTGCCATAGTGTAGGGAGCTGAGGCCTTGTCCGCCTCTTGCGAACGGCGCATTTTACTGGCGGCCACCAATTGCATCGCCTTGGTGATCTGCTTGGTCGAGTCCACCGAGCGAATGCGATTTTTCAGCGCACGAGTACTCGGCATGGATTACTCCTCAAATCCTTTCGCCGCCACTTGGGTTGCCTCATCGATAACCTGGAGCTGCTCATCAGTCGGTTTGGCGCCCTTGTTTAGTTCGCGCATGGTGTCTTTGGCATTGTTCCAAAGCTGCGTCAACAGACCAGCTTGCGCCTCCTTAATCTTGACAACTGGCACATTGTCAAAGGCACCGCTGGTTACCGCGTGGATACTGACAAATTGCTCCCACACGCTCATCGGCTGGTACTGCGGCTGCTTCAAAAGTTCAGTCAAGCGCTGACCGCGGTCGATTTGCGCCTTGGTTGCATCATCCAGATCTGAGCCAAATTGCGCAAATGATGCTAATTCACGGAACTGTGAAAGACCAAGCTTCAAGTTACCACCGACCGACTTAACCGCCTTAGTCTGAGCAGCGCCACCAACACGGGAAACCGATAAACCAGCAGAAATCGCCGGGCGAATACCTTGATAGAACAAGTCAGTTTCTAGGAAAATCTGACCGTCGGTGATGGAAATCACGTTGGTCGGGATGTATGCCGAGATGTCGCCAGCCTGCGTCTCGATGATCGGCAGGGCAGTCAGTGAACCAGCGCCCAATTCGTCTGACAGCTTGGCTGAACGTTCCAGTAGGCGAGAGTGTAGGTAGAACACATCACCCGGGTAGGCCTCACGTCCTGGTGGACGACGGAGCAAGAGCGACATCTGACGGTACGCTACCGCGTGCTTGGTCAAATCGTCATAAATCATCAGCGCGTGGCCGCCATTGTCACGGAAATATTCACCCATGGCGGTACCAGCATATGGTGCCAGATACAGCAGGGAAGCCGCGTCCGACGGGCTGGTCGCCACCACGATGGTTTGCTCCATCACGCCTTCTTCTTTGAGGCGGTCAACCAGCCGGGCAATCTTTGATAATTTCTGTCCAACCGCCACGTACACGTTCACCACACCGGTCTTTTGCCGTGCCTGGTTGATCATGGTGTCGATAGCGATCGCCGTCTTACCAGTCTGGCGGTCACCGATGATCAGCTCGCGCTGCCCGCGACCGATTGGGAACATGGCGTCAATTGACATGATACCAGTCATCAGCGGCTCGTGCACCGACTTGCGGCCCATCACGCCGATGGCTGGGCGCTCAATCAGCCCACGTTTCTTAGTCTTGATAGCTGGTCCACCATCGAGCGGCCGACCGAGCGGGTCAACCACGCGGCCGAGCAGCTCCTCGCCAACTGGTACATCCAGCACCGCACCCTTGCGGCGAACGCTAGCGCCAGCCTTAACTTTTTCTTCACCACCGAGGATCACCGCACCGATTTCATCTTCCATCAAGTTTAGCGCAAACGCTTCCACTGTGCCGCCATCAGTTTCAATTTCTAATACTTCGCTGTAGCCAGCTTTACTGAGGCCGTGCACCCACGCCACGCCGTCACCAACGCGGATGACCACGCCAGCATCTTCTAGTCCTTCCGTCGCCTCCAGCTGCGCGATTTTTTCCCGCAGGCTTTTGGCTAGTTCTGTCACATCAATCTTGCTCATTTTTCCTCCTAGATTTTCTTCGCCCGCAAGTCGTTTAATTTCTTGGCAATCGTCGCGTCCAGCGTTGCGGTTGGCGTCCGTAGCTTGAAGCCGCCGATGAGTTCTGGGCGAACAACTTCGCTCAATTGAACAACCGTCTGGGACTTCTTGAGTAGCGTCATGATAGCCGAACGCGCCTCATCCGTCAATGCTCGCGCTGATTCAACCGTCGCCACCGTTAAGCCACGCTCCGCCAGTTCTGTCTGAATATCACGCACCAACAAATCGACTTCATGCTGACGATTTTCATGGCTGAGTAGCGCCGCTACTTCGTCAATAACTTTCGTATCGTTGTTCAACAATCGTTCAGCCACATACCGAGCCAATTTACGACGCGACGTTCGTGCAGGCATTAGCGCGCCTCCTTCAAAGCTTTCTCGATCAATTTGCCGTCTTTTTTAGCGTCCAATTTCTCGTTCACCAAGGTGCCGGTTGCCTCAGCCACCAATTGCAATGTTTCGTTATGCAACGCTTGGCGCGCAGCCGCAACTTCACCAGCGATCTCCGTCCGAGCCGCCTCGATGATGCCATCGGCTCGCGCTTCGGCTTTCTTAGCCGCAGCTTCAACGATTTCCGTTGCTTCATTCCTGGCTGAAGCAACGATGTCGCGTGCTTCCGCTCGCGCTTTACGCATCGATGCGTTGATCATTTTCTCAGTCTTGTCAGCATTTTCACGCGCTGATTTGGCAGCTTTTTCAGCTGTTCGAAGATCTTTTTCACGCTTGTCCAGCATCGCTGCCAGTGGCGGATACACCCATTTGCTCAACACAAATAGCAATATCAAGAATGCCACTGACTGCAGGACTAACAGTTTCCAATCAATCCCCAACGAGCCAAACAAGTCAGCCTTCTCGGCTGCGTGAGCTTCAGCATTCGCAAATTGTGTTATCAATCTTTCCACAATTTACCTCTAAATTACATAACCTTACCGACGATGGCAGCCACGAAACCGATAATTGCCAAGGCGTCGATAAATGAAATACCAAGAATCATCATGGTACGCAAGTCATTAATCTTCTCTGGGTTGCGACCTGCGGCGTTCATCGCTGCAGCACCGATGATGCCGGCACCAATTGCTGCAAAGGCTGCTGGGATTGCGTAAGTTAAGGCAAAAGCTAATGCTTCCATGGTTGATGTTCTCCTTATAATTATTACTTAACTACTTATTTTCATTCTCTGTCATTTTCTTTGAAATATCAACAGGGGAATGAACATGTGCATGGTTGGACTCGTTGTGGTCACCGTGAGGAGTGAGTCCCAAAGAAATAAACACCGTTGACAACATGAAAAAGATATACGCCTGAATACCGCCGATAAACAACTCGAACATATAGAACGGCTGCAAGGCCGCCGGTGAAGCGTACTTTGTTAGATAGGCGATCATGATCAGCAGTACTTCGCCCGCCAGTACATTACCAAACAAACGAAAGCTCAGTCCCAGCAAGCGCGAGAACTCTGCTACCAACTCCAAAATACCAACAAATGACATGATTGGATCTTTCAGTGGATTGACGAAATATCGCCCCATATTGCCGCGGAATCCCAAGTAGCGGAACGCATAAATTTGCGCCGCAATGATAGTGATGATAGCCAGCCCAAACGTCATGTTCAAATCAGCCACGCCGCCACGAAACAGGGGAGTGCCGTGCTCGCCAACAGTTACTGGGCCAACAAAAGGCAACAACCCCAGCCAGTACTGCGCTATTACAAAGAAAAATATGGTGATAGTCAATGGCGCCACGCGCGCTGCCCAAACGTCATCTTGAATAACCTGCTTGACCGTGCTATACAAGCCATCAAACGTCCAGTTAACCAACCGCGTCACAAAATTAGGCTTCTTTTTGCCCAGCGCTGCCGCACGCGTTCGCAGCATAATCCATACCAAAACCAATAATCCCAAAGTACCCAGCAGGTGAGAGTTCGTGACTGAAATGCCGCCAACTTGTACTATTTCGTCTGCCTTTACTGAAATATGCAGACTGCTTGCAAACTGGTGTATCATTGATTGGCCTCTCTCTGTTTTATAAATCGTATTTGCTGATAAATCAATCCTGCTGACGCCGCCAGACCCACGATAATCCCTGCAACCATCAACCACGGTTTCGTGTGTAGCACCAGATCAGCCCACAGCCCCACCAACATCAGACCGATGCTCGGCACAAACATGCGCCACGTTGTCCCGATGATGGTTTTCATCATAACCGCAGTGGCATCTACATCTGTTTTTTGGTCGCTCTGAACCTTGGGTTTTTCAGCCATTACCTATACTATATCAATCTGCTATACTATTTGACAATATGCCGAGGAAAAATTATCCAAGATCTCAACCAGTCCAGAAAAATAGACAGCCGCTAACTACTGTACATGAGCTCAACAATTGCCATCAAAAACGCCGCTTTTCAACCCAACAACAAGCCGAAAGGGAAATAACCAACCGACAACTGACCGACCCACACCTGTCTCTGGCAACTTACAAATGCCATTGGTGCGGCGGCTGGCACCTCACGTCACGCTAGAGCCACTAGAAGACGAGATGTTCTTGGATTGGCACATTCGTGTAACGACCCAAAATTGGCACCGTTGAATCAGTCGTCGTACCGTCGCCAAGTTGTCCTCGGTTATTGTTACCGACTGTATACACACGGTTGTCAGTCGTAAAGATCACAGTCGTACCCCCACCACTTTCCACGTGCTTAGCACGAGGAGCAGTCGGACCACTACCAAACAGTTGCATTGGCGTTGGTGTATTACGGCTGACCTTATCACCAGTACCCAACTGACCATTCTCATTTGAGCCAGCACCATAGACCTTACCGTCATCACCCACCACAAACAAGTTACTGACGCGCCCTGCGTATGCTGTTGACCAGATATCAACCGCTTTCACGCCGGCTGGCAGCATGAATTTTACTGGGGTCGGGTTCCTCCAGTTAGTAGCCCCGTTTGCGTGGTTAGCACTATTACCAAACACACCGTGGTAATTGCTACCAGTACTGTACACATTTCCATCAGATGTACGATATGATGCGAATAACTCGTCAGTGGAAATTTGTTGTACAAATCCTGGGACGCCCAAATCTCGAATCTTTGGCGTCTGAAGCCTGAAGAATATATGCTTATTACTCGGCGGACAGGCAGCAGCGATTGCCATTCCTGTACCCGAAGCATTAGCCGCTAGGCAGTGGTTACTGGCGCCTCGGCGGAAAATACGATCCGAACCATAGGAGACCATGCGCCAGCGCTGAATAGCGGCTGAAGGATTACAATTTGCCAAACGAATGTTCACCAAGTCACCGGCAGTATTTTCCACACATTTACCGTTTATTTTGATCTGCTCCTGCGGTGTATATTCAAATTGCTGCTGAGAACTATCGTTGCAACTACGAGGAGCTACCGTAGTAGGACCGACTGCCTCCATGCAACGGCCCTCTAAGAACCGCCAGCGGAACACTAGATTGTCCTTACCAACCTCCAAGTGGTTTGAGCCCCCCACGCCATAAACCTTACCATCATTCGCCAAGATATATAGGGTACCTCCGTCAAAAGCCAGCTGCATGGCGCGTGGTTTACCAGGATTACCAAAGTCACCAATTCTTACTGGCGTTGATGAACTTGATATATTGGCGCGACCCAACTGATAATAATCATTTGCACCCCAACCGTACACAGCACCATTTTGCATGATGACATAAGCGTTATATCGGTCCTGCACCAAGTGAGCAGTCGGAATCGTTCCTGGATTACCAGGGTTCGGGAAAGGCAAGGCAACACGCTTTGGAGTAGACCTGTTACTACAGGCAGTCGCATACGCCGGAGTGACGGTATAATCACCAGTACCCAATAGGCCGTACGTACATTCACCGGCAGCATAGATATTTTTATCATTCCCCAGTACAAAGTTTGCCCAACCTGAGTTGACAGTAACTGCTTTAACTCCAACCGGCAAGCCAAACCTCACTGGTGTTGAGACGGTCGGACTCATATAGCCAGCGCCCAATTGACCGCGATCATTTTTGCCCGCACCATACACCGCACCGTTCTCATCTCGAATCATCAAGTTTCCACCGACAGAGACAAAGTTGGTGTGCACTGAAACTGCGCGCTGGGATATATTAAATCTCACTGGCGTTGGCTGAGCTATCGAAACCAATCCAGCGCCCAATTGACCGCGGTCGTTCGCCCCAACTGACCGGACGCGTCCAGCAGAGTCAATTGTCGCAAAGAATACTTTGTGCTGTATGCCGTGCATATCACCCTCATATCCAAACGCCAAGGTGTCGACACGTGTTTGTGCTCCAGTGGCCAATGACAACACTCGGGTATACGTCTTCCACACGCCGCCACTTGGTCGTAGTAGCTCAACATAGCCGGTAGCATAGGCCTGCTGGACCTCACCACCAGTTGAGCCAAGAGGAGGAACAGTAAACCGCGTTCGAATATTGCCCTCATGCATCACAGTATTTGACTGACCAGGCTCTGGGTCACCCGCACAGTTTGTTTCTGGAGCTAGATTTTTTGATCCCCATGGCGAAATCATACCGTTGCTGCGCAAACAAGACACAGCATATGCAAGACCACTTTCAGCAGCTTCGCGCGCCAATTGGTTATAATACCGGTCCCGTAACGCCGCTGCATATGAAGCAGCCAGCTGCATGGCCACCAAAAGTAAGGTCAGCATAATTACTGAGGTGATGAGAACTGTTGGCAAGGTAAATCCTGTTTTTTTGCTGTCCGCACCCATGATTACTCATCATTATACACTTGTCGATAAGCATGTACAATATGCTATAATAGACTTACGTAAAGAAAGTTGAGGGGAATATATGAGCGAAGATACAGCAACCAACCACAGCGCCAAAGTAACCGTCTACAGCACCAGTTGGTGCGCATTTTGTCACACTGAAATGGAGTGGTTGGAAAAACTGGGAATTGACTTCATCAAAAAAGATATTGAAGCAGAACCTGCAGCCAAAGAAGAACTATTAGCAAAAAATGGTGGCAACTTCCAAGGCGTACCAGTGACTGACATTAACGGCGAGTTGGTGCTTGGTTTTGATCGACCAAAACTACAAGACTTGCTGCGCAAGAACGGCTTGTTGGCTGATTAAAAATCTGAATACGAATTATCCCGCCTGACAGTGGCGGGATTTTTATTCTGCACCAATTTGCACAACCTCACCGCCAATTGCTTGGCGGAAATAATTATCGTGGCTGACGTAGAGGATGGCGCCAGAATATTTCGTCAGCGCCGTCTCTAACTCCTCGATGCTTGGCAGGTCAAGGTGGTTAGTCGGCTCGTCTAAAATCAGCAGCTGCGGGTCATTCGCCAGCATGGCAATGATCTGAAAGCGGGCTTTCTGGCCACCCGACAGGCGCGCCAGTGGTGTCATTCGGTCCGCTTCGGTGAACAGATAATCGGCTAGCAATTGGCGGATTTTGGTATCAGAAATCGGTAAGTCGCGGCTAAGGTATAATTTCTCAATCGCTACCTCCAGCGGATCCACCAAATACCGCTCATCAATTTCTTGCTCATACACGCCCACCCGTACCTGCGAGTCGAGGAAGAGATTGCCGGAGTAGAGGATAGAGGCGGCAGGTGCGACACCTTCTACGCCAGAGACTGTGAAACGTTCGCGAGTAGCGGACGTTTCAGCCGAACGCTCGCGAAAAATCTCCGGTGGAGATTTGAGCGAAGAGTGTGCTCTGGCGGAGGATGGTGGAGTGACTGCCGCCCTACTATTTAACAACATCCGAATCAGCGTCGTCTTGCCAGCACCATTGCGCCCGCGCAGCTCCATCGCCTCACCCTCACGCAGATCAATATTCACGCCCTCAAACAATATCCTTTCACCAACACCAACTGCCGCATCCTCAACTCGCACCAGCACATGCTGGCTACGGCTAGCCGCGTCCTTCATCGATAGCCGAATATTGCGCGCCTTGAACTTGCCGTAGCGCTCAGCCGATTTATAATCAAGCTGCCCAGCCGACTCCTTATCAATCCAAAAGGTCGGCTTGTCCATCTCTGACAATTCCGCCAGCTCGACCCGCGCCTCATTTTCCAGCCGCTTGAACTTTTGGATAGTGCCAGGGTTTCGCGACTTTTCCTTCAGCCGCTGATAATCCAGCGCCTTTTGTTTGAGGTTAGTTATCCGCTTCTCAACCTGCTCAAAATTATTCATACCCGCCGCCGTCGCCTGAGCGTTTTGCTTGAGGTAAGCGTCATAATTACCGCGGTAGCTGATCGCTCGGCCGTCTTTAAGCTCGACAATCCGATCCACCCGACCCAGCACGTCGCGGTCGTGCGTGATGATCAACATAGCCTGGCGCGGCTGCGAACTCATCCAGTCGATGAACTGCTGCTTGGCCACATAATCCATATGATTAGTCGGCTCGTCAATCAGCGCCAAATGTGCCTCCGAATGCATGATCTTCACGATCTCCACCAGCCGCTTCTGACCGCCCGACAGGGAACCAAGCGGCCGCTCGCCGCACCCGCTCAGTTGAAAATTATCAAGCTCCCGCTCAATCTTCTCCTCAATCTGGTAAAACCCTTTCTGGTCAAATCGCTCCAGCGCCTGGGTATACTCCTCGATTTTGCGCATATTATCGCCCATGGTTTCAGGATATTCATCAATAGTCTTCTTTAAGGCCGAATATTCCGGCAGCCCCGACAAAATGTAGCTCAGCACCGTCTGATTGCCCAAACCATGATGCTCCTGCGCCGTACTAGCCACCGTGATGCCGCGGCGAAAAATCACCTCGCCAGTATAATCACTGTCCATGCCCGCCAATATGCCAAACAGCGTCGATTTGCCGACGCCATTGCGGCCGACCACGCCGACCTTTTCGCCGTCATCCACACTAAACTTGACGTCGCGCATCAACGTCTTGTCGCCAAAACTCTTCTCGGTGATGTGAATGTCGGCTATCATTGGGATATTGTACCACACGCCATACCGTAAGGGTATTGAAATATATGATTTTTTGTGGTATAATACAAGTTATGGAAAAAGATTCTCATGCTAGCAAAGAAGCTAAAATTATTCCTCTCGCTCCGTATCTCAACAGGAGGAAAATGCGAGAAGCTGGTCGTATTGTGTTTCGACGACTTGATACGGACGCTGGGGAGTCACAGCCAGAACCATTAGCCCGGGTTTATGACATTTCCAGTCGTCTCCCAAAAACTACCGCTCCAGAGGCTGCCGCTGAAGAAGATATCGTTACTGGGGAGCAAGATACCGAAAGGGAAGTCATTGCAGAAATGATGACAGATATCACAACAAACTTTGAAGCTTTGCCAGAATATGACGGTGACCTAGGAGAGTTTCTAGACACTATCAATGATCAGTTAGAGGATTGCTACGAAGAGCTTAGCCCTGACCAAAAGAAAGCGTTAGCCATCAAGCTCACCAGTGTCTTGAGCGATGAATGCCACAAAAACATCTCTCGAGCAGTAGTCCACCATCCAAACCTTGTAAAGATCCTGGGCGTTGCCCTTTATATGCAATATGACCCTCTCTTTCAGGCAATGAAGCGGCATCCAAGCTATAAACCGACCGATGAGACGAAAACAATTGAGGAAACAAGTAGAAAAGCCGCTGATATATTAAGCCTTACTCCAGGTGAATACGACTTTGATACTGGTGCCTACACACCACCTAAACACTAAACCTGCTATAATGGGACCATGCCAAAGCCCAAAGCAAAAAAGCCAGCTACTCACGCCGTCGTTAACCGTCGAGCACGGTTTGATTATGAGTTGGGCGAGGAAATCGTAGCTGGGCTGGTGCTAACAGGGCCAGAGGTACGAGCTGCACGAGACGGACATGTCCAGCTCAAAGGCGCCTTTGTCAGCTTGAGAAATGACGAATTGTGGCTCAATAACGCAAGTTTTTCATTGCGGCTGAACGTTCGTGGTCAGGCAAATACAAAAAGCGTCGATACCTCGGCGCGGAAGCTACTAGCTAACCGTAAACAAATTGATCGATTTGCTGCCGCCAAACAACAGGGGCTTACCATCGTCCCGACCAAATTATTGACCAATGGCCGCTTCATTAAAATTATCATCGCACTGGGGCGGGGTAAAAAGCGTTACGACAAACGCGAGACCATCAAGCGTCGTGATCAGGATCGCGAGACGCGTCGGCAGCTTTCTGGTCGATAAGCTCTTGGTATAATTTTTCCAGCTTCTTCACTTGGCGGTTTTCAGTAAATTTGGCCGCCAATTTTTTACTGATAGCGCCAAACTCTTGACGCTTATCAGCATCCTCCAGCAGGGCAATGATCGCTCGGCCAAAGCTGGTCGGATTATCATTCGCGATGAAGCCATTCACGCCGTCTTGGACCACTTCTGACAGCTCTTTGTCCACCAGCACGATCGGCAGCCCTGCGTGAGCCGCTTCATGCAGCACCCAACCCTGCGTGTCTTTCAGAGATGGAAAAGCAAACACGTCCAGCACAGAGTACGCCAGGCCAAGCTTTTCGCGCGGCATAGCGCCAGTGAAAATAATTCTGTCAGCATATTTGGTCGCGGCAGCCATTTCCTCCAGCGTCTTTCGGTATTCAAAATCACCAACAAACAATAATTTTGCCTTGGGCCGCTTCTTGGCGATGTGCCGTTCAAACGATTTGATGAGCAGCGGCAAATTCTTTTCTTCACCCAACCGACCAACAAATCCAAAGATTTCATCATCTTCCGCCAAGTTCCACTGCTCACGAAATGCCTTCACCTCTGTTTTCGTTGGGCGAGGCAGCGCATTTACGCCATTTGGCATCAGCACCAATTCGTACTGATAATCATCGTACTGCCAAGACTTTAGTTGCTTACAACTCTTTCGACACAGGGCGATAACCGCGTCTGCTTTGCTATACAAAATGGTGATGACGCTTTCAATGATGTCTTTGTTCCACTTAGTGACGCCCGCTCGTGGTTTATACAATTTAGCAATCTCCAGCAAGTCATGACCGCGCAGCTTCACGGACATTGGGAAGACGATTCCTGCCAGCGCCAAAGCACCAGGCAGCACCGCCGGGTAGTGATCAACAAACTCGTAGATATCCGTACAGTGCTGAATCACCAGCGGAATGTCGTTCTTTTTGGCAGCTTTCACGCCAACTAATCCAATTTGTGATGGCGTAAACACATGCACTATGTCCAGTTCCAGCTCTTTGATGCGACGCTGTACTGCTGGCGGAAAGAACACCGATGTATCATAATCATCAAAAAATGCACCCTTAATGGACGGGAAACGAATGATGCGCGAGTCAGCATCTTCGTTGAGCAGCTCGGCTTGCTTGGACGGGCTCATCGACTTGGCAGGGCAAAATACGTAGACCTCATGTCCCAAGTTTTCTAGTTCTCGCTTGAGCGATTCAACCACAAAAACGATGCCATTGATTGATGGTCGGTAAGTATCAGTAAACAGTCCAATTCTCATGATTCTACTACGCTCCTGTAAAATTTCACTAATCGCTCACCACCAGCTCGACTGTCAAACCGTTTGGCGATTCGACCAGCTGCAGTAACTTGTTGTTTATACCATTTGGCGTCATTTCGCAGTTTGTCTATCACCTGAACAGCATCTTGAGCCGAGGAGATGAACTGTGCATCTGGACGGAATGTATCGTCGTATTCATGGATATCTCTCAGGATAATTGGCAGCCCAGCGCCCGCAGCTTCTAGGACACACATCGGATGATTTTCCTGCTCAGCAGGCAAAAAGAACGCGTCGGCTGCATGTAAATAGGTCATAACGTCTGCATGATCAATCACGCCCGTGATGATCACGTTTTTAGGAGCCGATGCTATCAGGTCTTGCATTTTGCCGTATTCTGCACCCAAATGTTTGAAGGGAATACCACCCACCCAGATAAATGTCACCTCAGGCAAAGCTCGTGCCGTCTCAAAAAACGTATCCAGACGCTTACGCGGCTGAACCTGCCCATTGCCAACCACCACAAAGTCTGACGGCTTCAGTTTCAGTTTTTTGCGAGCAGCTTGTTTGATTTTTAGAGTAGACGCATAGCAACTCATGTCGACCGTATTGTATAGTACCTCCACGCGCGTTTTCAGCTTCATCGGACCAGTCATGGTTTCTTTGACCATGTTAGAGCAGGCCAACACCAAATCAGCCTGGTTATATACCCAGCGCATATACGCTCGCACCAACCACTGCATTCTGCCCATGCCTTTGATGCTACCGACCAGGGAAGCAGGGATGACATGACCAGAGATAATCTTTTTGCCACGTGAACGTTTGAGCATCCACATTGAATACAAACCGATGGTCTGTGCGTGAACAATATCTGCGTCAGGGCGAGCTTTATTAACCACGACGGACGTGTCTTTTCTCGCCTTAAGCGCATTTGTCATCTCTACAAAAGCAGTGTGAACACCATGGCCTTGGACAGTAAACTCACTCTCGGAAATCATATCGACATTCAGTCGAGTCTTGCGTGTCATGGTATCTATTATACCACAAGTCGCGTCCCGACCGCTTCGCCTCTGGCAGCACGCACGATATTGCCGTCACTCAGCAAGTCGCAAATAATCATTGGCTTTTTCTCTTCAGCAGCCAAGCCAATAGCCGCTTTATCCATCACGCCAATGTCCGGGTTTGCCAAAACCTCGTCATAGGTCAATTGGTCAAATTTGACAGCATTAGTAAACTTGACTGGGTCCTTGTCGTACACGCCGTCCACTTTAGTAGCTTTGATAACTACGTCGCATTTCATCTCTAGTGCCAAATTGACGGCTGCCGTGTCGGTGGTCAAAAACGGCCTACCAGTGCCGCAACCAACCACCACTACGCGACCTTTTTCCAAGTGACTGACTGCTCGTCGGTAGGTGTATTGATCGACAAATTGATTCACTTCCACTGTCGACAGAGCACGCGTCGCTAAGCCATCATCGTTGAAGACATCAGCCAGGGTGATGGCATTGATCAGCGTCGCCAGCATACCTGCGTTGTGTGCCGTCACGTCACCGATACCGCCGCCAGCAATTTGCGCCCCACGCACATAATTACCACCACCAACCATGATGACAACCTGTGTTCCGCTCGCCACCACTGGCTTGATTTGTGCGGCGATCCACCGCGCCCTCGCGTGATCAAATCCACCAGTGTATTGTCCCTGTAATTGTTCGCCCGAAAGCTTGAGAAGAATTCTGCTATACATAGGTTCATTGTAACAAGTTATGTCACTTCTTGCACAAACTCCGCCATGTCAAGCCTATACGCGGCTCACAAAACCCGGTACAATAGCCACATGAAGTTATTTTCCTGGAACATCAACGGCATCCGTGCAGTCCTAAACAAAGGCGAGTTTACCACATTCATCGAAACCTACGACCCGGATATTGTTTGTTTGCAAGAAACCAAAGCCCAACGCGGGCAAGTCGAGTTAGATCTGCCACAATTTCACGAGCATTTCTATTCGGCAGCCAAAAAAGGCTATTCTGGCACCGCCATATTTTCAAAGCAACCGGCCCTGAACTATCTTGATGGCTTTCCAGAAGACATCGCCAACAAATACCATCTCGCTGCTGACGAATACGGCGATCCCAACGACGAAGGACGTATCATCGCTGCTGAATTTGATGGGTTTTGGCTGGTTACGTGCTATACACCAAACTCCAAAGGCGATCTCAGTCGCCTCAGCCTGCGCCATGACCAATGGGACCCAGCTTGTCTGGAATACCTCAAAGGACTGGAGCAGGGACGTTACGGCGCCGCCAAGCCAGTACTGTACTGTGGCGACATGAACGTGGCCCATCAAGATATCGACCTTGCCAGGCCGAAAGACAACGTCGGCAAACACGGCTTTACCGACGAAGAGCGAGCAGGTTTTCAAGCGTATCTGGACGCTGGTTTTGTCGATGTGTTTCGCGCACACCATCCAACCGCAACAGATGCTTACACTTGGTGGACTCACTGGGCAAATGCCAGAGCCCGAAACGTTGGTTGGCGTATCGACTACTGGCTAGCTAGCCAAGAACTAGCACCGTCCATCAAACAAGCACACATCCACCCTGAACAACTGGGTTCCGATCACTGTCCAGTCAGTATAGAACTCTAGCCCACAAAAAAGCACCCGAGTTGTCCGGGTGCTTTTAGTGTTAGTAAGCGCTCAAATTATTGGCGGCGGCTTACGATGTAGGCAACGGCAGAAGCAGCAAGTGAGCCGAGACCAAAGATTGAAAGGAGCGCGTCAGTCGTACCAGTTCGTGGCAACTCAGTTGTCGTTGGAGCTGGTGGGGTAGGTTGTTTAGGAGCAGGAGGGGTAGTCGGAGGAGTGCTTGGCTTACATGCGTCGCTGTCCACTGATGCGTATCCCTCGTTCTTTTGATCCTTAGTCCAGACGCTGATGATCTGCTTGGTCTTGATGTCACAGACTTTAACCTTACAGTCTTCTTCGTTCTTTGAGTAACCTTCCTTGTTTTCTTCACTCTTGCGTACGGTTATGATTTCACCGGTCTTGGTGTCACAAACCTTGACTTTTTCACAGTCAGCAAAGTTCTTTGAGTGTTTGCTGGTGTCGTATTCACTTTCTTTAATAGTGACGATCGTGTCAGTCTTCAAGTCACAAACTTGAATTTTTGGCTCTTCAGTCACCGTGATGGTAACTTTACAGTTTTGGCTGGTTACGCCATTGTTGATGGTAACAGTTGCAGTGTAAGTACCAGCCTTTGTGTAGGTGTGCTCAGCCTTGTTGCTGCTACCAGTTGTCTTTTGGCCATCGCCAAAGTCGAAAGTATAGCTACTGATGCTTGCACCATTCTTTGCAGTTGCAGTTGCAGCAAAGGCGAACTTGTTGCGGGTACCAGCGACTTTTTGCGCGCTCAATGCGTCACACGTCAATACTGGCTTTGGAGCTGGTGTTGGTGGGGGTGTTGGTTCACCCCAAAGTGGGTTACCACAGTCCTTGATAACTGCCTGAACGAATTTACCATTACCGTCCAACCATACAAACACTGGCTTCTTACTTGCCACTGGCATAAAGCTGTGACGAATCAAGTAGCTTGGGTATGATTTACCACCGATTTGCTGGTAGTTAATTGGGTTAGTGTAGTTAACGTGACGACGCTGAATGGTTTTTGCATTCGTTGCTACGACACGACCGTTCACTGTAACGGTGTTGTTTGAAGCGTCTGCCACACCTTCGTGCATACCAGCGCCCTCAACCATTGATTGTGTAATGCCGAAGTAGTTGTAAATACCACGGACTTCGCTGTCGCTGTGATAAGCCGACTTCATGGCACTGTGGGTCATAGTACCACAACGAACGATCTTGATATCTGAGCAGCCGACGGCGTCTGAAGGCGTGGCATACCAAATACCACCGATAATTGCGGCAGTAATAGAGCCAGCCAAAAGTACTCTCTTTACTATTTTATTCATTGTTTCCTCCTCAACCTTACTATTTCTCACCGGTTGTTACGGTCCATATTAGCACAAACTTTTGTATTTGTCAATAAAAATGTATAAATATATTGCTTATGGTTTCCGTAAGTCTGCTATAATAGAAAATATCTAGAGGTAATGCATGAAAATTCAAAGACAATTTCCTTGGAAAGAACTGATCAAATGGGGAAGCGCCGTTTTGGCGTGTCTTGGTGTTGCCTATTTGTTATATCTCAATAACCAATACGAAAAGAAGCCAGTCGACAACACACCAGGCCAAATTCAAGAAAAGCCCGCCGCCACCGAACTAGCACCAGTGCCGACACCAAAAGAGGTCCAGGTCGCGCTGCCTGGAGCTTCACCAATTCCAGCTAGACAAGAGGACTACCAAGCCGACGGCAGTATCTGGCAAATCGTCAACCAAACCCGTGGCTTCAAACAACCAACCTATGTGCCGAGCGATCTGCAAACTGCAGACGTACCGACCCTGCCAGGTAGGGGGCCAGAAGAGCGATCTCTACGAGCAGCAATTATGCCAGATCTGAAAGCATTGATGGCAGCAGCTGAAAGTGCTGGCTCGCCAGTACGACTGGGGAGTGGATATCGCAGCTATCAGACGCAAGTCGGGCTATTTAACCGATACGCCCGTCAAGTTGGCGAGACACAGGCAGCACGATTTAGTGCCCGACCTGGCTATAGCGAACACCAATCCGGCCTCGCCCTAGACTTTGGCTCGCCCGACGGCAGATGCTGGGTGGACGATTGTTTCAAAAACACCAAAGCAGGGAAATGGTTGGCAGCCCATGCTCATGAATACGGCTTTATCTTGCGCTATCCAGAAGGCAAACAATCAATCGTTGGTTATCAATACGAAGCCTGGCATTTCCGTTACGTCGGCCGCGAACTCGCTGGCGCGCTGCACCAGTCCGGCTTAACCCTGGAAGAAGCATTACCATATCTAGAAAAAGCACAAAATGAACTGAAGCAAAAGGAGACATCGTCATGAAACTATCAGCTGGGCGGGCAGGGCTAGCATTCGTATTATCCGCATGGGTAACGTTTAGCGGGCTGCTGATATGGGGCGGTTTGCAGGCCAGCCAACAGAGCCAAGCAGCCAATCAACTAGCAGCGACCTCGGTCTGGCAACCTGATGCTGTCGTACCGTTCACTCAGAACAATACGACCGAAAAACTGACCATACCTAGCTGGCGACGGCTCGATGACAATAACATTTGGGCACACGTCTGGAAACAACACGGCCTCGACCCAAACTACCAGCCAGAGCTGGCCAACCTTGAGGAAGTGAAGGTCGGTAAATGGGTAGAAGACAAGCGTCTGCGTCCACAAGCACTAGACAATCTCAAGCCATTTGCAAAAGCCGCAGAGGCAGCCGGCCATCCCATATTGGTCACCAGTGCTTATCGCTCCTACGCCGACCAGGAAAAAACCCGCAAAGAGCTAGCTCGCACCAATGGGCAATTGTACGCTGATGAATTTGTAGCAGAACCAGGCAAGAGCGAGCACCAGCTGGGGCTGGCGGTGGACTTTTCATCATACACCGAACCATGCATGGAGAAGTTTACCGCCTGTCGCCTTGACAAGGCTTCCGCCGAGTGGTTGGCAGCCCATGCCCACGAATATGGCTTTATCTTGCGCTATCCAGAAGGCAAGCAGGCCATCACTGGCGTCGCACCAGAATCCTGGCACTTCCGCTATGTCGGCAAGGACCTGGCAAGCTTTATGCACCGCAACAAGCTCACGCTCGAAGAAGTGATGACACAGCTAAAGAAAGCTCGTGAAACCTCATGAATTCGTCATACTGGCAGCGTCAGGAGCCAGGCAAGCCTCTATTTCCTGATGTTGAGTGGAATCGTCCCGAACGGCTTGACCAGTCTGGGCGCTTGGCCATCGTTGGTGGCAACAAACTAGGCTTTTCGTCTGTCGCTGAAGCCTACGCAACCGCTCAAACAACTGGTGTTGGTCAGGTTCGCGTATTACTGCCTGATATTCTCAAAAAAAGTGTGCCGTCCAGTATGACTGATGTTTTGTTCGCGCCAACCAATCCCTCCGGCAGTCTGGCACAAACATCACTCACAGAAGCCATGTCACTCTGTGACTGGTCCGACGTACTCTTACTGATCGGCGATGCCGGCAGGAACAGTCAAACCGCGATCGTTCACGAAGAACTAGTCAAGCGCTCACAACAACCAGTCGTCATCACCCGTGACGCCATCGATCTACTACAAAACAGTTTTGCGGAGATTTTGGACAATCAGCATGTGGTATTTGTGGCCTCTTTTGCTCAAGTGCAAAAAATATTTCGTTCAGTGTACTATCCAAAAATGTTGACGTTCAGCATCCAACTAGCACAGTTTGTCGACATACTCCATAAATTCACCATCACCTATCCAGTCACCATCTGTACCTTCCACGCCGAACACGTGGTCATCGCCCACGGCGGTACCGTCGTCACCCAAGCCTGGCATGAGCCGATGGCCATATGGCGTGGAGTCGTTGGCGCAACCATCGCCAGCTACTTGGTATGGTCACCCGGTGCGCCACTGGCTGCTGCCAGCACCGCCGTCTGCGCGGGGTAATTGCTTACGCTAACCATTGACATTTTATACTTTTAGTGATATGATGTAATTTAGCTTTCGCTCGAAGCTTCGTCAAAGGGCGGAAGTCGCCCTTTAGCTTTGAGTGATACACCTTGAGAGGAGGTGTATTATGGCGCCAATATTACTGCGGGCGCTGGCTATTGTTATTATAGCCTGTGCTTTAGGGTCTCTCCTAGTAAAGAGAGACCCGGTCATGGCGGTCGCGATCATGGCGGTTGCCATGACATTGCTTAACTCAGCTCGTATTCATGAGCTGGAGGACAGGCTTGAGCAGGGCTAGCAGCCCACTGAAAATAGCTCGCCTTGAGACTTCAAAGTTTCGGCTGAGCCTCTCGGTGGGCTATTTTCTTTGCTCATATATAAACATCGCCCAGTCAGTGGGCGATGGTTGCTTGGAGCGACCTCTGGTACCGCGGGCCGGACTTGAACCGGCACGAGCTACTGCTCACCAGATTTTGAGTCTAGCGCGTCTACCAATTCCGCCACCGCGGCACGAGAGAGCGCTCCAAAACTACTGGTTATTATATCACGTCATCCTCGCCCTCGACAAGGGGATATTTTTGTTTTTTTGGTGATTTTCCTGTATCATTAAACATAAGTATGAACCCCGGAAGTCCACGACCATTCCAACCGCCAGCGCGTGACCAATCATCAACGCGCAATGCTGCTGCTGATGTTATCCGCGGGCAAATAAACTCGATTTACACTGGTAATTCATCTGATGCTGCACCACACACCACGCCCGCACCAGTCAACACAACCCCACAAGAGCCAGCACTGCAACCACAACCGCAACCTCAGCCACAAGCCGCTACACCAGTAGTCAAACCACTTTCACAGACCGAACCACAGGGCCACCGCCTCAATACTACACCGCCTACTGACACGACCGCCGCAACCACCAGTCAGCCCACTCAACTAGCCAACAGCACACCACAAGCCACGCCCGATCAGTGGCAGCAATACCACAGTGCCTGGCAAAAATATTATCAGATGTACTACGAACGGTATTATGCCAATCACCTGAACGCCCAACAGTCTCCAGCTCAGCAGCCGCAAACCAGCGCTCCAGAGACAGCAGATACCTTGTCACCACAACAGCAGGCCATCCGCGATCTGCGCTCTAAAATCCGCAATACCGTCAACGACTCCGCCAAAAAAGTACGCAATTCTCGACATTTCATCCCAGCCCTAGCCGGAACCATGGTCATGTTAGCCTTTGTCTTCCTGCAATACAACCGAGTCATTTTGGGTACTGTTGCAGCCTACACCAGCCCCGGCAATATTGAGCCGCAGAACATCATCGTCGACCCAAGTGTTGATACCAAGGTCAGTGCCGAACCAAAGATTATCATCCCGAAGATTAATGTTGATGCACCCGTGGTGTACGGCGCCGCACCAGATGTACAATCACAGCGCAAAGCCATGGAAAAAGGCGTAGCGCACTTTGCCGTTTCTGGAGCAAGCGCGCTACCAGGACAGGCGGGAAATGTTGTATTGGCTGGGCACTCCAGCAATGACGCCTTTGCCGCCGGAGGATATAAATTCATCTTCGCCCAAAACGAAAAACTTCAAAAAGACGACGTCATATATCTTAACTACGAAGGTAAACGATACACCTATAAAATCACTGGTTCAGAAGTCGTCAAACCAAACGAGGTCACCAAAATCCAAACTGGTACCCAAAAACCAATGCTCACGTTGGTCAGCTGTGTTCCTGTTGGCACTGCCGACAAGCGTCTGTTGGTCTATGCTGATCAAATCAGCCCAGACCCCAACACCGCTTCTGCTGCCGCTGAAAACACCGCAACAGGACAAATACCAGGCAATCCATCGCCAACTGTCTTGGAGCGTATCTTTGGCGCTCGATAATCGGAAAACCACTTCCTTGAGCTTATGATTCGGTCGTCATCTTCAAACGACTGAGGATCAATTTATCGCCATCACCGACAAATGAGTAAAGATATTTACCGTCAGGGGACAGCGCTGCATCATAACCAGCAGCTACTGGGGTCAGCGTGTGCGCATTGGTGCCGTCAAACTCTTGGATCAGCAATTTACCACTGGCGTCGCGTCGCCAGATATAGAACTCATCCAACCATTTGAGCTCACTTGGTGCATCAAGCGCGATGACTGGCGAAATAGTCTCTCGCTCAATATCATAATTGACAAAACCAGTCTCATCTTTGAGAATCACCATTCGACCATCACTGTTTAGCGTCAGATCTTTGATGGTCCGTCCAAACGCCACCTTTTTCACGGAATTCAAAAACTTCTTCACCGCTTCTGAGTCCTCAGTTGGTGGACGCAAATCACCGCGATAGATCTGTGCTGTATCATTGACCGTCACAACCACCGTGTCCTTATTGAAATACTTTGAAGCCTTGATTTTGACTGTATCATCAGTCTGCGCTGACGCAGCTCGATACATGATACGCGACTGTTCCCAGCCTTTTTTCCATACGCCAGCCACTTTGACATTTGCTTCAGTACCAACATAAGCGATCGTCTCACTGCCGTACAACACAAACGATTGAACACCAGACAACACTGGACGCGACAGGGAAGCGCCGCCCACATTCATCTGGCGCACATGACCGCCATTTTGCAAGACGTATAGCTCATTACCATTCGTACCGATGAAATGCGCGTCCAAAATATCCACGCTAGCGATATTTGTCACATCAATCATTTCTTTTGGATTATCCCGGTCAAAGCGCAGCCACTGAATCTTGCTGTCAGAGCCCTCTGGGGTGTAAGTATGCTTGAATAGTACGTAGCGGCCCGCAAAGTCCCACTCGGCGATAGCAAATTGATGCTTGGTCGTTACTACATCATACTGCGCCAAATGTTGCGTGCTAATGTCAGTTTCCGTAAATTTAGGATTGTTGTACGACCGAACATCACCCCAAAACAGTTTCGGCGTTCCGTTCACCACGCCAGTACCAGCCATGAACCGCCCACCAGGCGCAAACTTAGCTGACTCTAGCACCGGATATTCTTTCAAATTGGTGGCTTCTTTCTTCTCGGGGATCATCCGAGCATACACCAAATGCGTCACCGTACCAGCCTTGATGTCCAAAGTCTTTTGCCATGGCTCATAGCCGTTCAGTTTCATAGTGAATTGGTGTTGCCCAGGTACGATCAGGCCCTTGGTTTGAGTCAGATTAAATGCGTTGCCATCGATTGACACCTGTGCGCCACGCGGGAATGAATCGTATTGCACTAAGCTGTTTTGTTCGATTTTCAGATCTTTTGAATTGAATTGATAGCCAAAGTTATGCCACAAAAGAACGATGATTAGACCAATCACCATCAGCGTCATGATAGTGTACACCAAAGTACGACGCACGATTTCTTTTGCGGAGGTATTGTTGTGGTACATAAAACGAATTATACCACATTTTCGCCCTTGCAAAAACCGCTGGCACTTTGTACTATAATATATAGAAGTTCGCGAGGGAACATCGTAACAAGGGGAAGAAATGAAACAAGAATTTATCAATGTCAATGGTAAGGCATACGACCCAGTCACAGGGCTGCCATTACCAATCTCTGTCGACAAATCACCAACAGTGGCACCAACTCAACCCAAACGCGTCGTTAAGGCATCAACCGCACGCGGTACAACCACCGCGACTATTCACCGTGTTCCAGTGCAGAAATCAGCTACCCTTAGTCGACGCCACATCAAACGACCCCCTCAAAAATCCCTCGCTACTCGTCCAGTTAGGACCCCTAACGCAACCGTACAGCAACACGTTGCTGTGAAAAAATTCTCCCCTCAGATAACTCAAAAACTAGCAGTAGAGGCGCCCAAAAAACCTGTTCAGATAGATCGTCCGGCAGAAGTGCACCCAGTTGTACAACGCGCCAAGCAGCGACAAATTGCCAAGGCGCCCGTCGCGCCAATTCAGAAGGCCGAGCCAAAGCCAGCATCAATTCTCAAAAATGAGGCCATCAGCGAAGCCTTGGCTAAAGCTCAAGAACCAAAACCAGAGAAACGTCACCGCGCCAAGCGCAAGCAAAGCAAATTAAAGCGCTGGACCAGCCTGGCTTCTGCGGGACTGGCCATCATGCTACTCGGCGGATATTTCACCTATCTCAGTATGCCAAATATTTCCATTCGCGTCGCAGCCCTGCAGTCTGGCATCAACGCCACTTATCCTGGTTACAAACCAAATGGTTACGCGCTCAATGGCCCAATTTCCTTCAAGCAGGGAGAGGTCAGCATGAAATTCGCATACGCTGACGGCACTGCCAACTACACAATTTCTCAAAGCAAGAGCAATTGGGACTCAGCTGCTGTCAAAGAATACATTTCAGGAAAATCAGGTGCGCCAGCTACAACCATCGTCGATGGCCTCACTATTTTTGCAGCGGGAGAAAATGTCGCTTGGGTGAATGGCGGCATCTTGTACCAGATCAACAGCCATGCTCCACTCTCCAGCGAACAGATTCGCAAAATAGCTACCAGCATGTAGTATAATGTCATCATGACTATTCGTACTCGTTTTGCGCCATCACCAACCGGCTATATTCATGTTGGAAATGTTCGAGCTGCCTTGTTTCCGTGGTTACTGACACGCCAACAGGGAGGTTCATTTATCTTACGCATCGAGGACACCGACCGCTCACGATTTGTGCCTGGTGCCGAAGATTTGATATTGGACACGCTGGAGTGGCTGGGCATCGATTGGGACGAAGGGCCGCGCAAAGGTGGATCACACGGACCATATCACCAGTCAGAACGACTGGACATTTACCACAGCTGGGCAAAAAAGCTCGTAGAGAAGGGACTCGCCTATGCCGATCCATACACACCCGAGGAAGTGCAGGGGTTTCGAGAAGAAGCGCGGGCGTTGAAAAAAGCTTTCCTATACCGTGATTATCGACCAGAAAACCCCCCAGAATGGGACGGCACTCAGCCACTCCGGTTCAAGGTAACCGCACCCAAACGATACACTTGGAATGACCCCGTCATGGGCGAACTATCAGCTGGTCCCGAAGCCCTGGATGATTTCATCCTCATCAAAGCTGATGGCTATCCAACCTACAATTTCGCGCACATCATTGACGACTTTGAGATGGGTGTCACTCATGTCATCCGCGGACTGGAATATATCTCCAGTACACCAAAATATTTAAGTCTCTACGAAGCTTTGGAAATTACGCCACCAACCTTGGTTTGCTTACCACACATCATGGCTCCAGATGGCAGGAAAAAGCTCGGCAAACGGGACGGCGCCAAAAGCGTAACTGATTATCGAACTGATGGAATTCTACCAGAAGCCATGCTAAATTTCTTGGCGTCCATGGGCTGGAATGATGGCACCGAACAGGAGATCTTCAGCAAGCAAGAGTTGATCGATACATTCAGCCTCGACCGAGTCCAGCGTTCAGGTGCCCGGTTTGATGAAAAGCGGTTACTATGGATGAACGGGCAATGGATTCGTCGCATCAGCCTGGACGAGCTCTACCAACGAGTAGAAGACTATTGGCCACAATCAGCCGCCCAGTTTGATGCGTCATACAAACATCAGGTCTTGGCTCTGGTGCAAGATCGGCTCAAAACACTGGCTGAACTACCCATGATGAGCCGCTTTTTCTTTGAAGAACCAGAGATCAACATGGAGCTGATCACCAGTAACAAGCAGCTAAAGAAACTGTCTGATGGTGAAATTCGCGAGCTCCTCAAAATCGCACATGACAAGCTGGCAGAACTGACTAACTGGACTCCTGAAGCCATCCAAGGAACCCTCAATCAGCTGCTAGAAATCACCGGTCAAAAACCTGGCGTCTTGTTCAGCCTCATTCGCATCGTCACGACTTGGGCGCCGTTCAGCCCACAACTCAACGATACCTTAGCACTATTTGGTAAAGACAAAACGCTCAGTCGCATTGCTAGTCAATTGTAGCAACAACTGGTCAGGGCTGGTTATGATTTTCGGTCAGAGGCCTCCACTTTTTCCTTAATTTTCTTTAGCAGCCCTAACCGATCACGAGGAGCGTAACCACCCTTGACACCCAATGCTTTAACATCCTTGGTACTAAATCGAACCTCTTCCGCAAGCGCAGTCTTCAGGCAGTCAGTCTTTACTGGACATTTTTCACACAGCTTAGTAGTAAACGAACCAACTGCTCTCTTAGCACATAATTTGCGCATATCCCAATCTGGATTTACTGCATCATGATTACCAACGACCTCATTGATAGCAGCCTGGAGCTTGGGCACAAACCTCTCTGAATTAACAGGCTCCATCACAGTTGGTTGATATCCTTCAGATGCACCACTGAGCCGATAAAATGTAACAGTCGTATTAGTATTCTGAACGACCGTTTCTTTCAACTCGCCAAACGGCCCGTCCTCCTCGGCTTTGATTGCCCCTAATGCCTGTCGAACTGTTTCATTAAATAAGTCGGCTGTAATACGGGACTTAATACCGTGAGCTTCGCACCACTGCCGAGATAGCTGCGGCACCGTCATTGATTGTCCATCTGCCAAGCAGCCAATGATGAAATCTTGCACCGCTTTCAAGTCTTCTGGAGACGCTGTTGTTTCCATTGAGGTTTTTCCTAATTCATTCATAATGATAACTATATAATATAGCTCATATTTTACAAAGCATAGACACAATCACTAGTGCTATACCATATAAACCGCTTACTGTATATACATCAAACAACCCATTGCAAAAATCGTAAAGAACGTGCTATAATTTGTAAAAGCAGCACAAATATTTGACTTGAGTTACATATTGTTGTATAATCAAGCACATAGAAATGATAAAAATATATGCAGGGTGTGGCAGAGAGGATACTTGGAATATACCATGAGCAAACCAGAAATAGCTGACGCGGCAGAGAGTTTGAATACAGCGGTTGCGGATATTCTTGGTAGCATTTCTCAGGAACGTGAGCGTGAAATCATTTCACGTCGCTTTGGACTGGAAGACCGGAAAGAAACCCTGGAGCAAATCGGTGAAATGCTGGGCATCACTCGTGAACGCGTTCGTCAATTAGAAAAAGCCATCCTTACTAAACTGCGTGCGTCAGTAGCAGACAACAAATTGCCCTCCGTTAATTCCGCTGAAAAGCTTGTTGTGTCGCACCTGTCAGAGATGGGGCGTGGTGCTCGCATGCAGAACTTGACATCCCACATTTTGGGTCGTGATGCAACACTGCTGGAACGTTCGGCAGTCGCTTTCTTGGCAGAATTAGCACCAGGCTTGACAGTCATCAATGAAAATGACGATTTCTATCAGTCTGCCGTTATCTCATCAGTCGGTGACGAAAAGTCAGTGAAAAAGCAAGTTGAAGAGATTGTTAAATTCATCAAAAAACATGGCCAGCCGATTACCGCTGAAGCAATTCACGAATCCATGGACTATGAGCATCCACAGAACATCGCGGCTCTAGCATCCATCAGCAAGAAGCTGGCTGAGCTGAAAGGGAACTGGGGGCTCATCAAGTGGCCAACCGTCAATCCGAAAAATATTCGCGACAAAATTTTTGTCATCCTGGACGACAACGGCAAACCAATGCACTTTTCAGAGATCGCCAAGGCCATCAAAGACAGCGATTTTAAGCGCAAAAACGTCACCACGCAAGCGATTCACAATGAACTCATCAAAGACAGCCGCTTCGTCCTGATCGGTCGCGGTATCTATGCGCTGGACTCATGGGGCTACAGCCGCGGCACCGTTGCTGATATCATCACCGACATCCTCAAAGAAGCTGACGAACCGCTGCACCGCGACGAGATCATCAAACGAGTTTTAGACAAACGCCAAGTCAAAGAAACGACTATTTTATTGAACCTACAGTCAAAGTCACAGTTCAAGCGTGTCGCCAAAGCCACTTACGTGTTTGAACAGCAACAAGCCTGATTGTATTGTTACATCAAATATGGGATAATTTAATAGCATGGAAATATTTTCCTGGACTATAACATTATTGATGCAGTGGTATGTTTGGTTGCCGCTGGTTATTTTGTTATCTTTTTTGACGTGGCGCAATTATCAACAGCTCAATGAATTTATCTCGAGCGACAACGTTTTGCTCATTTTGGAGATTCCAAAAACCAATGACAAGAAAGAGCTTGCTGCTGAGCAATTGTTTGCCAGCTTGCACGGTATCTTGCGTGATAAACGCGAGCTTAAACTGAGCAGGGGAGCGCAAGAACATTTGAGCTTTGAAGTAGCTTCGGTCAATGGGCAAATTCGGTTCTATGTCTGGACGCCGCGATCCCTGCAAAGCTTCGTCGAGGGGCAAATCTACGCCCAATATCCAACTGTCCAAATCCACCAGGCCAGTGAAGATTATACTGAGCACGAACGTGATCATTCAGTAACATACACCACTGAGATGACTTTGACGGCGTCTGAATTTTTACCGATCAAAACCTTCCAGACCTTTGAAGTTGACCCGCTGGCTGGCATCACAGGGACGTTGGCAAAGCTAGAGTCAACAGGCGAGGAACTGTGGATTCAGGTGCTAGCCAAACCAGTTGAGGACTCATGGCAAATCGAAGCTGACCACTGGATATCGCGCTTACGTGAAGGCTCTGCTAGCATCCTGCCAAGCGTTGGTGGCAGCATGCGTTGGCTCGGCGGTTTGTTTGCCGCTTTGTGGCGACCACCAGAGGAAGGATTGGCTGGCGGCAAGGGTCCAGAAATATCTGAGCGCAATAAAACTCGCATCGCTGAAGCTGAAAAGAAAGCCACCAAACTGGGCTACGAAGTAAAAATCCGCTTAGCATATCTGGGAGAGAACCAAACCAACGCCAAGCTGCGCATGCAAGCCCTAGTGGGAACCTTCAAACAGTTTAATTCTACAAACCTAAACGGCTTTAAGCCCATCAAAGCCGCCTACGGCAAAGAATTTTTAGAAAAATATCGTCGTCGTGCATTTTTTGGCGAAGGCTTCATCCTCAATATCGAAGAGCTGGCCTCTGTCTTCCACTTGCCACACACTAACGTTGAGACGCCAAACATCGTCTGGGCCAGTGCTAAAACCGCCGAACCGCCATCCAAGCTGCCTGTTCTGACCGGCAGCGACACTAATGACGACCAAATTTCCGCTTTTGGCGTCACCAATTTCCGCGGCATTAACCACCAATTCGGCATGCTGCGCTACGACCGATCGCGCCACGTTTACATCATCGGTCAGACCGGAGCAGGTAAGTCTGGGCTGCTCGAATTATTCGCGCTCAGTGACATTTTCCACAATCAAGGCTACGCCATCATCGACCCGCACGGCGACTTCGCCATCAACAACATGAAATTTATCCCCGGCTCACGGCTGAACGACGTCGTCTATTTCAACCCAGCCGACACCGCCTATCCACTCGGATTCAACCCGCTGGAAGTCACCAACCCGAACCAAAAAACCAACATTTCATCAGAAGTCATTGGCGTTCTGAAGCGCATGTTTGGCGAAAGTTGGGGCCCGCGGCTGGAATACATCTTGCGCTACACCATCCTGGCGCTGCTCGACCGACCAGAGACGACTATGCTCGACATCACCCGCATGCTAACTGATAAAAATTTCCGCAAAGAAACGCTGGGCTATTGCCGCGACACCGTGGTCTTGCAGTTCTGGAACGTCGAATTCGCCAGCTGGAACGACAAGTTCGTCGCCGAGGCCGTCGCACCAGTCCTCAACAAGGTCGGCGCCTTTACCGCCAACCCAATCATCCGCAACATCATCGGCCAGCCCAAATCCACCTTCAACATCCGTCAAATCATGGACGAGGGCAAGATTCTCATCGTCAATTTGTCCAAAGGGCTCATCGGCGAGGACAACGCCGCCATCCTCGGCTCATTCCTGGTTACCAAGATTCAGCTGGCTGCCATGAGCCGCTCTGACATCCCAGATATCCGCGACCGCCGCCCATTTTACCTCTACGTTGACGAGTTCCAGAACTTCGCCACCGACTCATTTGCCACCATCCTGTCCGAAGCCCGCAAATACGGCCTCAACCTGACCGTCGCCAACCAGTACATCTCACAGATGAATGAAACCGTACGCGACGCAGTCTTCGGCAACGTCGGCACCATGATATCGTTCCGTATGTCTGCTGATGACGCACCAATTCTCGCCAAACAATTTGAGCCGAATTTTGAAGCCGTCGACCTCTTGCAGATGCACAATCGCAACTTTGTCATCAACATGGTCATCGGGGGAGAGAAGACACCAGCCTTTTCCGCACGCACTCTCGAGCTACCACCGAGCCAGGCCGATAACACCTTGCACATCATTGAACATTCACGACGCATGTACTCACGAAGCAGGGAGGACGTCGAAAAAGAAATCAACGCTGCCATCATGCCACAACCACAGCCACAGAAGCAGTCACCCCGACCCGCTGCTCAGCCAATCACCAGACAGCCAGCTCAGCAACCTATTGCTACTGCCAACGCCCGTCCAGCCCAGCCGCAACCAGCCCCAAACAGCAATGAAGTCGTTTTGCAGATCCGTGGCAATAGCGCAAACACCACAGCTGACTCAACTGCTACCACCACACCAAAAAAGCGGCGACGTAGGCGGAAGAAGAGTGCTACGTAAAACAAACCATTGCAATAGTCGACACCTTCAGCTACAATAGTTTTACAGTCCCTTAAGTAAGGATTGTACCAATATCTAAATTGTTCTAGGTTTCTATAATAATCTGGCGGTAAAAATCCGCTGTAAAGTATAAGAAATACTGGAGCAAAGCTCTAATCCGCTCACTTGTTGGGCGGATTATCTTTTGTCTATGCTCGTTTTGTTTAAGCTTTCAATCACAGTGATTTGGTTGTATAATCATACTCAGTTAAGCACAAAAGGAATCTCACGCATGGCACAAAAATCTTCATATTCACCGAAAAAATACTCACTGGGGCTAGACATCGGTACCTCCTCGGTCGGCTGGGCGGTATTAGATTTAGACAAGGAGCGTATTCACGATTTGGGAGTGAGGATATTTGAGCGACCGGAAGATCCTCAAAATGGTGATTCACTCGCCAAACCTCGCCGTGACGCACGTTCAGCTCGCCGCCGTCTAAAACGCCGTCGCCAGCGCCTCAATCACCTAAAACAATTTTTTGTCGACCAAAACATCCTCACTAAAAATCAAGTCGAAGAAGTTCTAGATTACAAGTCTGATTTCAACAAATTAGACGTATACGCCTTGCGATCAAAAGCACTCACCGAGGAGTTATCGCCTGAAGAATTACTCAAAGTTTTATATCTGATTGCCAAACGACGTGGCTTTAAATCAAACCGCAAGGTCGTGGAAGAGTCAGACAAAGAAGGCGGTCGTGTCACTAGCGCCCTCAAAGCTAATGAAAAGTTTCTCGCTGATAGCAATTACACAACTGTCGGCGACGCGCTGAGTCGCGATGAAAAATTCGCTTTGCATAAGCGCAATAAACGCGACGATTATACCAACAGTTTTGCGCGCGATGATTTTTTGTGTGAGCTAGAAGCTATTATTAAAACCCAGCGAAACTACGCCCTGAAAAATGTCCCCGAACCAGCTATTAATGAATTGATTT
>ERZ773083.217-NODE-217-length-51595-cov-3.781626_pt1 | contig 51595 bp, 43 predicted proteins | sample MGYA00511465_ERZ773083 | MGnify/ENA primary metagenome ERZ773083 (study PRJEB29015, sample SAMEA2738001) | human oral metagenome | biome: human oral; feature: human-associated habitat; material: dental | place: China | collected 2060 ... | reverse complement strand
TATTCCTTTTCGTATAATACAGCGGTAAAGGAAGCGAGAGAAGAAATTGAAAAGGGATATTGTCCTCCTCTTATTCAGGTTCAGGGAGCGGAAGCGATTGAGAATGCAGAGCTGATTTTTATAGGTTCTCCGAATTGGCTGAAAACCTTTGCCCCACCCGTTCGCTCGTTTTTAAGAACGGTGGATTTGAGCGGAAAGACGATCATTCCCTTTTGTACGCATGGCGGAGGCGGCTTTGGGGATATGTTGGAGCGCTATCAAAAAGAATGCGGAGCTTCGGTGATCAGAAACGGGATTGCGTTAAAGGGCGATTATAACTTTGACGAACTGCAAACATGGATTGAACATAGCTTCACCCATCCGGTCTCAGGCTTGTCGCGATGATTCCGATGATAATCAGAATACCGCCTATGATTCCGATTGGTGTCATGGCTTCTTTCATGAAAATCCATCCGCAGATTGCAGCGGTGAGTGGATTCAGCCCGAACATGACACCGGCTGTCTGCGCGCTTATTTTTTTCTGAGCAACCGGTTGCAACGTGAAGCCGAGGCAGGTGCAGATCAGAGTGAGCATGAGCAGCATCATCCACTGCGTGCCGGTTTGCGGCAGATGCGGAGCCTCAAATATAAAAGCTGCGAGCAGGGCAGCAATGCCGATGAATCCGACATGAACGATTCCGATGCTGAAGGCGTCGTGCCTTCTCGTACAGCGATCATTGAGGATGATTGCGCTGGCAAAGGCGAACGCTGCAATGCAGCAGAGAAACTCACCGAGACCAAAGCTCTGGATTCCGCCGCTCAGGGTAATCATGCCGATGCCGATGCTTGTAATCGCACAACTTAGTATGACCTTAAGGGATGGAAATTTGCGGATCAGGACGGCCTCCAAAATGGGCACGATGACGATGGCCGAGTTTTCCAAAAATGCGCAGGTTGACGATGAGGTATACTGAAGACCGATCAGTTCGCATGTCATGCATGTGAAATACGCAGCGCCGAGAGCGAGGCTTGCCGACAGGATTTCCTTGTCTTTTTGGATCTCTGTGATCACCCGTTTGAAAAAGACGACGAAGAGAACGAGAAAGGCCAGCAAAAACCGTATGCCGAGCAAGGTCAAAGGCCCCATATCGACCAGTAAGGTTTTTGAGAACATGAAGGATACGCCTCTGGCGACGACCAGAGAAATCATCAATACCTGAGCGGCTCTGACAGCGTTTTTATCCATAAGAAACCTTCTTTCTTGTTTTCCTGTATCTTTCCTGTATTGTTCTCTTGACAGTGGTGTAATATCAGGTTGCTCCTGTTAAAAATGAGAGCCGTCGCATCCGTTTTGGATGCAACGACTCTCTTTTATATTCGGTAGCCCTTCTTATTTCTCACTCATGTAAGGATAAAGGACTGCCGACGAGGGGGAGAAGGCTTCTTTGACTGCGTGCGCGCTGAGCCAGCGGAGCATGTTCAGCGTGGTTCCCGCCTTATCGTTGGTGCCGGAAGCTCTTGCGCCGCCGAAGGGCTGCTGTCCGACCACCGCGCCGGTGCACTTGTCATTGATGTAGAAGTTTCCGGAAGCGTTGCGAAGTGCTTTTTCCATCTTTGCAATCACCTGGCGATCCTGTGCGAAGACAGCGCCGGTCAGAGCGTAGGGAGAAGCGGTATCGCAGATGCGAAGGGTCTCATCAAACGCATCATCATCGTAGACGTAGATGGAGACGATGGGCCCGAAGATCTCCGTCACCATGGACTCATAGTGCGGGGATTTGCAGAGGATTACGGTCGGCTGAATGAACCAGCCCTTGCTGCCGTCATAGGTTCCGCCGGCAATGATTTCGCAATCCGGGGAAGCCTTTGCGCGGTCGATGAAGCCCTTGCAGGTTTCAAACGAAGCCTTGTCGATGACTGCGCCCATGAAGGTATCGAATTCCTGAACATCGCCAACCTTAATGGCAGCCACAAGTTCCTTAATCTTCTTCTCGGTAACCGGCCAAATGCTCTTCGGGATAAAGACGCGGGAGCAAGCCGAGCACTTCTGGCCCTGATACTCAAACGCACCGCGGACAATCGCTGCGCAAAGCGGATCGATATCAGCTGTGTTGTGCGCGAAGATAAAGTCCTTACCGCCGGTCTCACCTACCAGTCTCGGGTAGCAATGATAGTTTGCGATATTTTCGCCGACGCGCTTCCAGACACCCTGGAATACACCGGTGGAGCCGGTGAAGTGGAAGCCTGAAAGCCGCGGGTCGCTCAGAACATACTTGGAGACATCGGGGCCGGCGCTCGGAATGAAGTTGATGACACCTTTCGGAAGTCCGCACTCCATGAGCAACTTCATATAGTAGTAGTTGGAGAGAACTGCAGTGGTTGCAGGCTTCCAAAGCGCTACGTTACCGACAATCGCCGGGGCGCTCGGAAGGTTTCCGCCGATGGAGGTGAAGTTGAAGGGCGAAATCGCACAAACAAAGCCTTCCAGCGGACGATAGTCCTGGCGGTTCCAAATACCATTAACGCTCAGGGGTTGCTGTTTGAAAATCTCCTGCGCAGACCATACGCCGAAGCGAAGGAAATCCGCAAGTTCGGCAATGTCAATTTCCGCCTGGAACACAGTCTTTGACTGGCCGAGCATGGAAGATGCGTTGAGAACCTTGCGATAGGAGCCTGTGATGCGGTCCGCAGCTTTTAAGAAGATAGCCGAACGATGTTCCCAAGGAAGATTCTCCCACTCCTCTTTCGCAGCGAGTGCAGTTTCGATCGCAAGCTTCAGCTCCTTCTCACCTGCCATGCAGCATTCTGCAATGACATGGCTGTGATCGTGCGGCATGGTGACCTTGACGGTCTTTTCCGTGTAAATTTCCTCACCGTTGATGATCAGCGGGATCTTTACAACCTGAGAGGACTGACGTTCAAGCTCCTTCTTCAGTTCCTCGCGCTCCGCACTCCCCGGCATGTATCCGAGGAAGGGATCATTTGCGGGCTTTTCGATGGCAAAGTAAGCGTTTGGCATAACAGAACTCCTTTCATGTTGATAAGATGTGAGAATGAAAGAAACAACAATTTTATGTTGTCTCTGACACTAACACTATATCATAAATTTAGAATTTGTAAATTTTAAAATGATATAAATTTATAAACTTTTCACAGTATTACTTCTATTAGATGCGGTACATTGGAAAAAATCTACATCATGGGAAAGGAGGAATACGGACGAATCGGAGTGGGAGGCAGCAGTTTTCTTGTTCGGGACGCGCCTGTAAGCGCGGAGAACAGTGGAGTATAAAAATGCATTATAAAATTACATAATACAATGCGGGCGAAAATGAAGCTATGATAAACAGGAGTAAAGTAGGATATTTGTACACAATATCAATTCGATATTCAACACAAATGAAAGCGGTGTTGATTTAATACACAGAAAAGCCAAAAATTCATAATGAAATAGCATATCATTTAAAGTTACCCACATTAATATTTGCTGATAATGAAAATATGACTATAAAATATTGATGTAATGAGTTGCTTAAATGCATTATTGACAAAGATGTGCCCCTTGCTATAATGAAAATAAGTCCAAACCAGAGCATAATGTTATATGATTCGCTTCAGCCTGATGCCGCATGGACACAAATTTAGGTCAAAAGGAGGAAATGTATGGAAGCTATTGGTAAATTCGTTGACTGGGCAAATGGTCCAATCTGGGGCGTCGGGATGCTTGTGCTGATTGTCGGCTCGGGACTCTACCTGAGTGTCGGTATGGGTTTCTTCCAGTTCAGGCATTTCAAGGATATGTGGAGTAGAATCATTGATAAACAAGATTCTGAGAGCGGTATCTCTTCTTTTGCATCTTTCTGTACGACCATGGCCATGCGTATCGGAACCGGAAATGTGGCCGGTGTTGCAGTTGCACTTTTTAAGGGAGGTCCCGGTGCACTGTTCTGGATGGTGCTCGCAGGTATGACGAACTCGGCGGTGTGTTTTGCAGAGTGTACAGAAGCGGTTATCTTCAAGACAAGAATTGACGGACAGTACCGTGGCGGCGGAACCTACTGTGCAGAGCGCGGACTTGGTTGGAAAGCTTATGGTGCGTTCATGGCAGCGGTTATCATGATTGGTACCGCGGCATTCATGCCGGCAGCGGCAACCTACACGATTTGCGACGGCTTCGAGAGCGCACTTCACATCCCGGTGATTATTTCTGCGGCAGTTATCGCATTGATTATGGCGGTCGTTGTAATCGGTGGCGTCAAGAGAATCAGCCAGGTTGCATCCGCCGTCGTACCGTTCATGACGGTCATTTACCTGGCTTGCACGGTTATCATCCTCGTGATGAACATCACTCGCATTCCCGCGGCGGTCTCTTTGATTCTTAAGTGCGCGTTCAGCAAGCAGGCGCTGATGGGCGGCGGACTTGGCATTGCGATTCAGCAGGGTGTTAAGCGCGGAACCTTCTCGAGCGCATCCGGTATGGGCGAGGCATCCCCGACCGCGGCGGCGGCAGAGACGAGCCATCCGGTTAAACAGGGTATGGCAAATGCAGCGGGTGTGTGGCTTGACACGGTTATCGTTTGTACGGCATCCGGCATCATGATGATTCTGACCGGTTGCTACAACACGCAGTTTGGCTATATCGGCGGCGAGAGATTTCCGGTGCTTCACGAGCAGCTGGCAGCCCTCGCAGCTGAAAATTACAGCGGTGTTAAGTTCGTGCAGATTGCGGTCTCGACGGTTATGGGATCCGCGGCCCCGCTTTTTATCGCAGTTATGTTGGCGCTGTTCTCCTTCACTTGCTTAATCAGCTATTACTATGAGGCTGAGACCGGCATGGTCTATCTCTTCCAGGGTGACGGCAAGGAAGGTATCCGCAAGACAGCAACTTGGATCCTCAGAATCGGGATGCCGATCCTTATCTTCATCTGGGGAAATATTGAGAACGGCCTCGCGTGGAATATTTCCGACTTGGCGCTCGGCTTTACCACTTGGGTCAATATGCTTGTGGTTCTGCTTCTGTCTCCGAAGTGCTTTGCGGCATACAGAGACTATGAGGCGCAGATGAAGGCGAAGAAGGACCCGTTCTGGGATCCGCGTAAGTTTGACTGGAAGGGCATCGATAAAGAGATGTGGATGGACATCAATAAGAAATATATCGAAGAAGAAAAATAATGCGTCTTTGATTGCGGTATAACGGCTGATGGAAATAAAGAGAGAAAGTGCCGCCGGATTCCAGCGGCACTTCTGCTCTAATCGGATGTTTATGTTTATTATGGAAGAAAGAGCGTCGGAACAAACGTTGCGACTTGGGCAAATTTTAAGGTGATGACGCCGGAGGCAGACGGAACTAAAAAACAGCAGTATCAAATTTACAAATAATTTACTTTTGTCAGATTGAATTTTCACGCATCATAAGGTAAGGTGAAAGCAAAGACCGGTACGGTTCGGTTTCTGCTTGGATGCAATTGCAACGAAGCTTTGAGAATCAGGCGTTGTTCTATCGCGTGTGCGACACGACGAAAATAATCGAAAAAATAGGTGCGTATCGGTGCGCTCAGCACGCCTTGTTCGTTTGAATAAGACCGAAAGTCTGCGAAAGCAAGAAAAAGCATGACTGCGGTCAGAGAGGGAGGCGTAAGGGCTTGGCCGATCCAATTATCTTTAACATTCAGAAATTCTCCGTGCGCGACGGTGACGGTATACGGACAACGATCTTTTTCAAGGGTTGTCCGCTGCGTTGCCTTTGGTGCCATAATCCTGAGAGTCAGCTTTATAAAAAAGAGCTGGTGTTTCGCCGTGAAAAGTGCACGCTTTGCGGACGCTGTGTTGCTGCCTGTCCGAAACACTGCAATGTGCCGGACAGTGCGGGACACGAATTGCGCTTCGATCGTACGGACTGTGATGTCTGCGGAAACTGTGAGGATGTCTGTCTCGGCTCCGCACGTGAGCTCTGCGGGAAGAAGTACAGCATAGACGAGTTGGTGAAAAAGGCTGCGCGGGACAAGCTCTTCTATGAGCAGTCCGGCGGTGGTGTGACACTTTCGGGCGGTGAGGTGATGGTTCAGGACATGGACTATATTGAGGAACTCTGCAGACGCTTGCACGAGCAGGGAATCCGAATCTTTATCGACACCAGCGGTCACTGTCCCTACGAGAATTTTAAGCGCATCTTACCCTACACAGATATCTTCCTTTATGACATCAAGGCGATGGATCCGGAGGTGCACAAAAAGTTCATCGGTGTAGACAATGCACTGATACTTGAGAATCTAAAGCGTCTCAGCGACGACGGCGCGGGTATCTATATCCGCATTCCGGTCGTGGGAGGCGTCAATGCAAACGATGTTTTTTTTGATTCGCTGATTGATTTTCTGAAACAGAATCACATACATGTGAGGGAAATCAGCCTTCTGCCCTACCATGATTTCGGGAAGGGCAAATACGCAAACCTGGGGCGCGTCTACGAGGAAGACCTCATGTGGGCACCGACTCCGGAGGAAATGGGTCACTATAAAGCGCTGCTTGAGGAAGCAGGCTATGAACGAGTTGTAATAGGAGGATAAGGCAATGGGAGAGAAGGTAATTGATCTGTCGTTCAACATCACCACCCCCAAGGAGCTTGCGAGGGATAAGGATCGCGGGTGCACGCCTCGGCTGAAGAGACTGAGAAAGATCAGCCATGAGACGCAGCCGCATCTTGATCTCGAGAGAGCGCTGATTGAGACGGAAGTCTACAAGCAGTATGAGGGTAAGGTTTCGACCCCGGTGTTGCGCGCTCTGGTCCTGAAGGAATACTTCAGCAAGAAGACGCTCTACTTCGGCGAGGATGAGCTGCTGGTCGGAGAGAAGGGACCGACCCCGCAGTCGTCCCCGACCTTCCCGGAGATTATCTGCCACTCGCTCGAAGACATGAGAATCATGAATGATCGTGAGCTCGTGAACTTTACGGTCACCGAAGAGCAGATCCGCCAGCAGGAGGAAATTGTCATTCCGTACTGGAAGGGCAGAGCGACGAGAGACCGTATCATGGAAGCGATGAACGACGAGTGGAGAACCTACTACGGCGCAGGCATGTTTACGGAGTTCATGGAGCAGAGAGGCCCGGGTCATACGGCGGGCGGCAAGAACTTCTATATCTATGGCTACGGCGATTACAAGAAGAAAATCGCAAAGACCATGGAAGAGCTGGATTTCTTCAACGATCCGGAGGCGTATGACAAGCTTCAGGAGCTGAAGGCTATGGACATCTGCTGCGATGCGGTGATTACCCTCGGCAAGAGATATCACGAGCTCGCGCTGGAGAAGGCGGCCGCATGCACGGATCCGGTCAGAAAGAAAGAGCTGCTCCAAATCGCAGAGAACTGCGCGGTGGTTCCGGAACACAAGCCAGAGACCTACTGGCAGGCACTGCAGATGTACTGGTTTACGCACCTCGGCGTCACGCTCGAGCTGAATCCGTGGGATGCATTTACGCCGGGACGTCTGGATCAGCACCTGAACCCCTTCTATGAGAAGGATACCGCAGCAGGAAGGCTGGATGATACCCTTGCGCTTGAGCTTCTCGAGTGCCTCTGGGTGAAGCTCTTCAATTCCCCGGCACCGGTTAAGGTCGGTGTTACCCTGAAGGAGTCCGGAACCTACGTTGACTTCTCCAACATCAACACCGGCGGTGTGAAGGAGGACGGCGAGGACGGCGTGAACCGTGTCAGCTACCTCATTCTCAACTGCATGGAGGACATGCGTCAGAACCAGCCGAACTCGAACGTACAGATCTCCAAGAAGACTCCGGATGAGTTCCTGAAGCGGGCTTGCGAGATTGCGCGCCAGGGCTGGGGCCAGCCGGCATTCTATAACACAGATGAGATGATTGAGGAACTCGTAAATAAGGGCAAGTCCTTGATTGACGCAAGAAACTCCGGCTGCTCCGGCTGCACGGAGACCGGTGCTTGGGGCACGGAGGACTATATCCTCACGGGGTATGTCAATATTCCGAAGTGCTTGGAGCTCGCGTTGCACAACGGTTACGATCCCATGTCCAAGCAGCAGATCGGCCCGAAGACCGGCGCTGTGGAAGATATGAAGTCCTATGAGGACGTGTGGCAGGCATTCAAGGCACAGCTTGAGCACTGCATTGATGTCAAGATGCGCGGCAACCAGATCATCGAGCGTATTTTCGCAGAGATGATGCCGGCACCCTTCCTGTCGATTTGCACGGATGACTGCATCTCGAAGGGCAAGGACTACAACACAGGCGGAGCGAGATACAGCACGCGCTACATGCAAGGCGTCGGTATCAGCGATGTCACAGACGCTCTGGTATCCATCAAGTACAATGTTTTCGATAAGAAGCGCTTCAGCCTCACGGAGCTCGTGAAGGCTATGGGCGATAACTTCGAGGGCCACCCGGAGATTTACAACTACGTCTGCAACAAGACGCCGAAGTACGGCAACGATGACGAGTACGCGGATGAGGTGATGATTGAGGCCTTCAACGAGTACAAGGACTACATCAGCGGAAGACCGACGGTCAACGGCGGAACCTATTATGTCGATATGCTTCCGACCACCTGCCACGTCTACTTCGGTGATGTAATGATTGCGGACGCCGGCGGACGCCGCGCGCACATGCCGCTGGCAGACGGTATTTCCCCGACCAAGGGCGGCGATACCAACGGACCGACCTCTGTCGTTACCTCCTGCGCGAAGATGGATCAGCGCCACACCGGCGGCTGCCTCCTGAACCAGAAATTCACCCCGGCCGCGCTCGCAGGTCAGAAGGGCATTGACAACCTGGCGGCTCTGATTCGCTCCTACTTCGAGATGTGGGGTCACCACCTGCAGTTCAACGTCATCAGCCGCGAGACCCTGATCGACGCACAGAAGAATCCGGAGGAGTACAAGGACCTCATTGTCCGTGTTGCGGGCTACAGTGACTACTTCAACAACCTGGATCCGAAGCTCCAGAACGAGATTATTGAAAGAACCGAGCAGGAATTCGCATAATTGAAAGTAAGCCCCCTTTCGAGTAGACAAGAGATATTATCTTGTTTGCCCCGGAAGGGGGGATTTTTTGGCAATAGCGCTGAAATCGGAAGAAGGATGAAATTATAAATTCGGTTTATAGTGGTGAGAATGGCGACAATAAATTGCAATGTGCATATCGATTTGGTTCGAGGCAGAAAGCGGAGACTTCGCTTGAAAATACGGCTTACTATGGCGGTTGCGATTGCAATGTTTCTGAAATCCACAGAGTTCCATGACAGTGTTTCTCGGTTTTCAATGAGGAAGTAGAAATAAGACATAGAGGTAAGATCAATGAATGTAACATTTAGAAATGCGGGATTTGATTATTCCGTTAAGAGTATTCTGTTATTTCAAACCGAAGAAACAGCTTCCTACTGGTCTGATTCCCTGCGGTACTTTTACCCGGAAATCAATCAGAACATACAAGCATTGCAAGAAAGAGAAAAAGAAGACTATCTTCGAACCACCATGCGAAAAATATGGGATAGAGTCCTGCCGGAGATTGAAGCGAAAGAATGCCGGTATCATGATTATTTTCAGAAATATCGAAATCAAATTGAGGATGCACTTTCAGATGCCTTTGAACTGGATAGCAGAACAATGTTCAACGAGCTGCTTGCCAATATTACGTTAAATCCAATTTGCCCGCGGTTCCTTCGAGAGGAAAAGTTCGACCTGTTTTACATGAATAGTGAACGCGGAGCGCTCGGAATAACACTCCACGAAGTGATTCATTATTTTTGGTTTTTTGTGTGGAATCGGCATTTTCGGGACAGTTATGATGAGTATGAAACGCCATCCTTGCAGTGGATTTTGAGCGAGATGGTTGTAGAGAGCATTATGAGCGACAAGCGTTTGAGCACAATTAACCCATATTATCCGAGAGAAGAGGGCGCTTGTGTCTATAGTTATTTCTTAGGCATGAAAATCGAAGGTAAGTTAATTTTGGATACACTCATGGATTTACATGAAAATCACTCTATTACCGCCTATATGGAAGCGGCTTATGATTACTGCAAGCGTCATGAAGCGGAAATTCGGCAACATATTCGACAGAGTGAGAACAGCACAGCTGAGTCCGGTACGTCGTAATGAAATCCGAAAGATACTTCTTTGCAAGCTTGATTACGAGAAGATACCGGAAGCCGATATCCATGTTATAATTACGATTAGCGAAGGCATCAGTCGAGTTTAGGTCGGAAGGGAAGAAGTTGCCCCCTGTATGGATTGAGTTGCCTATGGCGAGACTGTTTGGGAAAACGGAGGTACTGCTGTTTTGAAAACACTGGTTGTGTATTATTCCTATTCCGGCATCACAAGAAAATTGGCGGAAGATATTGCCTTACTGACAGACGGAGAATTGCGAGAGCTGAAGCCTCAAAAGCCGTATTCGTATTCTTACAATACAGCTGTGAAAGAAGTCAGAGGAGAGATTGAGAGCGGATATTGTCCGCCGCTTGCAGAGGGAGCAGAGCCTGTTGGGGATGCAGAGTTGATTTTCATAGGTTCTCCGAACTGGCTTCACACCTTTGCACCGCCGGTGCTGTCTTTCCTTCGGGCTGTTAATCTGAGCGGAAAGACCGTGATTCCTTTTTGCACGCACGGAGGCGGTGGTTTCGGGGATATGCCGGAGCGCTATCGAAAAGAGTGTAAGGGGGCTCGGCTAAGGGACGGCATTGCCTTAAAGGGGGATTATAGCTTTGATGTGTTGGAAGCCTGGATTCGAAAGAATATGAGCCGACAGCCTAATGCAGAAACCCTGGCTGCTTTGGCCGAGTATCCTAGTATGCAGAAGAATAGGGGAGCTTATAAGCGGTATCATTCTTTTGACGAAGTTTCTGATGAATGTAGCTCAGAGAATTGAATGTATTGCGTGAACTACGCCGCGGCAAATGTATTGTTACATTCGCCGCGGTTTTTGTCGTCCTTCGAAGCATTGCGGTAAGCGTAGCATCCGGAAATGCAATGGGGTACAATAGGATAGGACGGTTCCTTATCAATGTGCAGTGGCGCAACAAAATTCGGCTGATGCTTTAGTGCCATCTTTGAAGTGAAATGACAAACTTTGTCACTGGAGGACTATGATTCAATATATCTGTAAACAGTGCGGCGCGCAGCTGGAACTCGGCAGTGCGGGCGGCTTTCGCTGTTCGTATTGCGGGGCAAGAGCCTTTTTGTCGGACGCTGAGTTAAAAGGGAATACGGAATTCCGGAAGAAGCTACTGTCCTACTATAAGGCCAAGGCGGATGCGAAGGAGCAGGACTACAGCGGAGACACACTGTGGGAAGAGAACGGCAGCGTAAGTTATCGCATGCAGAACGGGAAAACGCTGACGCTGTCCTACATGGACCGCTATTCCTACCCGGAGCTTGTGTGCTATCTCTGCCGGGAAACGGTGGTCTATGTATTCGATCGAGAAGAAGGGGCAAATGCCTTTTTGCGCGGGCTTTCTAAACTCGCTTTTCCCGCGGCGGATGTGAAACTGGTACGTTGTTTTCCGCAGTTGAAGAGCAAACTCTATCTGGACGAGGGGAAGCTTGGCCTCGTCTATACGCGGAAGCCGTATTTCTACCCTGCGGAGGTATTTGCGCCGTTTGCATCGGAGCATTTGGCCTGGGTTATCTCCCGCATGGAAAATATCTGCTGCGCCCTCGAGTACTCGGAACTGGAGCACGGGAACATGACGGCGGCGAGTCTTTTCATCAACCCGATCACGCATGAAGGCATGCTCTTCGGCGATTGGCGGGCGGTAAAGAAAAAAGAGAGCAAGCGGGATTTGCGGGATCTCAGGGAGGCAGCAAAGTCGATTGCGGAAGATGTGCATCACCCGTGTGAGATGGAAATGTTTCTACAGTCGGAACCTGCGGCGGATGCCTACGCGGACTTTGCGGCTTGGGATCAGGTGATTGAAAGCGGCTTTGGCGGCCATCATTTTACAAAAATGGATTGAGGCAGGAGGAAAGTATGGGTTACGGAAGTTATTCGGCGGCGGATTGGCAGAAACTCAAAAACAGCAGAAAACTCTCCAACGGGCAGAGCGTCGGAGAGGTCTTTAAGAGAACGGAATGCAACCCGAAGATGGATCCTAAGTTTATCGGCACGCGGGAGTGCTTTGACTCGGAGGAACACCCGAATACCACGCCGATTGTGGTCGGTCTGGATGTGACGGCTTCGATGGGCTATCTCGCGGTGGAGCTCGCGACCGGTGCGCTGAATGAGCTGATTACCAAGCTCTACTCCACCGGCGCGGTCGAAGACCCGGCGCTCATGTGCGCGGCCTATGGTGATTTTCAGGACAAGTCTCCGCTGCAGGTTACGCAGTTTGAATCGGACATCCGAATTGCGGAGCAGCTCTTGGAACTCTATTTTGAAAACGGCGGAAGCGGACAAGTGGTTCCTACCTGCCTCTGGGAGTTTTTGGCGAGACACACCAACATCGATGCGATTCGGAAGAGAAATCAAAAAGGTTTTCTCTTTACCATCGGCGACCGGGCGGATATTCGCAGTGAGTCTGTGGACGCCACGATTGAACGCGTCATCGAGGATGCGCTTCCGGGCGAGGTCACGAGAGAGAGCATCTTAAAAGAAGCAGAGGCTTCCTTCCATGTGTTCCATATCATGATAGGAGGCGAAAACGAGAGAAACGCGGAACTCCTGCCGGGGCACTGCATGGTGCTGGATCGCGAGAGCACTGCTTGCCTGCCGGAAATCATCATCAGCACCATTCAGCTCCAAAAAGGAGAAGCGCGGGAAGATGTCCTATCGCGCTGGGACGAGCTGAACCGACCGGTTATCAGCGCGGCGCTTGCGCAGCTCTCGCTGCAGGCGGACGCCGACATTCAGTTATGAGAAGCATTGCGGTCATCGGAAAAAATTTCGGAGATGAGGGAAAGGGGCTTGCGGTTGCAAGCCTCTCTCGCGTTCTCGGGAAACCGCTGATTGTCAAACACAACGGCGGGGCGCAGGCCGGACACACCGTGGAAGATGCGGCGGCCGCTTGGCGCTTTGTACACCACCAGATCGGTGCCGGAGCAGAGTACGGGGCACCGACGCTGTTTGTGGAACACTTTATGCCGGATCTCTATCAACTCGGGAAGGAAGTCGCGGACTTTACGCAGCTTTTCGGCTTTGCGCCCTTGCTCTATACCGAGAAAACAGCGCGGGTCACCACCATAGACGATGTGCTCCTTAACATGGGGGCGGAAGCCGCCCGCGGCGATGCGCGGCACGGTTCCTGCGGCATGGGCATTGATGAATGCGTGCAGCGTAACCGTGCGGGCCACGGGCTCAGCGTGGAAGAAGTCGCTGCATGGGGCGAGGCAGAGCTCTTACAGCGATTGCGGGAGATACGGACACGCTACACGAGAGACAGAGCGGCGGTGCTCGGCATAGACCGCGGGAACCCGTACTTTGGACTGTTGGAAAATGACACGGTGCTTCAAAATTACGTCGCGGAAGTGAAGGCGAATATAGGTCTCTTGACTTTGGTGGATGCAAACCAGGATTGGCTCGGGCAATTTGCGCATCTCATCTTTGAGAGCGGCCAGGGACTCCTCTTAGATGAGGATTATGAAGCTTACGCGCCGCATTTGACCTCCTCAAAGACAGGGATGCACAACCCGGCGCGCTTCCTTGCAAAACGGGAACTCACGCTGGATGAGGCAATTTATGTGACGCGAAGCTATGTGACGCGCCACGGGGAGGGGCCGCTGCCCTGTGAGACAGCGCGCGATACGCTCTCCGGCGTCGGGGTGGATCTCACCAATCAGCCGAACGAATGGCAGGGCTCACTCCGCTATGCGCGGCATGAGAGTGTGGAGGCCTTCTTTGCTCCTGTGGAGCGAGACAAAGACTCGATTCAACTGTTTTCGAGCGCCCGCGATACCAAGCTCTCGATTCTGGTCACGCACTTAAACGAAACGGGAAATCGACTGTATTTTGAAGACGGAGAGGTTACGTTTGAGCAGGTGAGAAAAGAAGGGGAGAGAAGGGGGATACGGTGCATGGAGAGATTGGAAACGGAACTATAGTGTAGATATGCGGAACAGATTCTTAAAGTGAGCAAACGCAAAAGCAGAAGGCTAACAAGAAAAATAGAGAAGAAATGAACTGTCTACTTCCCGCAAAGAATATTACTTTGGAAGGGGAGGTTCTGGGGTGTGAAATTCAGAAACAGTGTTCGAACAGTGCTGTTATTTTTAGAGAAAGCTAATATAATTATAAGAGAGTCCCAAATTATCGCAGAACAGATGGATTGGATATCGAGATGATGAAGAACAAGGAGTAAGAACCATGACGGATTCAGAGCAGAGAGAGGCGGCCAGACAGTTCGCAAATCGTTGGAACGGCAGGGGAAATGAGGACGAGGATGGCAGATCCTATTGGATAGAGCTTTTGACCGAAGTTCTGGGTTTGGAGCATGCAACAGCACAAGTGAATTTCGAGAAAAAGGTTGTTGTGAATGGAAATACCAAGCGCATAGACGCATATCTGCCGGAGACCCATGTTTTGATAGAGCAAAAGAGTCGTGGAAAGCGCTTGGATCAGAAGATTCATAACTCAGGAGACATCGAACTGACTCCCTATGAACAGGCAAAGCGCTACAATGATAACTTGCCCTATGATGAAAAAGCGCGCTGGATTATCACATCCAACTTTGAGAAAATTTGGATTTATGACATGAATCTCTGGATACCGGAACCGGTGAGAATATTACTGATGGAGCTCCCGAGCAAATACCCGTTGCTCAGTTTTTTGGTTAGGCAGGACGGTATGTTGATAATAGGCAAAACTAAGGGGGGGAAAAAACTATGAGTAGAAGTTATGCAGGGTTCATGGATGAAATCACTCCGGACGAGCTGTATGAGGGACTTCTGGCATATGGATTTTTTGCTGAGAGGATTCCACCTGTTTTTACTGCAATTTAATTGTCTCTGAATTCTCTGCGATACATGTGTACTTAGGTGGAAACAGTGACCATGAATTACAGTGCCCAGCTGCAAGGTCAGTCATTGTATATCTAACCAAAATGTGTTTTTCTCCTCTGTTAGCGTTCCAAGCTACTGCGTGGAGATATTGTAAGTCACAAGACTACGATAACGTTGGATGTGAAATTCTGACATAGTAATTTTAATTAGATAGAGCTATATTAGATGTGACATTAAAACTCTTTCGAAAGGATTAAATTATGAGGTTTTGTGAACTAATTGAATCGAGTAATCAAAAGAAAAAGTATGATGACCATGTGAGAGATATTGTTTGCTGGTATAAGAAAAATGTAAAGAAATACGCTGCTATGTTGAGGACGGAGATGGCTCTTCAAACAATCAACCGTGATTTGATGGATTCCCGCAAATGGGCTGAGGAGCAAGGTCTGAGTTACACTTTTGATGCAAAACAGTCTTATTTCAATGTGGCGGATGCTCTAATCAAACTTATTCTGGCGTGTTATTCTGCAGGGCCTTCCAAGAAGTTTTATGCGACACATGGTATTGTTTTAGGAGGTGCTAATCATTTGCCAGACGAGTCTAATTTAAAAGATTCTTGGCTTGACTGTAAAGATAATGCATATCAGCTTACCGAAGTATTAGCTAAGGTACTTCGGGACAACGGTGTAGACTTTGAGTTCGACCTCCAGGCGCTCCAGAGAGATCGCGCAGATCGAGCGCCTATAACTCATGCGGCCATTGCTACTGCGTGTCTGTCCGCTATTCGTTGTTACCGTTCGATACGTTCCATGTTGATTTTCCTAGCTCCTGAATATAAGGATGAGTTGCGTGTGTTGGAATACACAGCGGTTCCGGAGTTAAAAGGTGAGTATTTTGACTATAATGAATTCTTGGCCGCACCCTGTAACTTTAGTTTTGACGATGATACCACTATTTTGTTGGTAGACTCCGTTCACGATGTGTCCGTTGAGCAGCGTACTCTTGTAGCCAATTTGCCTTGGGATTTAGTGGTGGATTTAGATGGCTATTCTGATTGTGGCGGTTTATTGTCATGTGTTAAGCACAATCGTCTGATGCGGGAGGTACTGACACTTAGCAAAGCAAAGGGGCCAACAGCACTGGTCAACGACAACACCCTTTGGTATCGTGCTGGCGAATATCAGTTTTATCTCGGAAACCCCTCTCCACAATTTGATATTCCTTCATATACCTGGTTTTGTCGTATTAATGATCCACGACCCCCAAAGACATATAAAAAACAAAAGATGAATACTATCCGGGACATCTTTAAAGAACTATTGAAGAAGGCCGATCGCTATGAAAGACGCATTAATATCGTGGCTCTCACCGATGATAAAACGCTTGTACAGGTATTGACTGAAGCTCTAAATAACATTAATCTAGGCGATTATTTCCTCACATGGGTAGGGCTGAGCGATAAAGATACCGACGGTTGTAAAGAGTTTTTTTATGATGATGAGGAGATGATGAATGAGCAATTTCGTCGTATAAACTGCCCAACTGCTCTGTTTTTTGATACGCTTATCGAGTATAGTCGAGACTTCACCCCACGCGTTTCTTTAGAAACTGAATTCACATTAGCTGCTGGGGGAAAGCGAGTGCATATCTCTGAAAACGACCGGAACAATCTATTGCCGTTCTTTGATGTTTTATATGATGGTTGTGAGAAGAGTAATGAAAGTCAAAAGCAAACAGAGGCGTTCTATCTAGGTAATACTGCTTCTTGGTGTACCATAGCCAATGATGACGCCGTGCCTATAGAGAAGGAAGAAAAACGGGAACGTATCGTTAATTGCATTAAGAAGCTAATCAGTGTTGCTCAAGTGGAACCTCAGAAGCGATTATTTTTTATCCAGCATACGCCTGGTCTTGGTGGGACAACTTTTGTTCGTCAGTTGGCATGGATTCTTCATAAAGAATATGCGGTACTTAGTGTAAAACAGTATGACAATAGCATAGGATCATTACTTGTAAATCTTTATGATAATGTACTAAATAAAGAGCCAATTGTGATATTGGCTGAAGATACTTTGCTCAATATTAAGGCTTTGTGTGATTGCATATGTAAATTGCAACGACGTTGTATCTTGCTTATGGCTGTGCGTAATAACAATAGTCTTGTTAACGACTATCAGCATGCCGAAAGACAGGATATGATTAAGCTTACAGATACAACAGTAGACAAGTTGCGTAGCCGTTTCCAAGATATGAGCAGGCTATCTCCCGCCTTGATTCAAAAACGCAACCAGGAATTCAACAGTTTTATTACCTCAACTATGCGCACTCCTTTTATTATTGGATTGTATTATATGGAGAAGGACTTCAATATTGTTGACTACGTACACAAGGCTTTTGAAGGATGCTCGCTACGAAAGTATGCGGATGTGATAGGATGCTTAGCAATGTGTGATGAATTTTGCTGTAAGAATTTCCCTGCATCTTTAGTTAATTCTTGGCTAGAATTAACTATGCGTAATGATTTTTTGCGAGAGCTACCTACAGCATCTAGTATTATAGTTAAGGAGCGGAGTGGTATTGGCATTGATATGTATCACTTTAAGCACCCATTACTCAGCAGTGAATTCCTGCAACTATATTGTCGTAAGTACTTTAATGATTCTGACAATCGCGGTAGCGCTCTTTATTATCTCACTACCGAATTGATTAAAAAAGTTGCAAACATGGGTGATAATCTTAAGGAGGATAGTCTTAATCTGATTAGTCTTCTGATGATTCAGAACAAGAGCGGTGGTGAAGGTGAGAGTTCTTTATCTATGTTGCTGGAAGCTATCGGTACGAATGTCTATCAACGTAACTTGATGCACTGCTTGGCAAAGACATTTCAACCTTTAGCTGATGAGATTCACAACGGAAAGTACTTGAATCCTGATTGCGAACTTACCTCCTTGGATCGACTTAAATTACGATTAGTGTCTCATGCGTATGCCCACTTGGGTAAGCTGTACAGTCAGGGAGAGAAGAACTTTAAGAAGGCAGAGGAGATGATGGAGTTAGCCATTAATTATATGCCTGACTCGGATCCTCTCATTTACCATATGCATGGGAAAGCACTGTTGGATGAGATGAAGGACAAGTGGAAGAGTCATAGAGAGGAGGTGATTACCTCCGAAGAGTTTAACATTTGGGACAGTGAGGTGAGCAGGACACAAGAGAGTTTTCACAAAACATGTGAGTATGGTAGCCCTGAATATGGATTGCCAAGCTTGTTGGACTTATATGAGTCTTATCTAGAATTCGTATATCGAGTAAAAGGAATACATAGTAAAAATGAGCTAAATCAACTCAATTCAGATCACTGGAAAATATATCAAAACTTCTTATCTGTACTAGAGTATGCTAGTTTTTATGGTGATTTAGGTGAGGTGGCTGAGGACCGGATCCGAGATATTAAGGATCGCTTTAGCTCCCAGATTATGTTTGGAGATTTTGGTAAGGCTGTGGAATACTATCAGAACAAGGTGGACACCCTCCGATCCAGCAACGATGTAGATGGGTTCAACCGGGCATTGCGTGGATTGGTACTTGCTCGCATAAACACTATCAAGGCTAAGGACAGTAGAGGCAATATATTCAAAGACGTTGATTCTCGCATAAAAGATCAACTGCTCAAAGATATTAACGAACTGCTTCAGCGTCCCTACAATCCCAGCTCTTATGTTGATTATTTAAACTATACTCGCATGTATCATTACTGGATGTTGCTAGGAAAGGACATGGAAGTTCGCTTGGATGAAGGGCTAGTGAAGGCACATCAGTGGTTGGAAATGGAGGAACGTTCTAAGCGTCCTCATAATCCAGAACCCTATTATTACGTTAAAGTATTGGAGTATTTAAATTGGAAAGACGGCTCAAAACAGGCTTCCGATTCTGTGCACAAGTTGAATGATCAAATCAACTATTTAGATAAAAATCAACGGTTTAATTGGAGATGGGGAAGATCGGATAAGATGCGAGACATCCGAGATATCTTTGTGCATGGAAAAGGAATGGGGCAGTTAATGGACGTGACTGCTTACCATGATGAGATGGAGATTCTGAATGCTCTCTGCGATAATGGTCTAAAACCACAGATTTTTGAGGGAAAATTAGGTAAGTTTGTGCATCAGTACGGCGTGTTACGCTTGTATCAACCTAGTTACTGGTGCGATGAAGAAGTTTGGTTAGAAACTGGAAAGCAAGTAGTTAATTCCGTTAGTAGCTATCAGGAGAACCATAATATTATCTTTATAGGAGGATTTGCGGTGAGTAGACTGCGGGCGTTGCCAAGCAGTGCACGAGACAAGAGTGCTGATGAAAACTTTGATTTGAATGATATCATGAAAGCGGTCAGAAAAAGAAAATTAAGCCTTTAATACAGCTTACTGTGTTGTCAGTAGTCTGATAGATTATACTGTCGGCAGAGAAGACAAGCGCATGGCTTGAATATCAGACGGAACCATGCTCGTGCGCGCATTCTGGATGGACGCACGAATACCAGCCTTGTGGCTGAGTACTGCATATCCAAGATCGCTGTATCAAACTGGGTACGCTCGTATTGCGAAGAATGCGAAAATAATGATGAGGAGAAGTCTCAGTTGGAAATGATGTAAGAACTTCGTCGTTCCCGGCGTGAAAAAGCCGAATCCGAAAAGGAGAACAGCTTCTTAAAATAATCAGCATTTTCTTTTTTGCAGAAAATCTTTGACAGTTATAGCTGAGACTGATACACTTTTAACACCATCAAAAAAGTCGCTGAGACTTTTTGTAAGGCCCCTGCATTCGTGCTGGGGTCTATTTTTTTGTGCGAGAGCCCTGTTGGTCTCGGTTCGGAAGCTTGCGGCGCGTATCCTCGCGTTACAGGCATATACGCCATGAGTTGCGACCTTTCCCCGCTATCGGAGTTTGAGAAAGCGGTGTAGAATAGAAGTCTACAAACTCGATTGCTTCTTGCTGTGCCGGGAACCTTGCCATGGCGTAGCGGAGCAAAATCGGGAATATGGCATTACGGTGTTAAGGAGAGTCAATATGTGGTCAACGGAGAGTGTGTTTTATCAGATTTATCCCCTTGGTTTTTGCGGCGCCCCGAAGGAGAACGATGGCGTGCTTGTGCCCCGAATTCGGAAGGTCATTGAGTGGATTCCGCATTTAAAGCGCTTGCATGCGGACGCGGTCTATTTTTCGCCGGTATTTGAATCCGACCGCCACGGCTACGATACGCGGGACTATGCGAAAATTGATTGCCGTCTCGGCAGCAATGCGGATTTTGCGGAAGTTTGTAAGGCACTCAGAGAGAACGGGATTCATGTGGTTCTGGACGGCGTCTTTAACCATGTGGGGCGCGGCTTCTGGGCTTTTCAAGATGTGCTTCAAAAGCGGGAGCAGTCTCAATATAAGGATTGGTTTTACATCCACTTCGACGGGAATTCCAATTATAACGACGGCTTCTGGTATGAAGGTTGGGAAGGGCACTTTGAGCTGGTCAAGTTAAACCTTGATAATCCGCAGGTGACGGACTACCTTTTCTCCTGCATCAAAGCCTGGATTGAGGAATTTCAGATTGACGGCTTGCGCTTGGATGTGGCCTACTGTCTGAACCCGAACTTTATGCGAAAGCTCCGCGCGTTCTGTGATTCCGTGAAGCCGGACTTCTTCCTGCTCGGGGAGATTCTGTTCGGCGACTATAAGCGCATCGTGAATCCCGAGATGCTGCATAGCTGCACGAATTACGAGTGCTATAAGGGGCTGTATTCGAGCTTTAACGACCTGAATCTTTTTGAAATCAACTATGCGCTGAACCGTCAATTCGGCAAGGAGAATCATGCCATCTATAAGGGGGAGCATCTGCTCAGCTTTGCGGACAATCACGATGTGACCCGCGTCGCGAGCATCCTAAAGGAAAAGCGGCATCTGCCGCTGCTCTACTGCCTGCTTTTCGGCATGCCGGGCATCCCCTGCATTTATTACGGCAGCGAGTGGGGCATCTTGGGTGAAAAGGGACAGGGCAGTGACGATGCCCTACGCCCGGAACTTGCTTCGCCCGAATGGAATGAGCTAACGGATGCCATCGCCTCCTTTGCGGAGATTCATAAGAGCCATAAGGCGCTCACGCACGGCGATTATAAGAGCATTGTGCTCACGAACCGTCAGCTGGTATTTCAGCGGGAGTTTGAGGGCGAGCGAATTTGGATCGGTTTAAATGCCGAGGATAAAGCGTATCACGCGCACTTTAACGGGGCGGATGCAGGCACGGCGACGGATCTTTTGCGCGGCGGGCAGGTACCCTTAAGCGGCGGATATCAAATGCCGCCCTTTGGCTACTTCATCTGGAAGCTCAGCTAAGCTTTGAAAGAGAACTCGCATCAGAACCGAAAAAGAATTGAAAAAGAATCAAAAAAGACCCCGCAAGTCTGCCATCCCGGAGACTTGCGGGTTCTCTGCGTTCATTTTCTTTACCACACCCAAGTTTGAGACAGCGTGAAAACGGGTGCAGATCTTGAAGTAGGAACAAAGGTAATGGCGGCGGACGGAAGCAAAGTGCAATCCCGAAATGGGAATGCGAACATTTGGAGCTAACGCTGACGCTTTTCGCTTAGGCTAAAAAACAAGCTGCAGTAAGAGCATGTATACGACCGTGCCTGCGGCAATGGAGAGCAGCATTTGCTTTTTCCATAGGTGCAGGGCGGCGGTGACTGCGATTGCAATGAACTCCGGAATTCCGTGAGCGCCGGAGAAAACGGAGACGTGCTTTAGGCAGTATACCACCAAAAGACCGAACACCGCGCAAGGCAGTGCCTTGCCGAGATATTGAACTGTTTTCGGCGTGGGCTTTTTGGAGGAAAAGATGAGGAAGGGCAGAAACCTTGTCAGCATGGTGCCGAAGATACAGATGGCGATGGTGGCAATTTGTTCGGGTAAGCTCATGGGACTCATTCGGACACGTCTCCTTCCGCGTAGGCTATCTCAATCGGTTTTCGGAATACCGTTAGGAGAAGTAAAATCACAAGCATGGCAGGGAGCATGAAAGCATCCGCACCGAAGAGGAGTAAGCAGAGTAAACTTCCGCCGATTCCGATGAGGCCCGTGTATTTTTTCTTCTCCTTCATCCATTGGTTCATGAAGATGGTCACAAACATGGCGGTCATGACAAAGTCGAGGCCTTCGGTGTTAAACTTTAGGAGAGAGCCGATCAGGCCGCCGAGTGTTGCGCCGGAAACCCAGTAGATTTGATTCAAGAGGGTCACAAAGAACATAAACCAGCCGCGGTCCACATCTTTCGGGATATCCGCCGTATAGTTGATTGAAAAAGTTTCGTCGCACATGCCGAAGATGAGATAGGGCTTTTTCCACCCCATACCTTTGAAGCGGTCCAACATGGTAATGCCGTAAAAGAGGTGCCTTGCCTGAACCAAGAGAGTCACGGTAAGCGTGGTCAGCGGCGCAAAGGCAGACATCAGCATGGAGACAGCAATGAATTCCAGGGAGCCGCCGTAGATGAGCATACTCATGAACATAGGGTAAACAAAGGAAAAGCCGTTTACATTCATGAGGATGCCGTAGGCAAGCGCCAGGAACCAGAAACCGGCGAAGATGGGAAGCGTATAGGGAAAGGCAGCTTTCAGAGCTTTTCGTTTCATCAATCCCTCCTTGAAACCAAAACAAACGGAGTGTAAAATAAAATGAACGGGAAAAGAATACCACCGAACATTTAAACGCACAAGATGTAAAATATAATTTTATGCTTACGGAGATGCCATGGAAGCCGGAGAAATCATCGCATTCAATCTGAAACGCTTGAGAAACGAAAAGAACCTGACCTTGGGGCAGCTTGCCAACATGGCCGGTGTCAGCAAGGTGGTTCTCTCGCAAATTGAAAAGGGAGAGGCAAACCCCACCATCAATACGATATGGAAGATTACGGGAGCGCTGCAGTTGCCGTATTCCGCGCTCTTGGAAATGCCGGAAAAGGCTGCGGTTCAGATTCGGAAAAAGGAGATTTCCGCTCTTTCGGAGGACAAGTACCATATCTTCAACTATTATGCGAAGACCGCAGATCGAAACTTTGAGCTGTACCAGATGGAAGCAGAGCCGGGCTGCGAGCACACTTCCGGCGGGCATTCCACGAACAGCTTTGAGTATCTGATGGTGCTGAAGGGAGAGCTGATTCTGGAAACCGGAGGTGAGGAGTACTTCCTAAAGAAAGACGATGCCATCTGCTTTGATGGCTCCGTATCCCATTCCTATAAGAATGTCGGTAAGAATGACGCCAAGGCTGTGATGTTGATTCATTACCGATAAAGCGAAAGCAGAGTTTCTGTTCGGAAGCGGTTTGATTGAAGGAAGTCTACAGGAGGAGCGATATGAAGTTGTTGCTGACCGGCTTTACGCCGTTTGACGGCGAGACGATTAACCCGGCGCTGGAGGCGGTGAAGCGCGTGAAATCCGAGATTGCCGGCATGGAGATTGTTAAGCTCGAAGTCCCGACTGTCTTCGGGGAGTCCGTACGGCTGGTTGCGGAGGCCATAGAGCGTGAGCAACCGAACTTTGTGCTCTCGGTCGGACAGGCGGGCGGCAGAGCTGCGGTCACGCCGGAGCGTGTTGCCATCAATGTGGACGATGCGCGAATTCCGGACAATGCGGGACGGCAGCCGATCGATGTCCCGATTTTCGCGGACGGCGAAAACGCCTATTTTGCGACCCTGCCGGTGAAAGCGATGGCAGAGGCCATACGGGAAGCCGGCTTACCCTCGGCCCTCTCGAATACCGCGGGAACCTATGTCTGCAATCATTTGATGTACGGCGTCTTGTATCATTTGAATCGACATCATAAGGCCGCCAAGGCCGGATTCATTCATGTGCCATATATCCCGGAGCAGACAGCGGATAAACCCGGCGTTCCGTCCATGCCGCTTGAAGACATTGTGAGAGCCTTGGAGGCAGCGATCGCCGCGATTCCGGCACATGAGACGGATGTAAAAACAGCTTACGGAAGAGAGTGTTGATAGTAATGATCGAGAAAATCAGCGGTGACACAGCGTACTTTGAAGCGGCGCTCACGTCGGAAGACTTGGCGGATTTGTTGTCGGATGCCGGAATACGGCTTGTCCGCTCCTGGGGAGGTTATCGACCGGATACGGCGGATTTGGAGAAGCTCAATGACTTATTTCGCCTTCGCCCGGAGATCGAATTTTGTGCAACGGAGCCGGGGCAGCTTGGAGGCCTTCCGGAATTGCAGCGGGTTAGCGAAGCGGTCTCGGGCTGCTTCGGCGAGGGGCTTCATGACTTAAAAGCGTTGAAACGATTGCGTAGCCTCGGTCTCACGGAAGCGGATTTCACGGCGCTCCCGGAATATGCGGATACGCTGGAGGAACTTAGCCTTTCCGGGAGAATTAGTAAGAAGAGCGGCGCTTGCCTTTCTGAGCTTACGCGGCTTAAAGCCATTTCGCTGAGCGGAACCACACTGGAATCGTTTGCTTGCATCGGCAAGCTTAAACTCACGTCCCTCTATGTATACGGCAACCGGCCGAACAGCCCGGCCGGACTCGAAACTCTGTCCTCGCTTCGGGCGCTTCGCGTGAAAAACAATTCCTCTTGGACGGATTTTTCGTTTCTGGCAGGGCTCGGAAACTTAGAGTCGTTATGCCTGGAGTACTGCGCCAAGTTGCGGACGCTCGTTCCGCTCGACGATTTGCATCAACTGAGATACGTAAGGCTCGGGAACTGTGACAGCCTCGAAGACCTTTCGTCTCTCCGAGGCCTGCCAGCGGACTGTGAGGTCTTTGCGACGGGAAGAAAACTTTTGCAGGCGGGGCTTGCCTACGAATACTGCCCGAAAACCGGCGTAGCGGAGTGGTGCAGAGAAGCCTCTCCCAATCTGCCGGCGGAGCTTCTTACGCGGAGAAGAGAACTGTCTTAAAAAAGAAGGCGGGAAGCTCTCATCTCCTGTCAGAGTGCATAAAATAATTGCAGATATAGCGATATCATTGTATAATAATCCTAAACTCGGGGCGTGAATCGGGTCAGCTTGCTGTGAAAGCCAAGGAAGGTCACGGAAGCGAAGACTCGCGCATGTCGCCGGGGGATAAGGAGGAGGGGCATGAAAATCACGGAGATTCGGCTCGGAAGCATTTCGGTGCCGCTGCGGGTTCCGTTTAAGACAGCGCTTCGCACGGTGACGAGTGTCGAGGATATCATCCTCGAGATTCACACCGACACGGGAGCGGTGGGCTACGGCGAGGCGCCGCCGACGGGCGCGGTGACCGGGCATACCACAGGTGCCATAGTCGGGGCGCTGAAGGATCACATCATCCCGAACCTCATCGGCAAAGATATCGATGCCTTTGAAGATTTGATGCAGCTTGTTCAGTCCTGCGTACACGGAAACAGCAGCGCGAAGGCTGCGGCGGATATGGCACTCTGGGATCTCTACGGACAGCTTTATAAGCTTCCGGTCTACAAACTCCTCGGCGGCGCGCGAAAACAGCTGGTCACGGATATCACCATCAGCGTGAACGAGCCGGAGGAGATGGCGCGGGATGCCGCAACGGCGATTGCACGCGGCTATGACTGCCTGAAAGTAAAGGTCGGCGCAGACCCGACGCTCGATGTGGCACGGCTTCGGGCGGTGCGTGAGGTTGCGGGCGCTGATATCCGACTCCGCATTGACGCAAATCAGGCCTGGGAGCCAAAGCAGGCGGTGCGTATCTTAAATGAGATGCAGGAGCAGGGACTAAAACTCGAATTTGTCGAGCAGCCGGTCAAGGCGCACGATATTGAGGGCCTCAGATACGTGACCGAGCATAGCTTTGTGCCCGTACTGGCGGATGAGAGTGTATTCTCTCCGCGCGATGCGATGCGGGTACTGGAACAGCGGGCGGCGGATCTCATCAACATCAAACTTATGAAGTGCGGCGGTATTTATAACGCACTGAAGATTGTGGCTGCGGCGGAGATTTACGGTGTGGAGTGCATGATCGGCTGCATGCTGGAGGCGAAGATTTCGGTGAATGCGGCGGTGGAGCTTGCCTGCGCAAAGAAAGTCTTTACCCGCATCGATTTGGACGGTCCGGTGCTCTGCAGTGAGGACCCGATACTGGGAGGTGCGCGTTTTGAAGAGAAGTTTATCACGGTTTCGGATGAGGCCGGCATGGGCATCCGCGGCGTGGAGGGCTTGCGTTACCTGGATTGAGCATCAAACAATAAAAGATGGGGGAGAAAGAGATGATTACCAACGGGTTTACCTACATTGCGTTTCTTATTTTCCTTGCCGGGATGCTGCTGTTCCTGGAGAAAAAGACCAAGGCGAAGATTTTTAACATTGTGCCGCCGTTGGTCTGGATTTATGTGCTGAACATGGTCTTTTGCACCATGGGACTCTACAATTCCGAGGCCTGCGCAAATACCTATTCGGCGCTCAAAAACAACATTCTCTACGCCATGATTTTTGTCATGCTGCTTCGCTGCGACTTTAAGAAGCTATCAAAGCTCGGCGGGCGCATGGTGGCAATCTTCCTCGGCTGCTCGCTGACCTTAGCAATCGGCTTCCTGATCGGCTACCCGATTTTTAAGGGTACGCTCGGCACGGATACCTGGGGCGCGGTTGCGGCGCTCTATGCTTCCTGGGTAGGCGGTTCGGCGAACATGGCGGCCATGCAGGCGGCGCTTCCGGTCGATGCCGGTGCATACAGCTGCGCGCTCGCGCTGGATACCGTTTGCTACTCGGTCTGGATTGCGCTCCTCCTGCTCGCGGTGAAGTATGCGGGGCGCTGGAACGCTTCGGTCAAGGCAGACACTTCGACGCTGCAGGCCATTGCGGAGAGCGCGAATGCCGAGGTCGCAAAGGAGAAGAAGGCTGCGACCAGTGCGGACTGGATTTTCCTGATCGGTCTTTCGCTCATGGTTTCGGCTCTCTCTCAGATGGTCGGAAAGAGCTGCAATGCGGCACTCGCGGGCGTGGGGCTCGGTATGTTTGACAAGGGTACCCTGACGACGGTCTTTGTCAGTATCCTGGGACTCATTTGCGCGGGCACTTCGCTCGGCAAGCTCCCGGCGGTCGAAGAGCTCTCGAATGTATACCTCTATGTGGTGGTCTCGCTGCTCGCATCGACCGCGTCGGTATCCGACCTGCTCTCGGCGCCCATGTGGGTGGTATACGGACTCTTCATCCTGGTGATTCATGTGGTGCTCATGTATCTGCTCTCGAAGGTCTTCCACTGGGATCTCTGCATGGTCTCGACGGCATCGCTCGCAAACATCGGCGGTTCGGCCTCCGCACCCATTGTGGCATCCGCGTATGATGCTTCTTATGCGGGCATCGGTGTTCTGATGGGCGTGCTCGGCGCGGCAATCGGAAACTTCTGCGGACTCGGCATGGGCGCCTTGCTGCGGCTATTCCTATAACAGCAGAGTTTTTGTGACAGTGTATCTTACTTGGGATGTCCGCAATGCGGGCATCCCTTTGCCGTTGACTGAGAAGGAGGGTGCAATGGGAAAGAGCATTTTTGAAAGCATGTATCTGCCGCTTCCGTCTCCCGTGCAGCAGATGAAGGAGCGCGGGAATTTAGAAGATGCAGAGGCGTATTTGCAGCATTTGCTTGAGACGGGAGAGTGTCTTCCGGAGGAGCGGCGGCGCTTCCGCGCAGAGCTGGAAATACTGCGCCGTTTGCCCGCGGAGTATCCCTATACAAGGGCGGAAGCGCTGGAACTTGTGCGGCGCTATGTTCCGAATTTTTCGGAGGCGGACTTTGATTCCCTTCTCATGAAAGGCAAAATTTTTTGGCATTACTTGGACGGCGAAACTCGCTTTTTCGGCCGCTTCTTTGACTCACTCTGTAAGACCGATTCCTTCTTTGCTGAGGCTGCTGCTAAGCAGGGACACTGTATTCCTGGCAGTGACCGCGGGCTGCTGAAAGAGAGTGCGGAAAAGATGCGGGCGCAAGGGAAACTCAGTGTGCGCATCACAGTGCGCGCGGAGCTCGAGCTGGAGGGGGCAGTTTTTCGGGAAGGGGCTCTTGTTCGGGCTTACCTTCCTCTGCCGCGTGTTACGGAAGAGCAGAGCGATATTGCGCTCGAAGAGATGTGTGCCGGCGGTCAGCTCGGTGCGGAAAGCGCGGCGCAGCGCGTTGTCTTTTGGGAGGAAAGACTCGGGGAAAACCATCCCTTTCTTTTAAGCTATCGCTTTCTGCATACCGAGTGCTACCGCGATGTCTACGGACTTGCGGAGCGAATGCAAGCCGAGGGCAGAAAGGCGGAGCAGTCGGAAAATGAGACAACAAAGTACGGTGCAGAAAAGCGGGCCGAGAGCGGATATGACAGTGCCTTGTTTCCGCCGAGCGCATATCTGAGGAGCCTTGCCGCGGCGCTCACCGCGGGTGTGACAGAGCCCCTCGTTAAGGCAAAGTGCTTCTATGACTTCATCACAAAGAAGGTGCGCTACAGCTTCATGCCCTCTTATTTTTGTCTGGACAAGATGGCGGAGCGTTGCGCTGTGGACCGCGTCGGCGACTGCGGCATTCAGGCTCTTTTATTCCTATCGCTCTGCGAGGCGGTCGGAATCCCGGCGCGCTGGGAGAGCGGCTTAAAGACAGAGCCTAAGTTTATCGGCGCTCACGATTGGGTGCGATTCTACACTCCCTCGTTCGGTTGGCGGGCCGCGGATTTATCCTACGGGGGTTCCGCTTGGAAGCGCGGAGACGAACGCTTGCATCGCTTCTACTTCGGCAATGTAGACCCATGGCGCATGGCGGCAAATGCGCGTATACTTGGGGAGACGGGCTTCCCGGAGCCGGAATTTCGCGCAGACCCCTATGACAATCAGGTCGGGGAGATGGCGCTTGACGGGCGCGGCCTTCGCTACGAGGAATTCCGCCGCCGAAAAGAAGTGCTGCGGGCAGAAGAGATACCGCAGGTGATACGTCCGTAAGGAGCAGGAAAAGATGAGGGACAGGAGTTTTAACAGCTGGATGCAGCGGGTTCTCTTTCAAAACTACGAAGACTGGCATATGAAGGAGCCGAACTATAACCGGAACGGCTTTCATATAATCGGAATCGATAATACGCTGAAAGCGATGCAGGACGGATACATTCCGTATATGGAACTGACCCCGCCGCAGGCAATTCAGGGTTGCACGCGGATGAAGGTGACTGTCAACAAGAAAAAGGACTGTGTCGACTTACATCTGGATGTGGATGGCAGATTCTATATGATTCCGGAACTCGGCTATCCGGAGGCAGTGCAGATTCTGCGGAACTTTGTGAGAAGCTTAAAGATTCCGGAAGCAAGCAGATATATCGAGGTGCAGCGTGTGGACGGCAAGACGATTCAGGCGGATTTTCGAGAACTCGCTCTGCTTTTGCTCGGTGACAGCGAGCGAACAAAGCGCTTTTTAAAAAAGCATAAGCCCGACAGCCTCGAAGCGGCGGAAGAAGCGCGGAATGCGCTCTACGAGGAGATGTTGGAGCAAAGAAGAGCGGTCGAACTTGAGTGGAAGTGTGATAAGGAAAGCTTCATCATGTTGGTCGGAAAGCTCTGCAAAGGGTATCAGTTGGTAATCCGAGAAGACGGTTTGCACGATGCGCCCGGTGACATAGAAGGCTGGTGCCGGGAACTGAGTGCACAGTGGAGCGATTACTGCCTTGCGGAGCTCGATATGTTCAGCGAGACGCACGGCTTATTTCTGCTTGAAAGGGAACGCTGTGATGAGGCGGTACGGCTGGCAGAGAAACTGTTACTGACCGTCAAGATATACGGAAGCGAGGAGGAAGCACGAAATGTTTGATTCACTGAAGAATTTCTTTGGCGGCAAAAAGCAGCCGGACGGATCGGAAGCGCAGCAGCCGGAAGCGCAGCCGGAAAATGCACTGAAAAAAGCGCCTTTGCGCTTTACGTTGATGGCAGAGCGAGTTGTGCCGGATGCCGGGGAACGCTTTCATGCCGAGGGAGAGCTCTTCGGCGAGGCCGCGGTCGGTGAGCGGGTCACGGTGTTACACCGCGACGGGAACATCTCCCACCCGGTTTTAGAGGAGATAGAGGGAAGCGACGCGAACACGAAGCTCTTCTTTTCGGGAAAAGAGGGCTTATCCCTCGATTGGACCTATGCCCTGATTACGAATATTCCCTATCAGATTGAGGTCGATGTGAACCGGCCGATTGAAAATCCCTATCTTCTGGGGCTCACGCGGGTCGTATTTCGCTTTCAGCAGGAAGGAGAGTTTCTGAACCTCTTTTTCCGTGAACTGGTGCGGAGCCACTATCTTCTCGCGGTGCGAACGGACGGAAGCCTGCCCGAGGGGAGCGGCACGGTGACATTGAAAAAGGGCATGCAGTTCGGCATTGCCCGCGTCACTCTGGATGAGGGTGAGAAAGCCCTGCCGGTCTATACGGATTGGGATGCCATACGACTAATGGAAGCGCAGGGGGCAAACGGCTGGAAGCGGGAGACCATGGTTCTTCATTTTCCGCAGCTCGTCGGGATGCTGCGGGAAAACGAGGGCTTTGTGATCAATCCCTACGGGCCGCAATTATTCTACGTCTCGCCTGACATCATCCGCAGTATACAAAATTCCCCCGGCTATCAGAGTGAGTTCGGGGAGGCCAAGATGCAGAGTAAGACCGTGGATCGAGACAGCAAGATGATGCTCGGCTACCCGGCGGAAAACGAAGAGGTGACGGCTCTAAAGAGCGCACTGCTTGCCTATGCAAAATCGCGGCGGGAAATTGCCATGCTGGACTTGCTTCTAAAGAGCGACGAGGACGGAACCCAGTCCTACCTTATCATCTTGGACGTGTCGGAGGAGAATTGTCGCGCGTATTTTCAGGAGATTTACAATGCCTGCCGTCATCTTTTGCATCGCGTCTGCTATATGGATTTTGTGACGCTAAGGCGGGCGGGGTTCGCGGACGGCGTGCGGACAGAGCCGCCGCTCTATGTCCGAGAGAAGGAAGGCTGAGATAGCAAGCAAACAGGATTTACAAGCTGCTTGTCGCTTCGGATCGAAAGAGACATGATAATAGAGCGAAAAGCGGCTCGGAGAAAAAGGAAGCTGTGAAGAAAAAGCGGATTCACGAGAACGGTTGTAAAAAGCAAGCCTTTTCTAGGGCTTGCTTTTTTGTTGTGCGGAAGAATGAACCTTCTCATTTCTCTGCTTTAATGCGATACTAATATTTCCAAAGTATAATCGATGAGATTAAGACAAAGGAGGCAGAAGCCGTGAGAATCCTGATTGCGGAAGATGAACGCAGCCTGAACGAGATCATTGCGAAAAAGCTCACATCGGACGGGTACAGTGTGGACTGCTGCTACGACGGCGAAGAGGCGATTTCCGTTCTTTCCTATACGGACTACGACGCTGTCATTCTGGATATTATGATGCCTAAAGCGGACGGCTACGCGGTGCTCCGTTCGCTTCGGGAGGCGGGGAAGACGACGCCGGTTCTCTTCCTCACCGCGAAGGATGCCGTGTCCGACCGGGTGAAGGGCTTAGACAGCGGCGCAAACGACTATCTGGTAAAACCCTTTGCTTTTGAGGAACTGAGCGCCAGACTTCGCGCCATTACACGCGTGCCATTCGGTATGGCGGAGAATGTGATTGCGGTTGCGGACCTCACGCTGGATTGCAGCAGGAAGACGGTAAAGCGTGCGGGCAAAGACATCAGCCTCTCCGGAAAGGAATACGCCCTGCTTGAATACCTTATGCGAAACAGCGGGCTGGTGTTAAGCCGTGAGAAAATCGAGAACCACATCTGGAACTTTGACTACGAGGGCGGCACCAACGTGGTCGATGTGTACATCAGCTATTTGCGCCGCAAGATTGATGACGGCTTCGACAAAAAACTGATTCATACGGTGCGGGGCAGGGGCTATGTTCTCGCGGAGGACAGACCCGTATGAACCGCCTGTCCATTCGGGCGCGCATAACCCTCTGGTTTGCGGCGGCACTAATCGCCGTGGTTTCGCTGACTTATGTCTGCATCCTCACCGTGAGTAACAAGGTGCTCCAGAAGACCATCAAAGACAATCTGATTGAGACCGTGGAAAACAATGTCGATGAGATTGAGTACTACAACAGCATGGATGAAATTGCGGCAACGAATGATGTGGATCACTTCATACGGTACGGGGAAGGCTTCCTGGAAGTGGACGATGACTTCTTGGAATCCGTAAATGAGGTCTACACCGCGCTTTACGATAGCAAGCTCTTCATGCTCTACGGGGAAAACCCGGTTGCCAAACAGAGTTCCGAAGTCGCATTAAAAAATATGACCTTACATACGGTGAAGGTGAAGGGAATTCGTTATTACATCTATGACCGGGAACTCAGCGCCGCGGGACTTCAAGGGCTCTGGCTGCGGGGTGTGGTTGCGGAGACCCAGGGCAAGGAAGAGCTCACGAATATTACGCGGCTCTCCCTCACCGTGCTTCCGCTGATCGGCCTTCTGGCCATACTCGGGGGAAGCGCAATCGCAAAGCGGGCTCTGAGCCCGATTCAAAAGATATCGGACACGGTTTCCGCCATCACGCAAGGAAACGATCTGAAAAAACGAATCGAGTTAAAACCCGGCAAAGACGAACTGCATCAACTTGCGGACAGCTTTAACCTGATGTTTGCGAGACTTGAGGATTCCTTTGAAAAAGAAAAGCGTTTCACCTCGGATGTCTCCCATGAGCTCAGAACACCGATGGCGGTCATCATGGCGCAGTGCGAGTACTCTTTGGAGAACGATGTCGATGCGGGGGAGTATGCGGGCAGCATTCGGAACATTTACGCCCAGGGCAGAAAAATGACCACGCTGATCAATCAGATGCTGGATCTGGCGCGCCTCGAAATGCGACCGGAAAACTATCCGAAGGAGAGTTTAGACCTGTCGGCGCTGCTCCGCTCGATTTGTGAGGACCTCGCGTTAATTCGCGAGAAGGGCATTGTCCTTTCGAGTGAGATTGCGGACGGCATTCGCATGCACGCCAACCGGAATCTCTTGGAACGCGCCGTCTCCAATCTGATATTGAATGCCTACCGCTACGGAAACGAAAACGGACACATTGCGGTTTCCCTCTACGAAACGGGGGGGCGGATTGTATTAGAAGTGAAAGATGACGGCATCGGCATTGCGGAGGAAGATATCGCCAAGGTATTTGACCGCTTTTACCGCGCGGAGCGCTCCAGAACGAAGAACGGAACCGGCCTCGGCCTTTCCCTTACAAAAGAGATTGCGGAGTTTCATCAGGGCAGCATCTCGGTGGAGAGCCGTTTGGGGGAGGGAAGCACCTTTTCACTTGTTTTTTCAAAAATTTGAAACACTAATCAAGGCTTAATCTTCCGCGGATAGAATGAAGACACAAAAGCAAAAGAAAGCAGCGAAACGAAAGGAGCGGAAACCATGATTAAGAACTTATTTTCGACCCCCAAGAAGACGGCTGTTATCGTGCTCTGTGCACTTGCCATCCTGACTGCGGTAGGTACCGGAACCGCCTTTGCGGTCAGCGCGGTCGCGGAAAGCACCTCGATCGGCGCGGATAAGGCAAAGATGTTTGCCTTTGCGGATGCGGGCGTCGATCCGGTCACGGCAGAGAATGTGCGCACCGAGTTTGATTTTGAGCAGGGTCATTTTATCTACGATGTGGAATTCACCGCGAACGGAACGGAGTACGGCTACTGGATTCAGGCTTCGGACGGAAGTGTGGTCAAGAAGAAAATTGAGCTGATTGGCGCGGGCGGAAGCAAGACCGGCATCACCGCGGCAATCACGCAGAAGGATGCGAGAAAGATTGCCCTTGAGGACGCGGGACTCACGGAGGCGGAAGTTACCATAAGCGCCGAGAAGCTGGATACGGAGAACGGCGTTGCCGTCTATGAAGTCGATTTCGTGAAGGGCAATGTGAAGTACGAGTACGATATCAATGCGACGACCGGTGCCGTCTACAGCAAGAGCTCGGAGAGCACTGCGGTTCCCTCGACCGGGGCAGCGGCGCAACCGAGCGAGACCGCTGTAGCGGCAGCAAACGCGACCGTAGCGCCGACGGCTGAGAACCGCAGCAACAATAACTATATCGGCTTGGAAAGAGCAGAGGCGATTGCGCTGAGCGACGCGGGTCTCTCCGCAGCTTCGGTCACCTTCACGGAGGCGAAACAGGATTTTGATGACGGCGTGCCGAACTATGACCTAGATTTCTATACGGCAACCCACGAATATGACTACGAAATCAATGCGCAAACGGGTGCGATCATGGACAAGAGTGTCGAAGTGAACGAGCACGCAGTGCGGGAGACAAAGCCCGCGGCGCAGACTGCAGCGGCAACCGAGGCATCGAGAGGCTTCATCGGTGTGGACCGTGCGAAGTCGATTGCTCTGGGACACGCGGGTGTCTCGGCATCCTCGGTATCCTTCTCCAAGGCGAAGCTCGACGACGATGACGGCAGAAGCGTGTACGAGATTGAGTTCTATGTGGGCAACACCGAGTATGACTACGAGATCGATGCACACTCCGGCGCGATACTGGAGGCAAGTGCGGAAAATGATTGAGATTAAGGTGGATGCAAGAGAGATGACCGAAGAGCAAATCCGTGAAAAGTTGCGGAAAGGCTATGAGGATTATCTGAACGGAAACGTAGAGGACGCTGCAACGGTGTTTGAACGCTTCCGAGAGAGTCATAAAACGTAAAGGGCAGTCGCAGACCTTGAATGACAAGGTCTGCGACTTTTTTCGTGTTTCTTGCTCCCTTGTCCTTTGCTGGAGTGGCTGTCATATCTGTGCTAAAATACAGGTATTGGGCAGTGGTTTTTGTAAAAAACACCGAACGATTTGTTTGTCGATGCGGATGAAAATAAAAGGGGAATGACAGATGAAAGGCTATGCGGAAAACAAGGCATACGGAACAGTAGAGCCGATAAAGGGTACGAATCCGAGGCAGCTTTATGAGCATCAGAAGCAGGCCATGGAAAATCTGAGTATCGTGGATACGGAAGAGAAGTACAGTACTTTGGTTGTGCTCCCGACCGGAGGCGGTAAAACCTATACGGCTTCGACTTGGCTCTTAAAGCACGCGATTGACCGCAACAAGAAGATTTTATGGCTGGCACATCGCCACACCTTGCTTGAGCAGGCAGCGGAGTCATTTCAGAAGTATGCGTATGCGACAACAATTCCGCATACGAGCTCCTTTACCTATCGCATTATATCCGGTGCGTTGGCTCACGACCGCGCGGTTGATATCAAAGCGAAAGACAATATTCTGATCGCAAGTAAAGACAGCATAGGGCGCAATCTTCCGGCCTTGAATTTGTGGCTAAAGGGGGAAGAGGAATTGTACCTCGTGATTGACGAGGCACACCACAGTATGGCAAAGACCTATCGCAGGGTGATTGAGTACCTTCAAAAGAAGGTCAAACATCTCAAATTAATCGGCTTAACCGCAACACCGTTCCGAACGGGCGAGGAGGGCGCGGGACAGTTGGGAAATCTTTACCTGAACGGCATGCCGGAGCACAGGGGGATTGCCTACAAAATTGATTTGAAGGAGTTAATCAAGCGCCGTATTCTCGCAAAACCGATTTTTACGACCTGCCTGACCGACGAGTCCTACGGACAAAACCTAGGCCTTGATGATTTGGAGAAGATTCAGCATTTCGATACACTTCCCGAGGAGCTGGCCAAAACGATTGCGGAGAGCGCGGCGAGAAACAAACTGATTGTCAATACGTATCAGAAAAATCAAGACGAATACGGGCAGACCCTCGTTTTTGCGGTGAATGTGGTACAGGCGATTACGCTGTCGAAACTCTTTAACAAGGCCGGGATTCCGGCTGATTTTGTGGTGTCCGCGATTCGGGACGAGTTGACCGGAGCCAACATCAACCAAGAAGACAATGAGCGGAAGATTCGAGCGTATCAAGAGGGGAAGCTCAAGGTTCTGGTCAACGTGTTGATACTGACGGAAGGCGTGGATCTTCCGCAGACCAAGACCGTCTTTTTGACACGCCCCACGGTATCGACCATTTTGATGACACAGATGATAGGGCGCGCGCTGCGAGGAGAGGCTGCCGGAGGTACCGCGACGGCGCATATTGTATCCTTTGTAGACAACTGGAATGAGCACATCGCCTGGGTTAATCCGGAGAGTTTACTTGCGGGCGGTGAGGATACCGACAAACAGGCAGAGCGTGAAGCACGAGCAATACGCATGATTTCGATTAAGAAAATCCAGGAGTTCGCAGCGATCATGGATGATTCCGTCGATACGACAGCCTTAGAGAGAGTGCCTTTTGACAAACGAATTCCGATCGGCATGTATATGATGTCGTATCAGGAACAGGAAGGTATGGATTTGAGCTGGCAGGTGATGGTCTATGACAGCACCAAGAAGGCGTATCAGGGGATGATGAAGGCGCTGCCGGACTTATTCCAATCCTACGGAAACGATGACGAGTATCCGCCTGCCGAGCTCATTGATGAGATGGAAGAGCAGTGCAGGGCAAGCTTCTTTACCGGCGATATGATTCCTTCGTACGACCCGGAAGATATTCGCCACATTCTGATGTATTATGCGCAGCACAGCGAAATACCGGCCTTCTATACCTTCGATGAGATTGAACACAGCAAGCTCGATGTGGCGCAAATCGCGCGACACATCATTGAGTCGGGTATGAACTATCTCGAGCAGACAAAGTATTTAAATGAACTCTGGGAACAGGGGGATGAAAATTTGCTGCGCCTGTTCTTCGGGATGAAGAGCTATTTCAGACGCCAGGTTGATATAGAGCTTCAGAGAATCGTGGAGCCAGAGACCTTCGAGACGAAAAATGTCAGTTACGGGAAGCGCCGCTTTGAGGATATGCCGCTCAGTGAGATGCGCAAATACCCGGGAGGTGCGGAATATGAAAAGACTTTGCGTGAACAGGTCTTTGCGAAGGCCAAGATGAAGGGCGGCAAATATACCTGCGCTTGTTGCGGCAAGCAGTTTCGAAACCGCATTTACTTACAGGTAGACCACATCGTCCCCATGAATCAGGGCGGAAAAAGCGTTCCGGAAAATCTACAGGTTCTGTGCAGGATTTGTAACGGGGCAAAGGGAGATCACTGATGGAGGTCTGCCTTACCCCGCTTGAGATGGCCTGCATTGAGGAGAGCATAGGCTTGGCGATAAAAGATACTTATGCGCTTGAGCGGCTTGTATGGACCTTTGAGAAGAACTTGCTCCCGGAGATTTATCGGGACAATCTTAAGAACTGGATGTTGGCCGTCCATTTTTGCGGCGCTTATCTTCACGACAGAGCGGCGCTTGCGTCGGAGTTTCCGCTCATCACAAAAGAACTGCAAGGGATAAACGACAAAAACGAGCAGTCTCTTCTCGGAACAAACCAAGCTCTGTTTGAGATGGAGTTTTATGAGCTGGAATTTTATTTAAAGCGCATGCGGATTGTGATTTTGTACCATGGGAAACAGGACTATGTCCGTGTGAAGCTCAGGACGCTTTTGCGGGCATACGGATATCAGCGCAGAAGTGCAAAGCTTATGACATTTCTCAAGCAAGGCATGGAACGCTACGGCCTGGTGTCCTTTCTGCGGGGCAATCAGCGCTGTGACATCGAAGAGATTCGCTTGGATGATATGATTAGTTTTCGCGTGAAAAGTGAAAGAGGCAATCAAAGTTTAAGCAAATCGTAACGGAAACTTACTTTGCTTTCAAAGCCAAAAGAGAGACAATTTACTTGCAGCTATTTCAAAGCGAACAGATCTTTGTTTTTAAGCGCAAGGCCATGGGATTCGGCTTCACGGCGCAGTATATTGTTTGATTGCAGGGGTTGTGTGACGGAAGGCAAGGAGGTGCAATATAAAAGTCATTCTGATCAGGCATTGCAAAGTAAAATATGACTGGCGCAGCTTCTACAGCTCTGCAGAATTTGACCGGGCGTGTCGAGAGTACGACAGGGCACCCATTAAGGCCGCAAAGCCGTCAGTCATTCAAGAGGCAGTGGGCGCTGTTTACATTAGTCGCTTAGAGCGAAGCAAAAGCACTGCGCTTTGCCTCTTTGATAAAACGAGATTAAAACAGACGGAACTCTTGGATGAGGTTCCTCTCAGATCAAGTTTTGATACGGAATTACGGCTGCCCCTCTGGTTTTGGAATCTGACGGGGAGAATCCAGTGGTTTTTGAATCATCCGAGGCAAGCAGAGCCCAGGCGCCTCACAGAGCGCCGAGCGAAAAAACTGGTTAGAAAAGTATGCGCCGCGGAAGAGGACTGCATCCTCGTAACACACGGATTTTATATGCATACCCTGATAAAGGAATTTCAAAAAAGCGGGTTTCAAACAAAACAACAGAGAGTCCATTACCAAAACGAGCAAGGAATCACACTGTGGCTTCCGACGCCAAGAGAGGGACAAGCATGAGCAGTGATAGTTCGGAACAGAATGAAAAACTCACCGGATTTTTGAGGCTGTTTCAACATAAACTCAGAGGCATTCTGGGCACTAAGCTCATCGGCATCTATATCCACGGTTCGGTGGCGCAGAATGCCTTCCGCTGGGAACGCTCCGATGTGGATGCGCTCGCGGTGATTTCGGAGCGGCTCAGCGCGGCCGAGCGCCTTCGCTTTGTAGAGGAGATGCGAGCGCTCAGCGAGGAGGGACCTGCGAAAGGGATTGAAATTTCCGTGCTCACGGAGAAGGAGCTTATCGAGGGGGCGCACCCCTATGTCACAGAATGCCATTATTCGCCCTTTTGGGATGAATATGTCCGCGAGGCGGGTTGGGAGAATTGGGATGATGAATCGCGCAGGGATGAGGATATCACGAGCCATATCTTTAACCTAAGGCAGAAGGGCATCGTGCTCGAAGGGCCGGAGATTACGGCGCTTTTTCCCGACATCTCCCGCGAGACTTTTACGGAGAGCATCGCCTACGATGAGCACGATGCGCCCGTGGATATGGTGGATTCCGTTATGAACCTCTGCCGCTATCATTGTTTTTTGCGGAGCGGGGCGCTTCTTTCCAAGGAGGAGGGCTTACAGCGAATGCTGCCCGAGCTCCCAGACTATGAAGCGTTTCTTCGGACGATACTGCGGGAATTTTACGCGGGTACCGTGTACTTAGACGAAGCGCTGACAGAAACGGCAGAACGCTTCAAGGAAGAGATGTTTACCAAACGAGCGAAAGAACTGGCTGAACCGGACCGAAAACTACCGGCAGAATAAGGAGGTACGGCATGAAACATTTCCGGAAAAAGAGTCTTGCGATGCTGACAGCGTTGGCACTGTCTGCGTCCGCGCTTGCGGCCTGTGCGCCGACGGCTGCGCTAAAAACAGTGGAAGCCGAGTATCCCGCGCCGGTTGCGGAAGGGAAGACGGCGGAAGCCTTTGCGCAGAGCGACGAACATCGGGACTGGCTCGAGGCTTACCGTAAGAAGACAGCGGTTTCCGCCGCTTATCAGACGGAACTGCGGGGCTATTACCGCAATCTGTTGCCGAAGATCTTATACGAGGAAGATGAAAACACGGTCTGTTCGCCGCTCAATATCTATATGGCGCTTGCCATGCTCTCGGAAACCACGGAGGGCGATACCAGAAAGCAGATTTTGGAGACGCTCGAAGCAGAGGATGCGGAGGCCCTGCAAGATCGCATTTCGGCGCTCTGGGAGAGCAATTATATCGACACGCCGCTCATTAAGTGCCTGCTCGCGGATTCGCTCTGGCTCAATGAGTCCGTGCGCTACAACGAGGAGACACTGAGTCGCCTCGCGAAAACCTACTATGCGTCTTCGTTTCGCGGAAAGCCGGGCTCGGCGGAAATGGATGAGGCGCTCCGCAAGTGGACAGATCAAAATACCGGCGGACTTCTAACGGACTACACCAAGAACTTAAAGCTCGAGCCGGATACGGTTTTGGCTCTGGTATCGACCATCTACTATAAGGCGGCGTGGGTTGATGAGTTCTATGCCGCGGGCAACACAAAGGAGACCTTCCACGGGACCAAGGGCGATGCGACGGTTGATATGATGCACCAAACCGACACAATGGGCGTCATGGAAGCGGAGAAATTTACCGCAGTCCGCCTGCCGCTGAAGGACAGCGGCGACATGTATTTTTATCTGCCGAAAGAGGGCGTTGCGGTCAATGAACTCACAGAAGATGCGGCTGTCTTTGACGCTTTGCCGCCGACGGACACAGCGCAATGGACTTCGTACCGTGTGAATCTGACTTTGCCGAAATTCAAGGTTTCCGAGGAGACAGATCTCATGAAGACGCTTGCTGCCATGGGCATTACAGACGCGATGGATAGCGGCAAGGCGGACTTTAAACCGCTCACGGATGCAAGCAACAATTTCTTCCTGAATCGCGCAACACACGCGGCCATGGTAGAGGTGGATGAGCAGGGCGTGACCGGAGCGGCCTATACCATGCTGGCCATGGCGGGAGCGGCGATGCAGATGGACGAGCCTCTGGACATTACCTTCGACCGCCCCTTCCTCTTCCTCGTGACCGCGGAGGATGGTTCGTTGCTGTTCTCGGGCGTGGTACGGAATATCGAATAAGATAGGTTCTTGCAGTGTGCCTTTGACGAGGCTTCGGCTTCGGAGCCGCTTGCATTTGAAAGAGATAGCGCAATCCGACTTCTTCATGGAGTCGGATTGCGCTATCTTTATGCCTGCATCTTCCGCTGCGCTTAGGAAACGGTCCAAGACGCAAATAAGAAGAGAAAAATTCTGTTGAAAATACTCGGCAGGTTGATATAATGTACATATACAATAAGTACAATTTGACAAAGGGGGGTGATGCGGTTTGGACATTGTGATCAGCAACAATACCGGAAAACCAATCTATGAGCAGATCACAACACAGGTAAAAGCCATGATCATAAGCGGGGAGCTGAAGGCGGGGGATGCGATTCCCTCCATGCGTGCGCTGGCAAAATCAATCCATGTCAGTGTCATTACTGTCCAGAGAGCGTATGAGGAGCTGCAAAGAGATGGCTTTATAGAAACCACGGTTGGCAGAGGCAGTTTTGTTTCCGCACAAAACAAAGAATTCTATCAGGAAGAACAGCAACGCATCGCCGAAGAACATTTGCAAATCGCCGCGGAAATAGGCCGAACGAACCGAATTTCGCTTGAAAAATTGAAGGAGCTATTGGCGCTGTTCTATCTGGAGGACGAATAATATGGAAAATATATTAGAGTTGCGGCAGGTCTCCAAGTCATTTCCGGGATCGAGTTTTCGTTTGGAGGACATCAGCTTTTCGCTGCCGTATGGCGCTGTGTTGGGCTTTGTCGGAGAAAATGGGGCCGGAAAGACAAGCACAATCGGCTGTATTCTAAATACGATTGCGCAATACGACGGCAGCATCAAATTATTTGGAAAAGAGATGCGGGATTCCGATACGGATATCAGAGAACGGATAGGTGTCGTCTATGATGGGGATAATTTTCCGAGTTATCTGAGTGCAAATCAAGTGTCGGAAATTATGGCGGGCATTTACAGAAATTGGGACAAGACGCTGTTTCGCCATTACCTTGAGAAGTTCAAATTGGCTCCGACTCAGAAAATCAAACAGTATTCCAGAGGAATGACGATGAAACTGGCGATTGCGGCTGCCTTATCGCATCATCCGCAGCTGCTTGTTTTAGACGAGGCGACAAGCGGACTGGATCCCATCATGCGGGATGAGATGTTGGATGTGTTTCTGGATTTTGTGCAGGATGAGCGGCACTCTATTTTGCTGTCATCTCACATCACAAGTGATTTGGAAAAGATAGCCGATTACATTACCTTTATCCACAACGGGAGGCTGATTTTCTCCGCGCTGAAAGATGATTTGCGTTATAATTATGCTGTGATGCGCTGCAGTGAAAATCAATTTCAGGCCTTGAACCAAGAGGATATGATGGCTTATCTGAAACGGGATTATCAGGTCGATGTACTGCTTTCCGACGGTAAAGCCGCACAAAGAAAGTACAAGGATGCTGTGATTGACCATGTATCCATTGAGGAGATCATGCTGCTGCTGATCAAGGGAGAAAGGATATGAAGGGACTGTTGAAAAACAATTGCTTTGCAACCTTGGACAATGCGAAGGCTATTACAGGGCTCATGGTTTTGCTCTGTGTGTTGGGTATTGTTATGAAAAATCAAAGTCTGATCATTTCGTTTACCCTGATTTGCATGGTCGGTTTTTCTCTCATCTCGCTTGTGGGCAGCCTGAAGGAAAGGGGCTTTAAATGGGATAAGTATAAGCTGTCAATGCCGGTAAGGAGAACCGAGATTGTGAGAAGCTACTTTCTGAGCCTGCTGATCTGGCTCGCGTTCGGAATGTTGCTTGCCGGAAGCGGGATTGGTTTATCGCTGGTGTTTCGAGGCTTTCTATTTGACAAGCACACGGATGTTTTTAATCTGTATGTGGGCGGGATCGGCGTCAGTTTGTTTATGGGGGCAATCTTTTTTCCGCTGTATTGCTCACCGGGAGGAGAGGAAAGAGGCGAAGCCCTGTTGGTTATCAGCCTGCTTTTGGGCTTTGGCATCATGGTTGCGATCAGCAGTTTCATCAATGTACGCATCCCGACCCCGATGACAGCGCGGGGAACGATTGCGGTCGGATTTATGATATTGTCAGCTGCGGTGTGTGCATTTGTTTTTTCGTACGTACTGACGATCCGTATCTACCGGCGGCGGGACTGCTAGACAATTTCAGGAAACAGAAGGGAGATTTCACCATGGGGTTTGACATCACCTACCATGCGATTCGCAGGGATGAGATGGAGCGCTGCTTTTTTGCGCCGATGAAGGCGTTAAAGGAAGGAGACAGCAGCGTAGCAGAGCGCTTTGCGGAGGCGTATCAGGCGGAACACGAGTCTTTTTACGGGGAGAAGTACTTAGACATTATGAAGACCGTCGCTGCCTGGGATATCCGGAGGGCCAGTGAGAAGGGCATACTCTACGGAATGGCGGTGGTCAGCGGTTTCTTCACCGAATATCAGTATGTCCGCGGCTCGGCTTACTCGTTCCTCATTGAGGAACATCCGGAGATGAAGCGCTACTGCAGTCCGTGGAAGAGCTTTGTGCCGGAGTGGATTCCGGAACCCGACCATGACATCCTAAGTGAAAATTACGCGGCCGGCATCTACATGGCTCCGGAACAGGTGAAGTCCTTGCTTCGGGATTACGAGGGCGATGCAGGCGTGCGGAACTGCCTCGAATCTTTTTTCGGTGATAACCTAGCGGTATTTCTGACTTCGCTCCGTCAGGCAAGTGAGTCGGAGAGCGGCCTCATGGAAGCGGCCGAGGTCATGGAGGTAAATCCCTTTGATCTCAACCAGTCGACTTGTTACTCGGACATTCGTCTCTGTGACCCGCAGGGCGCCTTCATCTATCAAAAAGTCGCAATCGAGCAGGTAAAAGCCGCGAGCGGAATGGAGACGGAAGAAATCATAGAAAAAGTGAAGTACGAAAAGCGCCATTACGATACCCCGGCGGAAGAAACACAGGAGGCAGAGGAAGCGGCGCGAGAGCCTGAGAAAGCTATAGAGAAAAAACCCGGTTTCTTTGCAAGACTCTTCGGGAAAAAGTGAGCGCATGAGAATCGAACATGTGGCGCTCTATGTCTCCGACTTGGAGCGCGCGCGGACGTTCTTTGTCCGCTATTTCGGCGGAAGCTCGAATGCGCTGTATCACAATGAGAAGACCGGCTTTCGCTCCTACTTTATATCCTTTTCGGACGGCGCTCGTTTAGAGCTCATGACAAAGCCCGACCTCGTGTTACAGGATAAGGCGCTGCATCGTGCGGGCTATGCGCACCTGGCCTTTTCGCTCGGAAGCAAAGAAAAGGTGGATGCACTGACAGAGCAGTTGAGAACGGCGGGCTATGAAGTCATCAGCGGGCCGCGCACCACGGGAGACGGGTATTACGAGTCCTGCATTCTGGATTTTGAGGGAAACCAAATCGAACTGACGGTGTAGTAAGACATCGCAAAAGGCAAAACACAAAGAAAGCAAGTACAAAAAACGAGCCTGAAAAGAAACCTAAAAAGAACCCCAAAAAGGAACTCGAAAAGCAAACACAAAGAAAAAGAGCGGAAGCCGTGCCCAACGGGCAAACGGCGGCCGCTCTTCTTTTTGGCAGAAGGGCTGTAGGCGCTTGGTTTTCAGGAAGGTCTACGCAAAGGGGAGATAGAAAAGAGGGCGGGTTGTTGATAAGTTGCAATCTGGTGAAGAAATGGAGTGGATATAAGCGATAAATGCACAATAATTGAGTCGGGGGTTGCGAGTAAGGTTCATAAAAAAACGACAAATATTTGCGTTGAATGATTGATTCGATTGAACGGATTGTATATGATAAAGAAAAGCAAAGTTGCAAAGAGAGACTTTATTGTAAGCGGAACTTGCGTCGGGGCTGCCTTTGGATAGAGCGCCGGGCGCACAGAAGGGAGGCGGCGAAGACAAGAGCGGAAGGAGTGGATTTTCGGAGTTTAATAGGAAGCAGACGGAAACGGAAAGCGAAACGTTGTGCGGAGGTGCAACATGGGAGAACAGGTAAACAAAACAAAGAAACGCGGCTCGATTAATGCGTTTGTCATTGTGTTTCTCGTCATTGTGGGATGCTATATTCTTTCGCTCTTCATCAGCCCGGGCGCCTTTGAGCGCGAGCAGCTGAACGGGCGCACGGTGGTCATTGCAAATTCCTATCACGTCACGGATAAGATTTATCTGGGTCCGCAGGCAATCTTCCAGGCGGTGCCGAACGGCCTGGTCTCCTCGGCGGGGATGATGTTCCTTGTCATGCTGGTCGCGGGATGTATCGAAGTCTACAAGAGAACCGGCGCACTCAATAAGGGCGTTGCGCGCATCCTCGCGAAGTCGGAGCGCGTGGGCCATGAGAAGGTACTTGTGCTCATCATGATTATCTTCGGCGCACTGGGCGGCTTCCTCGGCTGGAACGAACAGATTGTACCCTTCATACCCATTGTGCTCTCGCTCTGTCTGGCGCTTGGCTATGATCTGATGACAGGCATTGCCTGCTCGGCGATGATCGATATGATCAGTTTTTCCTTCTCTCCGACCAGTGTGTACACCGTCGGTATCTCGGATGAAATCGCGGAGCTTCCGATGTTCTCGGGCTTCCTGTTCCGCTTTATTCTGCTCTGCATCGCGGACTTTATCATCATCCTCTATGTGCTTCGCTATGCGCGCGGTGTGCGGAGCGGAAAGATTCAGTCGCTCACCGCGGACTTGGACAGTGACAAGTTCCGGGTCGACTACTCGCAGGAGATGCGGGAGCCGCTGACCGGCGGCCAGAGTCTTTCCCTGCTCTTCTTTGTCGTGGTTTTCATCACGGCAATCGCGGGTGTTGCGAAATTCGGTTGGTCGATGAATGACCTCTCGGCCTGCTTCCTCTTCACGGCGATTGCGGCGGGCTTCATTAACCGCATGGCGCCGAATGATATCGTGAATGCAATCTGCGCCGGTGCAAAGGACGGTCTGGTGCCGGCTCTGGTGATAGGCCTTGCGCGCGGCATTCAGTGGATACTCACGGCGTCCGGCATCATAGACCCGATTATCTACAGCATTTCGAGACCCTTAAAAAGCCTGCCGGGGCCGGTCGCTGCGATTGCGGTCATGTTCGTGATTGCGATTTTTAACGGTCTCATCACCTCGGGTTCCGCGAAAGCCATGGCGCTCATGCCTATTTTGATTCCGCTCGCGGACCTCATCGGTATGACGCGGCAGACGATGATACTCGCCTTCCAGTTCGGCGACGGTCTTACGAACTCGCTCTGGTTCACGAGCGGTACCCTGCTCATCTTCCTCACGATTGCGGGAATTCCCTTAAAGAAATGGTGGAAGTTTGTCACGCCCTTGATTACGATGTTATTTGTGGTCTGTATGATAGCCTTGATTGTTGCGACCAAGATTCACTACGGACCATTCTAAGCAGAGGCGAAGTTCATTGGAACTGATGAGGGCGCAAAGGGCTGTCACGGAGGCCCGATTCGGGAAGCGCCCGGAGTGGTAAACAGAAAAAGGCAGGAGGTAAGATGTTATGACAGATATTTTGGCAGAGGGAACTGCGCTCCAGGAGGAGCTGGTGGAACTGCGCCGCTATTTTCATTCGCATCCGGAGCAGTCCTGGCAGGAGTTCAACACGCAGAAGAAGATCACAGAGTATCTGGATGCGCTCGGCATCCCCTATGTGAAGGTCTGCAAGACCGGTGTGATTGCGACCATAGCGGGGAAGCGGTCCTCGGGCAAGGTGCTCGGCATACGCGCGGATATCGATGCGCTGCCGATTACGGAGCTCGCTGAGGTCGAATGGAAGTCCGAGAATGTGGGAAGCATGCACGCCTGCGGGCATGACACGCACATCACGATGCTGCTCGGTACGGCGAAGCTCTTAAAGAAGATGGAGGATGAACTTGGCATCACGGTGAAGCTTCTGTTTCAGCCGGCGGAGGAGTTCATTGCAGACAGCGGCGCGGGGCTCATGAAGGATGAGCCGGAGGTGCTGGCCTGCGACCGCCTGATTGCCATGCATATCTGGAGTAAGATTCCTGCGGGCTATGCCTCGCTCCGCTACGGCCCTGTCATGTCGGCGGCGGATACCTTTGACTTTTACGTGAAGGGCAAGGGCGGGCACGGTGCTCTGCCGCAGCAGACGGTGGATCCGATTGTGGCGGGCGCGGAACTGGTTATGTCTCTGCAGCGCCTGGTATCAAGGGAACTGAATCCGCTGGAACCCGCGGTGATCAGCGTAACTTCGTTTGTCTCGGGAACCACCTCGAACGTGATACCGGGAGAAGCGCACCTCATGGGGACCGCTAGAACCTTTAACCCGGAGATACGAGACCGCTATCCCGAGATGTTGCGCCGCGTCGCGGACGGTGTTGCCATGGCGACCCGAACCGAGATTCAGCTCGACTATCACCCGGGACCGCCGCCGACCATCAACGACGATGCCTGCGTGGACACGGGGCGGAGAGCGGCCGAGAGAGTCTTCGGAAAGGAGCATCTCCTCGACTGGGAACAACAGATGGGCGGTGAAGACTTTGCAAAGTACAAGGCGCCGAAGTGCCTCCTGTTCCTCGGCGGCGGCTTTTCGGAAGAGGAGCGGCGCTATCCGCAGCACAGCCCCTATTTTGATATTGATGAGAGCGTCTTACAGCTCGGTGTTAGATATTTCTGTGAGTATGTCCGGGAGTACGAAAAAGAGGTACAATAAAGAAGTACAATCAGAAGATCAAAAGCTTGCCTGCACCGCAGAAGGTGCAGGCTTTTAGTGCTTTCAAAGGAGAGACGTATTGCGGAAAACATATCGTGAACTGGCAGAGGAAATCAAGACGGACGGCGATCGGCTGCGCCTGATTGCCGCGCTGGGGAACAGTGAGGACATCGCCTATCACTATCACCTCATCTGTGAGGATTGGGCGGCGGGCGAGCAGCTATCGCTCGAGAACAGCTTTGACCGGCACGGAAAGGAGGGCATTGTTTTTTTGCTGGAACAGCTGAGAGCGGACGAAAGCAGTCAGCAATACACGGATACGGCTTACCTGGCGGCAAAAACGCTCTCGCAGCTGAGACACAGGGACTTTTATGCCGTGCTCTCCAAAGAGCTTACCACACTTTTGCTGGCAGGGCCGGAAGCGAAGGAGGACGCGCTTCGCCGAAAGCGCATCATTGCGCTCGGCTGGGTCGGCTCGGCGGCGGAGATCGATGTTTTGATCGACTTTCTGCGGGGAGATCCGGATGCACTCTGTCGCGCCTGGGCTGCCGCAAGTCTCATGCAGCTCTCCTTTCACGCTGTCGCGGCAGAGACTGTGCGAGAAAAAACGAAGACTGTCTTTGCGGAGGCAATTCGGAAGGAGAGCGACTTGCGCGCCGCCGGGATTATGCTGGAAGCGGCGCAGACACTCTTTGGGAAAAAGTGGATTTCTGCCGCTGCTGCGGAGGCTGCCGAGCCCAAAGCGATTTTGAAGGCCGGAAAATCCGCACTTCGTTTTTTGACGAGGTGTTCGGCGGAATAGATTGATTGAGGAAAGCCGGGAGGAAAGATATAATGAGAAAATGGACCGCGATGGGACTTATCTTTGCGCTGTTTCTATTGCTGACGGGCTGTGGAGCAGGCATCGGCAACAAAAACAAATCGGAAGAGACAGCTTCGACTCAAAATGAGACAGCAAATACTGGCAACAAAAACAGACCGGAAGAGACAGCTTTGACCCAAAACGAGGCTGCAAATCGCAGTGAAAGCGAAACAGTTTTGCAGGTAAAGATTGACTATGGCTCATCCCGAATCTATACGAAAGAGGATATGAATTCCGCGATCGCGGTAATCCTGAGGGAATTCAGCACATGGGATGGGTGTGAGCTTCATAGCATTTCCTATTCATCGGATGATGAATGCAGTCAATCAAATATTGAATGGTTGAACGAGATGGAGGCTGCAACGGACGCAACGGAAACCTTTACGCAGTGCATTATGTTCACGAGTAATTTCCATTCGCCGAAGCAAGGGGGAGGCGCATGGAATGCGGATGAAGAATATACCGACTGGCAGTGGTGGTTAGCGCGTTCAGATGGCGGGCAATGGAAGCTCATGACATGGGGATATTAAAAACAGCGGTGTTGGTTCTGCCTGCCGCAGATGGGAATGCTGCGCCAGAGTCACAGCTTTGCCGGGACTTGCATATAGGAGACAGAATGGATGATGAACAGAAAAGAGAGAATACTGGTTGTCGGACATATACTTTTGCTGCTCTTTGAGCTGCTTGTTGTGCTGCACGGCTTTGCGGAGGATGGCATCGGCACACTCCGCTTTTATACGACGGACTCGAATTTGCTCTGCGGCGTCGCCTCTGCGCTGTTCCTTTTGCAGCGCGGCAAACCGGATACGATGGTGCGCTTGCTCCGTTTTATTGCGACGAGCTGTCTGCTCGTGACCTTTACCGTGGTGCTTCTGGTTCTCGGACCGCAGAACGGCTATGCGCATGAATTCTTCGGCGGCACACGTCTTTTCAGCCACCTGCTCTGCCCGTTTCTTTCGCTTGCGTTGTTTCTGATGGGAGAGGAGCGCGCGCCGCAGCGCTGGGTCGGCTATGCGCTTTTCACCACGCTGCTCTATGCGATTCCGATGATTATCTTAAACGGCATGGGGCTGGTCTCGGGACCCTACAGTTTTCTGAAGGTGCGGGAGCAGAGTCTTGCCTCCACACTGTTCTGGATTGTTGTGATTCTCGGAGGAAATGCACTTTTGGCCCGTGCCGCGGTCCTGTTGCAAAAAAGGTTTTTTAAGAGATAAAATATACATAAAATGTGAATTAAAGCACTGGCTGATTGTGCACTTTGCCGATAGCTGTGGGGTAGCCGCATCCTCGTTATAAAATTGACAATACAGTGCAAATGCCAACATTTACCGCTAAAATAAGATAATGGCAAAATTTGCAAACAATTTTGCGGTGATTCATTGACGCTACAGGAAATATCATGTTACCATGACCGTAGTTTCAGAAGGGCATTACAAAGAAATGGAGGGGTCATGGGTTTCATTCAGGGTTTGGGCACCAATGCGGTGTTCATGATTTTTCTGACGCTGGTATGCGGTTATGCATTCGGCAGGATTAATTTTGCAGGCGTGAAGTTCGGCACATCCGGCGTTCTGGTGATGGCGCTGATTTTCGGCGCACTGGGCATGGAAGTGCCGGCCATCATCGGAACGGCCGGTCTGGCACTGTTCCTCGCGTGTGTCGGTCTCTCGGCGGGACCGTCGTTTGTCACGAATCTGAAGGCAAATTTCTGGGGCTTTATCGCGACGACCGTTGCGATTCTGGTTGCCGCGGGTGGTACGGTCATCATGGCGGTCAAGATTTTCAAGCTGCCGGTTGACCTTGCACTCGGCGTCATGGCAGGCGCAATGACCTGCACCGCGAGCCTTGCGACGACCAAGGAGCTCTTCGGCGATAAGTCCGCGGCCGGTGTTGGCTACGGTCTCGCCTATGTGTTCGGCATTATCTCGGTCGTGATGTTCGTCCAGCTGGTGCCGAAGTTCCTGAAGGCGGATGTCGATGCGGAAAATGCAAAGCTGCCGGATGCACCGGTCTCGAAGAGCGAGGGCGACAAGTCGCTGCTCACGGTCGACGGCCCGGGCGTGTTCGTGGTCTGCGTTGCGATTGCCCTCGGCGCGCTGATCGGTGCCATCAAGGTTCCGCTCGGCGGCGGCACGACCTTCTCGCTCGGCACGGGCGGCGGCGCTATCATTGCAGGTATTTTTGTCTCGGCAATCGGTCACTGCGGCAAGATTAAACTGACCGCGCCGAAGTCGACGCTGATGCCGCTTCGCGATCTCGGCATTGCGTGGTTCCTTTTGCAAAACGGCGCGGGTGCGGGCCCGAAGTTTGTGTCGACGCTGCAGCAGTACGGCATTATGCTGTTCCTGGTCGGTGCGTTCATGAGCGTGGTCGCTATCATTTTCGCGTATGTGGTGGCGAAATATCTCTGCAAGATGCCGCTCTTCGGTGCCCTCGGTGCAACGACGGGCGCTATGACCTCGGCGCCGTCCTTAAATGCGCTGATTACCGTGACGGGCAATGACAAGGTGGCTTCCTTCTATGCTGCCTGCCAGCCGGTTGCGACGGTGGGACTTGTGATTCTGCCGAAGCTGCTCGTGATGATGCTCGGATCCTGAGCGCACTGTACGAGAGCAAAAACAGGAATTTTGAAACGCTGTTTCGTGAGAACGAGACAGCGTTTTTTTTTGCGCGGATTCGCCTTGACAGGCTCTGCGGCGTGCCGGAAGATAAGGACAGGAAGTGACAGAGAGGAGGTTGGCCATGCTCCAAATCAAGAGCCTTACCATAGAACATCGTCGTGACTTGCGTGTCATTCTGGAGAACTTTAACCTGGTTCTGAATACAGGCGACAAGGCGGTTATCGTCGGCGAGGAGGGCAACGGGAAGTCTACCCTGCTCAAGTGGATTTTTGACCCCGCCCTTGTCGCGGACTATGCGGAGTGCAGGGGGGAACGTATCCTGGGCGCGGAGCGGCTTGCTTACCTACCGCAGGAGCTGCCGGACGCGCTGAAAGAGAAATCGGTCTACGAATTCTTTTCGGCTACGGATGCATTGTTCGACTGCAGTCCGAAGGAGCTCTCGGAGCTTGCCGCACGCTTTCGCCTGTCACCGGAGTTCTTTTACGGAGAGCAGCGTATGGACACGCTCTCCGGCGGCGAGAAGGTGAAGGCACAGCTGCTTCGTATCTTTTTGGAGCGGCCCACGGTGCTTTTGCTCGACGAGCCTTCGAATGACTTAGATCTTGCCACGCTCGAATTATTGGAAAGCTTGATTAATGAATGGGAAGGCATTGTCCTCTTTACCTCTCACGATGAAACCTTGATTGAGCAAACGGCGACTGTGGTGATTCACTTAGAACAGCTGAAGCGGAAGAGCGAGAGCCGCCATGCGGTGGTGCGGGACAGCTACCTTCGCTACCGGCAGCAGCGTGCGGAACTTTTGGCGCGAAAGACCCAACAGGCAGAGAACGAGCGCAAGGAGAAAAGGCTCCGGGATGAAAAGTATGCGCGGCTCTACAACTCGGTGGAGCGAGCGCTTTCAAGTGTTTCGCGTCAGGCACCGGGAGAGGGGAAGAACTTA